>ENA-ORXT01006030-ORXT01006030.1-marine-metagenome-genome-assembly--contig:-NODE-6030-length-11516-cov-58.437538_pt1 | contig 11516 bp, 8 predicted proteins | sample MGYA00237868_ERZ511482 | MGnify/ENA metagenome assembly ERZ511482 | reverse complement strand
CGGGATCGATCCCACGGTACCCAACGCGGACAATCTGTGGGATCGCATCGACTGGGTCATCGAGAACGCCGAACGCAACGACCTGTACGTGATTCTCGACGCGCACATGTACGACGAGCTGTCGTTCGACGTTGCGGGTGAGAGAGCACGGTTCCTTTCCATCTGGAGTCAGGTCGCCGCCCGCTATTCCGGAGCCAGCGAACGGGTGCTCTTCGAGTTGTTGAACGAGCCGCAGGGCCAGTTCAACGACAATCCATCGTTGCTCAACACGCTCATCGCCGATGCCGTCTCGGTCATTCGATCGAGCAATCCGACTCGCCCCGTCCTCGTAGGCCCGGCGTATTGGAATCAGATCGGCGCTCTCGACGTACTCGAACTGCCCGATGACCCGAATCTGATCGTCTCGGTGCATTTCTACGATCCCTTCGATTTCACCCATCAAGGTGCTACCTGGATTGATCCCGTTCCGCCCGCGCCCGCTTCATTCGAACCCGATCTCATTGGATTCGGCGCCGGGTGGCAGGATTGGTCGTGGGGCGCCACCGCCGTGCCAAACTCGCAGTCGCTACAGGTGCGATTTCAGGGTCAGTGGTCAGGCTTGGCCTTCGGGGGTCCCGGCTCGGTCGCCCCCGCCAGCCTGCAATTTACGGTCGCAGGAGCCAGCGAATTGGCGGTCCGATGCTCCGTTGGCGACGACGACAACTTGGAGATCCAGCGAGTTGTCACCACGGAATCGGCGAAGACGTTCGACGTGGACATGTCGAACTGTCCTGCTACCACCCGGTCGATCAATTTCATGCTGGTGTCGCAGGACGTCGGTCCGCTCGATTTTTATGAGATAGCGCTCTGCGACACCGACGGCCAGTGCCGACAGTTGATCGAATCGGGTGAAGAAGCAATTGCGTCTGCGTTCGCGCAAGCTGCGGCGTGGGGTTCGGCCAACAATCGGCCTATCAACGTAGGTGAGTTCGGTGTGTACGGTGCTGATGGCGTTGCCGACATGGACGATCGCGCCATGTGGACCGAGATGGTGACTCGGGCGGGGCAAACCCATGGATTCTCCATGACGTACTGGGAGTTCGGAGCCGGCTTCGGTGCATACGACGTGGCGACGAACACGTGGGTAGAACCTTTGGTCGCCGCACTCCTCACCAAGCCGACGACGGTCGACGGCTCGCTGTCGATGGTGGTTGGTGACGCAAACTGCGACTCGACGCTCGATATCGGCGATGCGCTGGCGATTGCGCAATTCACGGTTGGCTCGCGCCGCCCTGTCGACGATTGTTCTCTTGAACTGTTGGGCACCGAGATCAACGAGCGTGGTGCCGACTTCGATGGCGATGGGATCGTCGACATTGGGGATGCACTCAAGATTTTGCAGTGTGCGGTGCGAGTCGGCCCTGAGGCTCAATGTTGATAGCCGAATCAGTAAGAGCCGATCGAAGCGCTTGCCGTCGAGGTCACCCAGAGCCTTAGCCGGTAACAAGGGGTGGTTTGAGCGAGCGCATCGGCATCTCTCACCAGGCCGCAGGAACGGCACTCGTTGGCCGGCGTTGGCGCCCGAACCACTACCCAGGTGAACGAGACTGATCGCAGTGGCCATCTGGCCCAGAGTCGGCGTGCTGTCTCCGGTACTCCACGCAACTGCGGTGCGGGTCAGATCTCTTCGGAGTTCACGATCTTTGCGTCACGAAGCTGACGGATCGAATCGGCATCGTGGCCGATTTCATGCAGCAGAGAGTCAGTGTGTTCGCCCGCCAACGGGGCCGATGCATATGCGGGGTTCGGTCCACCCACGGTGACGACTGGGCCCCATCGGCGAAGTCGCCCGAAGCGGGCATGGTCGACGACCGGAGACCAGTCGTTCTCGACCATGTGCGGGTCACTGGTGATGAAGCGGTCAACGTCGATGCCGTCGGCTCGCACGCAACCGACCCCGGCTGCGGTGAGCTCGGCTTCCCAGTCGTTGGCCGACTTGGCGGCGAACACCCGGGTGAGTTCTTCGGCCAGCGCAGCGTCGTTGGCATGGCGATCCACGTCGTTGGCGAAACGCTCGTCGGTGAGAAGCATGCTGTTGCCGGTGACGGTGCAAAGCTGTTCGAACTCGCTCGGCGTTGGTGCAGCCAGGAAGACCCAGCCGTCAGCGGTGGGGTACAGGCGATAGAGCGCGCCGAGGCCGTAGTGATCGGCGTCGACGCTCACACGGCTGGGCTTGTTGTCGTAGGTCAAGAAGTCGTCGCCATTGGCCCAGGCGTTGGCCACCTGCATGTTGATGTTCACCTGTTGCCCGCCATGCTCGTGGCGGGCGAGCAGTGCCAGCAACAAAGCCGACGCCGCCACCACGCTGGTGTTCGGATCCGGGTTGGCCTCGTTCGCGGCCATGATCTGGCGTGACGCCTCACGAACGTCGGCCAAGGTTGGACACTCACGTGTCAGCGCATCACCGGCCTGCAGCGCAACCCCGCCGGTGCAGGCGCCCATGACGGGGTGCGTGGCGGGTCGCGTGGCGCCGGGCCCGTGGGGGCCGTAGCCATTCACCACCGCCGACACGATCTGGGGGTTCAACGCTCGCAACGTGTCGTAGTCGATGCCCAGTTTGGCGGGCACGTCGCCCCGGAAGTTGTGGATCAGCGCGTCGGCGCCAACGACGAACTCATGCAGGATCGCCTGGCCTTCGGCGGTCTTCAGGTTGATACAGATCGACTCTTTACCCACGTTGGTCTTGACCGCCATGCGCCCTTCGATCAACAGTCCCCGGAACGGATCGCCGCCAAAGGGTTCGACCTTGATCACCCGGGCACCGAGATCGGCGAGCATCGACATGCCCAGGGGTGCCGCGATGATCGTGGACAGGTCGAGAATCGTGATGCCATCGAGCGGCCGCCCCCGCATCGCGGCCGACTCGCCGGCATCGCGGAATTGTTGGTGCGCGACCTGCAGCTCGTCTCGGATCTGGGTGGTGTGCTCGCCGACCAATGGCGCAGGCCGCGTGGCCGCGGCCGGCGTTGCGGTCAGTTCGGCAATGGGTGCGATCTGGGTGGTGGCTCCGACGAGCGGGTCATCGATCTGCACCAGCCCACGGCCGTCGACCAGGTCGACGTGACCAATGGCGTCGGCGGTGGTGATGATCGGCTCGGCGGCAACATTGCCGTTCGCCTCGAACGCCTGCATCCATTCGCTGGCGGTGCGTTCCTGCATGCGCACCAGCATGCGGTCGCGTGCTTCTTCGACTGCCTCGGCGGTCCAGACCGCAGGGCTGCCCTGGAACTTCTCATCGATCAGAAACTCGCCCAGCAAGTCCGTGGCATCGAGGAATGAATAGAACAGATGCTCGAGCAGGTTTCCGCACTGAATCCACACGCCGTCCTTGGTCCGCAACGGGTGATAGTTGAGCGTGGGCATTGGATTCATCTGGCGCAGCGGGGTGAACGAGCGACCATCGCGCTCCGCGATCTGGCGAGACAACACGTCGACCAGGTCGAACGGCATGATCGCTTGCACCAGGCTTGCTTCGACTGCAGCACCAACACCGCGGTGCTGACGCTGCATCAGCGCAGCAACGATTCCTTGCACGGCAGCTTGGCTGGCGACATGGGTGGCGACAGGCACGGCGGCAAACACCGGGCGATCCTGACCCAACTGCACGTCGAAGGCAGCCATGCGTCCGGACTTGGCGGCGACCAGACCTTCGTAACCAACAAGCTCGGCGTACGGCCCGCTCGTGCCCCAGCCCGACAAGGTGCAATGCACCAGAGCTGGTGCGTGGTCACGAAGGTTGGCGTCGAGTCCCCATGCTCGCAGCCGACTCGGCGGCCCCGAAACCACTACTACGTCGGCACCGATTGCCAGCACGTGTGCGTCGGCTCGACCGGCTTCGGTCTCAAGATCAAGCGTGATGCTTCGTTTGCCGCGCAGCCAGAACGGACTCGACGGCAGCGATCGAAACCGATCACCCTCGATTGGTTCGACCTTGATGACGTCGGCCCCGAAGTCGGACAACACGGTCGTTGCCTGACCACCTGCGGGCCCGGTCGTGAAATCGACCACTCGCAACCCGTCGAGAACTGATGTCGCCATGGTCCGAACCTAGCCGGGCTTTGGCGGGCGGCTCGCAACCGGTCAGACTCGGACTATGAAGCTTGGACTGTCTCTCGGATACTCGGGCGCAAAGCTGCGCATCCCCCTGGAATTGGTGCAGCTCGCCGAACGGCTGGGTTTCGACTCGGTGTGGACGGCCGAGGCATACGGTTCCGACGCCATCACCCCGCTGGCATGGGTTGCTGCCCATACCGAACGGATCCGGCTGGGCACCGGGATCATGCAACTGGCAGGCCGAGCCCCGGCCATGGCGGCGATGCAGGCGCAAACGGTCGACGCGCTTGCTGGCGGCAACCGCATGATCGCGGGGCTGGGCGTGTCCGGCCCCCAGATTGTCGAGGGCTGGTACGGCGAGCCCTGGGGCAAGCCGTATTGGCGCTTGCGTGACTACATCCAGATCATGCGCAAGGTCAACATGCGCGAAGACCCGGTGACCCACGATGGTCGTGAATATCAGCTGCCGTATTCGGGTGAAGGGGCCATGGGAATCGGCAAGCCGCTCATGTCGATTCTTCACACCAATCGAACGTTGCCGATCTGGCTGGGTTCAGGCTCGGAGGCGACCGTCAAGCTCACCGCCGAACTCTGCGACGGTTGGCTGCCAATGCACTTCGTGCCCGGCCGCATGGAGCACTTCAAGCCGTGGATCGAGGAGGGCTTCCGCCGCGCCGGCAACGGTAAGTCGTGGAAGGACCTGGAGATCATGGCCAGCGGGCCGGTCACGATCACCGATGACATCGGCGCGGCACTGGCTGCGGTCAAACCGGGCATAGCGCTCTATGCAGGCGGCATGGGGCACAAGGACCTGAACTTCCACAACCAGCACATGGTGCAGCGCGGGTACGGCGACGTGGCTGAACGGGTACAAGAGCTCTACCTGGCGGGCCGAAAGCAAGAAGCCATCAACGCCATACCCGACGAATATGTCGACGAGGCCGGCCTGTATGGCTCGATCAAACGCATCGAAGAACGCTGGCCGGCATGGGCTGATTCGGGTATCACCGGGTTCAAGATTGCCAATCCCACCGAGGAGTCGGTGCAGCTCATGGCTGATCTGGTAGGCAGCCGGCGCGCGTGACCCCAGATTTGGGGCGATCAGTCCTGATTTGTGCTTACATGGTCGGTACTTATGGTCTCGAAAAAGTCCCGGCCTCGACGTTCTGCAGATGAAACTCGCCAGTTGTTGGTGGCTGAAGGACTACGCCAGCTCGAGTTGGATGGCATGGATTTCGGTGTCGAGCACATCACGCTCGAGGCGGCGTGCGCCGAAACCAAAGTGCCTCGATCCTCCAGCCACGCAGCGTGGGCAATCGACGACGATTACACGCCACAGGCGTTCTTCCAACGCGCCGTGTTGCAGGCATGGCTCGCCAGTCGCGGAGGCAACACGTTTGCAGCTGCAGTCACGGTGGCGGTGGCCGAGGCGATCGAGATCCACGGTGCGGCTCTCGATCGAAACGATGTGGTGCGCGTGGCCATTCAAGCGGCACTCGAAGCGGGCTTGCGGGCTGGTGAGCACGGAGAAGTTAGCGGTCTGCTCTCAACGGACATGGCGATCAAACATGCACTTGCCTCGCAGCCGGCGGCGCGTCGAGATCCCGAGATCGTGCAGTGGGCGTGCGACAGCGAGATGAGGAACCGGACCCAGCGCATTGCCGACTCGTATCGCCCGATCGGCGAGTTGCTCGATATGGAACCCCGTGCTGAATTTGGCGAGGCCGCCTATGAACATCTTGCGCTTGCTGTGGCGGCGCTGATCGAAGGTGTCACCATGCGAGAAGTCGTGATGCCTGATCTCGAGGTTGCCCGGGCGTCCATTCGTTCGCCTGGCCCAACCGGCATTCCTGCCACGCTGCTCGGCGTCTGTGTTGAGGCGCTGGTCGACAAGTTCTTCACGCCGCGATCCCACACATCCGACGCGTGATTGCGCAGTGCTGTCTCGAAAGAATATGATCCGAATCCGTGTGTGAGAAGCGTGGACTTGCTATACCTATGCAGCGGGCGGAACTCCGTGAAGGTCTGGAGACCATGCTTCTCTCGCGCCCCCAACTGAAAATCGCTCTAGCTGTCGCAGCATTCTTGGCGCTTTTTCTGTCCAGTACTGCCGCCGCTCAGCCTGCTTCGGACCAGATCATCGCTGCAGATGGGGTCGGTGACGCCGTGCTTGGTCTCAGCCCAGACGAACTGGCCGAGGCACTCGGCTCCGACTACGACATCAGCGACGAAGTTCGCATCACCGTCGATTTCGACGGCCGGGTCGTCTCACGTGATGGCATTGTGCAATTCCGGGCGGCCATGACCGACAACACCGATGCTCTGACCCTGTTCATCGTGAGTAATCCCGACTACGCCACCGCCGAAGGTGTTGGGCCTGCCACCACGATCGCCGACGCCGAAGCCATCTACGGCGAGGCAACGTTGAACTGGAATCCCGACGACGAATCGCGCGAATTCGTCACCTTTGCCGACGGCCCTGCGGGGCGCATTGCCTTCCGCACACCTGGAATCGGCGGGAACAACGTGGGGATCTACGAAGATGGCGAGTTCGAGACCGCCGAGTACGAAGAAGGCGCAGAGATCGCCGCAGTCTGGGTCAGCTGCGTGAGCGGCACCGACTGTCCTGGCGACCAAGCCCCGATACCCACGGCGACTCCTGAGCCCACGGAAACAGCCGAACCCACAGCGACCACAGAGCCCACGCCGACGCCCACACCTGAGCCCACGCCCACGACCGGGCCCACTACAGAGCCAACGCCTGGGCCCTCGCCCACGGTTCCACCGCCAGCACCCACGCCCGACGCTGGCGCAGGCGGTCCTGGCGAGCTGCCTCGCACCGGAACGTCTGAGCTGCTGCTGGTCTCTATCGTGGGCGCGTTGTTCGTTGTCGGCGGTGCACTGGTGTTGAGAGAACGCCACTACCTCTGCCCGTCCTGGCTCAAGCTCGAACGCTTCCGCTAACGGCTCACCACTGACCGGTTACGACCACGGCATCAGAATGCGTCGAAAGATTCAACCGATCCGAAAAACGATGTTTCTTCTGATTTGAAAATACCGCAATCTTTCGCCTCTCGGCAGAAACAGCGGGCATCTTTTCCTCGGATTCGCTGGTTTTCGGGCGGCGAAAGACAAATACTGTTCCTTGTTCAGCCCACAACGGCGTGGGCCTCATGCAAGGAATCATCAGTTATGAATGCAGAACTCGACCTCAACGAACCAATGCAGTGGATCGACGACCTGGGTGGTCTCGGTCTCGATGAACTCCGCGACCTGCCCTACGCGGTGCAGGCTGGCATGGATATCGCCGTATTCGAGTAGACCCGCACACGGCCAGTGTGTGCGCGGGAGCGCTCTAGACTCCGGCGCGACCGAGCAATTCCAGACGCATCCCCGCAGCGTTGACGGCAACCGGCGAGACGACCGAACGGAGATCGAAGATGGTGCTGCCGTTCATTGCCGCTGCGACCCGGCTGAAGTCGGCGTCGGCAAATTCGGGCCACTCGGTAGCAATAACCAACAGGTCCGCGCCTTCGCATACTTCGTAGAGGCCGGCTTGGTTGACTGTGGCTGTTGGCAACGAGGCCACAGGATCATGAGCTCGCACCACGCAGTGCAGCGAGTCGAGCCGCTCTACCAGCTCGACCGCCGGTGAGCTACGCGTGTCGTCGGTGCCCGCCTTGAACGCCAGGCCCCAAATGGCAACGGTCGCTTCGCTCAGGGGCTCGCCCACGATTGCTCGTATCCGGCTCAGGATGTGATCGAAGTGATCTCTATTGCTTTCGGTAGCGCTCTCGATGACCGGCACTCGCAATCGAGAAGAGCGAGCTAGAGCCGCGAGACCAGCCACGTCCTTCGGGAAGCATGATCCGCCCCAGCCGGGTCCCGGTGCCAGGAACGCCGATGAGATTCTATGATCGGTTCCCAGGCCGGTCACCACTGCGTCCACGTCGGCCCCGACTTCGTCGCAGATTCGGGCGAGCTCGTTTACAAAGCTGAGCTTGGTAGCGAGAAACGCATTTGCTGCGTACTTGATCAATTCAGCCGATAGTGGATCGCACTGAATCCTCTCGGTATCGATCGCTGCGTAGAGGTCGAGTACCTGTTGCCCGGCTTCGGGATCAGCGGCTCCCACAACGACACGGTCCGGATTGAGGAAGTCGTCAACGGCGACGCCTTCGCGGAGGAACTCAGGGTTGGAAACGGTGTACACATCGTTGCGGTTCAGCCAACCTGCGAGTTCGTGGCTGGTGCCGAGCGGCACTGTTGATTTGGTGACAAGGACCGCTCCGGGCTTGAACCTTTCGCGGTGCTCCAAGACGACAGATTTGAGAATACTCAGATCCGGTGTGCCCGAAGGCAGAGGCGGAGTCGGCAGACACAGGAACACGATGTCGGCGTCGCTCACTGCTGCGACATCAGTGGTGAAGGACAAGTTGCCGTTGGCCTGGGCGTTGGTGATGAGCTTGTCGAGGCCTGGCTCATAGATGGGAATCTGGCCGTCTTGGAGCGCAGCAATCTTGTCCTGGTCAATGTCGAAGCCGACGACCGTGTGTCCAAGTTGTCCGAAACAGCCAGAACAGGTGAGACCGACGTAGCCGGTCCCAAGAATCAAGACAGAGGGTGAAGTCACCAGATAAAGGTAGCGGCCGCAAAACTGGTTTTGGACTATCGACCCGGCGGTGCCAGACCTGTTAACCGTCGGCTTTCAGAATGTCTCGAATGAGGGGCGCGTAGTGCTCGAGCGGGTTGCTGGTGTAGGTGGCGTCGAAAGCTGTCTGGTCGTAGAGCCGGGTGAACTCTTCGGTGTAGTCGAAGTGGGGTGAGTCGCGAAACTCTTCGCGGGCGTTGCCGTCCATGCCGATGTAATCCCAGAAGTAGTAACCCTGGAACACGCCGTGGTTCTTGACCATGAAGTGATTTGCTTCGCTGACGAACGGCTTGACGATGGCGGCGGCGATGTCGGGGTGGTTGAAGGGGGAAAGCGTGTCACCGATGTCGTGGATGAGCGCGCAGAACACGTATTCGTCGTCGCGGTTGTCGCGTTCGGCGCGGGTTGCCGTCTGCAGGCTGTGCTCGAGGCGGTTGACCGGGAATCCGCCGTGGTCGATCTCGAGTTCGCCCAGCAGTCGCAGGACGCGATCGGCAACCATGGTCTGTGTGGTGCTGAGCTGCGGAATGATCTTGGCCCAGTCGTCGGCGGTCGATTCCTGGAACGAGGTGAAGCTCGCCCGGGGGAGATCGTCGTGGCTGGTGTCCTGGTCAGCAGTAAGGCTCATGTCCCCACCCTACCCATGACCACAAAACGTTGCCAGACGGCCATCTGGGAACAGGTACTGCGAGGAGAACCAGTACTGGGTTTATCGGGTGATGTGTTCTCGGTAGAGCTCGCCGCTGGCCTTGATGGATCGATCGCGGGCGATCAGGCCACGGGTGGTGTCGAAACCGGCGCGCCACTCGTAGCCGTCGATGGCAGTGTCGTGGAAGTACCCGACCAGGTCGAGGCCGTCGGCGCGAGCGTCATGCACGATGTCCAGGGTTGCTTCGAGCACTTCGGCTCGCCATCCGTCGTTTGTGGTCGACAGGCCGTTCGATGCCACCGCCAATGGTGCCTGCACCCGCTCGGTCATGCGTTGCAACAGCACGCCGAGTTCCTCGGGGAGCGGGGCGAAGCCGCTGTCGGAGCGGGTGGCATCGGCCGGGTACGGGCGCATGTTGCCGGCATGGTCGACACTGATCGGGTGGTCGAATGCCAGGCCCACGATGTCGAAGTCGTCGACCCACTGCTGATCGGTTTGGGGTACTCGATCGGGCATGGAGAGTTCGCCGTCGTCCATCATGCGGACCCACGAATCGAAGAGCACGGCGGCCCACCAGCGCACATGGTTTTTGGCGGCTCGAGACTCGCGTTCGGAACGTTCGTCGTCGACCGCAGCGAAGATCGTTGGCGTGCCCCGTACCGCCATGGTGGTGGCGCCGCCCGCGCGTAGATGGCGGGCGGCCAGGTGATCGGCGAGCAGTGCGCCTTCGGCGGCTTCGTAGAAACCCAACATGCCCAGGTCGGTGTTGCTGCGTCGGCCGGGTGGTCGGCTGGCGAGTGCGTAGCCACGCAGTGCCCACCCCACCGGGTCTTCGATGGGCGTCCATCCGGCGGCGTTGTCGCCGAAGAGTTCGGCGCAGCGATCGACATGGCGCAACCAGTGGTATTCGCGTCCTCGTTCGTCGAGGAAGCCCTTGCTGTCTTGGCTGAACCAGCCGGGAAGGCTGGTGCTGTGCAACGTGAGCCACGGTCGCAGGCCAACAGATCGGGCGTGGGCCACCATGTCGCCATAGCGATCGAGCGCCTCGGAATCGACTTTGCCTTCGACGGGTTCGATTCGTGCCCACTCGATACCCAGCCGCACGTCGGTCACGCCGAGTGAGGCGATCAGGGCCAGGTCGTCGTGGAAGTTGGTGGCGAAGCCGTTGCCGTCGCTCGATGCCGGTGCGCGTTTGTCTCGTTCCCATGCCGACCAATCTGCGGCCGGGTGCACGCCTTCGACCTGGATCGACGACGACGTGACGCCCCACATGAATGGCCGTTCGTCTTCGGAGTCATCGAGCAGGTGTTCTGACACGAGTCCAGCTTGCCGTGCTCAGTTCTGATCGCGACGCGGCGGATCGGTCAGCGTGACCATCAGCGGTGCATGATCGGTCGATCCGGGTCGGCCGCGTTCCGTGCGGTCGATGCTGACGCCGGTGACGTCGGCGGCGAGTTCGGGCGAGGCCAGTAGATGGTCGAGTCGCCAGCCTCGGTTCGTCTCGTAGAAGTCTGATCGCCGATTCCACCAGGTGAAGACCGGTTGTTCTCGGTGGGTGTGGCGCACGATGTCGACCAGGTCGGCCGCATCGAGCAGATGGTCGAATGCTTGGCGTTCCGGCGGGCTGGTCAGATTGCGTTTGCGGTAACGAGAGGCATCCCACACGTCGATGTCGCGAGGCGCAATGTTCAGATCGGCGGCCACCAACAGACGCTCGAACTCGACTCGTTCGGCCTGCAGCCATGCGGTGTACAGGGTGAACCAGGCCAGTTTGACCTGGTGGGCGCGGGTGCCGACCTTGCGTCCGTTCGGTGCATAGGCCGTGTGCACACGAACGCCATCGGCGGTGGCGGCGATCGCTCGGGGTTCGTCCAGCGGCGAGACGGCGCCGGGGATGCCCAGGCTGATGTCGGTCATGGGTAGTCGAGACGCCACCGCCACCCCGCCGCGCCCGTCGTCGCCGCCGTGGATTGCAAGCTCGTAGCCACGTTCGACGAAGCCTTGCTGGGGGAACTTGCGCAGCCCGGCCTTGGTCTCCTGCATACAGATCACGTGGGGTTGCTCGGCGTCGATCCACCGGATCACCTGATCATGGTGCGCCCGGATCGATTCGACATTCCACGA
>ENA-ORXT01006029-ORXT01006029.1-marine-metagenome-genome-assembly--contig:-NODE-6029-length-11518-cov-9.535792_pt1 | contig 11518 bp, 12 predicted proteins | sample MGYA00237868_ERZ511482 | MGnify/ENA metagenome assembly ERZ511482 | reverse complement strand
TGCAGAAAGCGTACTCGACGCCAGGAAACAAAAAAGAAGAACTAAATTTTTATACATGATCATATAACGTTTAGACGGACTCCTATGGTATTGGTCATCAATGGCACGAAGATAAAATTATTTATATTTGGTGCTATCCATCCCGTGGCATTAAGGGATCTCTACCTCTGATGTTTTTAATAATAAGGCTGCCAGCTTACTCATTGGCGGTTCCCCCGCGTGAGGGACTGGAATGATGCGACCAGCGTAAGCAGACAGCTGCCGCCCTTCCGCGGTAGCTGGCCGTAGTGAAACGAAGTCATGCAAGCCCCGACCCTGAGTGAAGGGCTAAACGACGCAGGAGTATAGGCATTCGATCAGGGTCACGCCCAAAACTAGATGCTTGAAAATAGAAAACCCTGAATTGTCCAAAAACAACTCAGGGTTTAAATTATACAAAAGTAAATATTATTAAAAAGGTAAGTCGTCCGCAGCAGTTTCTACTGGCGTATCACTTGTAGTTGGGAACGCATTGTTCGCTGGAGGTGGAGTCGCTGCTGGCTGAGCTGCGTCTGCATTTTCGATTTTCCAAGCATTGAGATTGGTGAAAAACTTCTCGTTCCACTCTCTTCCACGAAGGTCAAAATATACTTTGATATTGTTGTCTACTGGATAGTTATCAATCAAAGCACAACGATCTTGTGTGAGTTGAAATTTGATGAACTGTGGATACATCCCACTCGTAACTTCAATTACAAATTCTCTTGCTTGAAAACCATTGGTTCCCTTAGTTTCTGTTTCGTACACTTTATGTACTTTTCCGATTATCTCAAATGCCATAACGTTATAATTTTTAGTTTGTAAAGGTACAAAATATAGCAGGATATAAAAAAGGGAGGTATCTTTATATTATGTCAAAGTCAATCAAAATTTTGCATTTAGAAACTAGTACAGAAGTGTGCTCCGTGGCTGTAAGTGAAAATGGTGTACTCCTTGCGGAACGCAATACGACAAAGGGGTTTGTACATAGTTCGCAGGGAACATTGCTGGTAGATGGGTGTTTAGAGGAAGCGGGTCTTAAGATAAAGGAAATGGATGCGATAAGTGTAAGTGAGGGCCCTGGCTCTTATACGGGCTTGCGTGTGGGATTTTCGATGGCAAAGGGGTTTTGCTACGCTTTGGATATACCGTTTATCGCTATTCCTACTTTAGAAGCTTTAGCGCATGGCCTAGCTGAACAGCAGTCAGACACGGTGATCAGTCCTATGATAGATGCAAGGCGGATGGAAGTATATACAGCTAGCTATAAAACGAACTTGGAGTCGGTAGCGACACTGCAGGCGCTGATATTGGATGAGCATACTTACTTGGATGTGTTTGGTGGAAATGTGCGCAACGTGTTTATAGGAGATGGTGCACATAAAGTGGCTCCGTGGCTGAGAGGAGGACAGGATCAGATTGTTGACAAGATTTGTAGTGCGCGGGATCAGGCAGAGTTGGCGCTAAAAAAATATCGTAATAAGACGTTTTGTGACATCGCATACACTGTACCTTTGTATCTGAAGTCACCAAATATAACGGTGTCTAAGAAGAATATGCTAACCTAGTTTCGGGGCATAGAAGTCAATATTTTTGACGTATATAAAATTACTTTAAATTAGCTATTTGTTTTATTTTTTAAATAAATTCTGTATTTTTAGCTAATAATCAACACCATTACATATTACGATAATATTTATGATGTTCAGTTGGTACGGTTTTCGAATATAGGAAGACAGTACTAACAATAAAAGATAACGTATATGAGAAAGCAAAAAGACGAGACTGTCATTCTTAACAGCGGCATGAACCAGATTGAACTGGACTATGCAGAATTAAGAAAAGCGGTTTTGGTTTTACGCGCAGTGAATCACAAGTTGAGACAAAGCATTATTGATCTATTAGAAGAAGGGAATAGAATGACCGTTACGGACATTTATATAAAACTTCGATTAGAGCAATCTGTAGCGTCACAGCATTTGGCTATCCTTAGAAGAGCAGGAGTAGTAGTTACCGACAGAGAAGGTAAGTTTATTTATTATTCTATTGACAAAGAAAGACTTAATCAAATTTCAAGATTAGTCGAAGAGTTAGCATCTTAGTTTTACTGCAAGATGATTAAGTCCCTATTCCAACAAAAAATTAGCATTTAATATAATTAAACGCTGAAACTAAAAATGCTGCATACCGAAAGGTGTGCAGCATTTTTTTTGTGCTGTGTTTCTATGATAAGATGAGAAAAAATCCCATATTTGCTATGTATATATGTATTGACCTCAATACGACCATCAAAACAAAGCGAACAAATGAGAAAAGCGCCAGATGCCATCGACACTGAAAAGTTGAGTGAGTCTACCGAGATCCTGAGGGCTTTAGCTCATCCGCTGCGTATGCAGATATTGAAGTTTATAGATGAGAATGACCACATCAACGTCAATAAGATATACAATACGCTCAATCTAGAGCAATCCATAACTTCTCAACATCTTCGTATTTTGCGCCTAGCAGGGATTGTGAATACCAATAGAGATGGCAAATTTATCCACTATAGTATTGATTATAATAAGATCGGCAAAGCAGTAAATGCGGTGGATAACTTTTATGCGGAGGATCTGAGTTTGTAAATCCTAGTTTTTATAAAATGGCTCCAGTGCGCCGTCCAAAAAGAGGTCGGGCATGTTTCGGGTGATAAATACCTGAGCACTGTTATTCCTTGTTCCTTTACCGCGGAAAGCACCGAAGAAGAAAATAACGATGCTATTTTTCGCTATCTGATAATGTTTTCGAATCTAGATTTGCAACTTCCTCAACTTCTTCAACCGCCTCCTCGACAGGAGACTCCTTAAAGAAAGACCGCTGAAAGAAGATGATATTCAGCACCCCAGCCGTAATCGCTACATCCGCTAAGTTAAAGACGGGCTTAAAAAACAAGAAGGGCATATCTCCTTTGAATGGAACCCATGAAGGGTATGTTCCTTTGAGCAGCACAATGTGCAGCATATCCACGACCTTCCCGTGAAACAGACCTGCGTACCCACCTTCCTTAGGTAGAAAATCTGCTAAACCTCCATGATAACTTTCTGAAAATATAAGCCCATAAAAAGTACTGTCAATAATATTTCCAAGTGCGCCAGCTAAAATCAGACTAAAGCTAATGATCAGACTCAAGGAAGATTTTTTTTCGATCAGGAAATAGATAAAATAGCCAAGTCCACAAACGGCAGCGATACGGAAGAGGGTAAGAAAGAGTTTACCGAGTTCACCGCCAAAGCTGATGCCGAATGCCATCCCATTATTTTCTACAAAATGTAATTTGAAAAGTTCCTGGCCGATGAGTGGCAAATCAGACCCGTAAGCCATATTCAACTTTACCCATACTTTGAGCGCCTGATCACAACCCAGTACCATCAGGATAACAAAAAATACAGCCAATTTTCGATTCAATGTTTTGATTTAGTCTACCAATTCGTGGCAATTGCCAAATGTCTTAATGTCTATACGGGACAATGCATTTTGAAGATGCCGAATAATTTAATTTGTCTATTCACGCGCCCGATTACTCTGACTTTTTATCAGGTTGAAATCAGCGAGCTTATGCCAATTACTCTATTAAGATGGCGGTAAATATTTTTGAAATGCGGTACTCAAGGTCGAGGCGTAAAGCGGTCAAATAGCCTTAGCTATCGGGAGTATTTACAACGAAGAAATTGAGGGCACAATCCAAAGATTACCGTCGTTCTATAGCGTAATTGGTACTACGGGCAAAAGTAGCTTATTTTGGCAATACAAGACTTATTATTATCTGCAATTCTAGCAGTATTTCGTCACTTATAGAGCACTACTATCCACTAACGCAGAGAATAGAGACCTTATTCTCAACTTAATAAACCATTCGCTTGAAAATATTTGATTGTATACCCATTAGCATCAAAAATAGAAGTCACAGCAGTTAAGATATTACATATTTTTGTTATACCTAAAAGTTGCATTTTGGTTGATATGCGTGAATGGACACTCAATTCACTAACGCAATTATCACATGAGGAATTATATCGTTTTATTTGTAATTTTTGCTTCTACTGTTGCAGTACAAGCCACCAATTTACCAGCTGTAGAGGCATACATCATCAAGTATGAGAATCTTGCTATCGAGGGTATGAAGCAAAGTGGAATACCAGCCAGTATCCTCTTAGCGCAAGCCATACTTCATTCTGAGCATGGGACAAGCGACTTGTCCAGAACAAAAAACAATCATTTTGATATACAATGTGGAAACAACTGGACAGTGAATAGCAACTCCTTTAAACAGGAAAATGTAGAAGAATTAGCTACTTGCTTTAGGGTCTACGTGAGCGCTAAAGACAGCTATGAAGATTATATTTCACTGCTTATGGAAAGTCCAGCTTGTAGGTTTTTGTTTCAGTACAGCTACAGTGATTATAATTCTTGGGCAAAAGGAATTGAACAATCTCTATATCCACAGGATACAAAATATGCTGCTAGCCTTTTGAAGGTGATAAATAAATACCAACTACAGCGTTTCGATACTCCTACTACGTTTTCCCCAGCAGTAAATGCGCCTATCATTGGATACGAGTATGAAATAAACTAGCGAGCCGATTTATCTATAGGCAGTGCTTCATCTACAGAATTTTCCAATCGCTTTTTACGACTCTTGAGCGGGTTTCCGTGATTTTCTTTATACTCTTTTCTATTATTGACGATATCGATAGCCTCAAACATGGCTCTTCTAAACGAAGCCGGATCTGCTACATTTTTCCCAACAATATCATACCCTGTACCGTGGTCCGGAGAAGTACGTACTAGCGGTAAACCAGCCGTAAAGTTGACCCCTGATCCGAATGATAAGGACTTGAAAGGGATAAGTCCTTGATCGTGATACATTGCTAAAACAGCATCAAATTTTGTGTACATCCCATTTCCAAAAAAACCATCTGCGGGATATGGCCCCATGACAAAACTACCTTTCTTCTTTTCGCTCTCTACGATAGGTCTGATCATATCCTGATCTTCTTCTCCAATAGCACCGCCGTCGCCAGCGTGTGGGTTGAGTCCTAGGATTGCAATTTTTGGCTTCACAATTCCAAAATCCTCGCGTAGAGCATTGAACATTACATGGAGCTTTTGCTGAATTCTTTCTTTGGTAACATTGGCAGCAACATCTCTAATAGGGAGATGGTTGGTAACTAAACCAACTTTCAAATCTTCACTTACCAAGAACATCATAGAGTTTGAAACATCGTACTGGTCGGTAAAAAATTCAGTGTGGCCAGGATATTTAAACTTCGCCAATTGCATGGCTTTTTTATTAATTGGTGCAGTTACGATCGCATCTAGAGCTCCATTATTGTAATCGTAGAGCGCAGATTCCAGTGATTTTTGAGCGCATTCTCCACTTTCTCTAGTAGGCTCACCTGGTGTGATTTTAGCATTTTCGTTCATACAGTTAACCACGTTTACCTTTCCCGACTGCGCATCCTTTGCATTCTTAATCGTTTGAAAGTTGAAGTTACTGTTCTCGACTATTTTTTTGTGGTAGTCCAGTATCTTACTGTGCGCATAGATTATCGGTGTACAATGATCGCATATACGCTTATCAGATAAGGTTTTGATAACGACCTCCAAACTAATTCCATTGATATCACCTGCTGTTATTCCAATTCTCATCTTAATAGTTTTTTAAAAAATCAAACATCAATCTTACGCCTGCTCCATTTCCTTCTTTAGGTCTATAGCCATTTGCTGCTTTCAAGAAAGCATGACCAGCTATATCAAAATGAACCCAAGGATATGCCTTAGCGGTAAAGTGCTCTAAAAATTTTGCAGCCGTAATATGTCCTGCATATGGACCACCAAGATTTTTTAGATCTGCAATGTTGGATTTTATATATTCTCCGTATTCTTTCCACAATGGAAATTCTATAATTCGTTCGTGAACGCTAAATCCACTCCCTTTTAATTTATTTTTAACGCCTTCCGATGCGTTAGCCATCATACTGATCCCTTCTGGTCCGATGGAGCGCACTGCAGCACCCGTGAGGGTAGCAAAGTCAATTACGAGTTCAGGCTTATACTTTTTTGCATAGTGCAAAGCATCTGCTAGTACCATTCTACCTTCTGCATCTGTGTTGAGCACCTCTACAGTAGATCCATTGTACATTTTGATCACATCACCAGGCACATAGGCATTATTACCAGGTCTATTATCTGTAGAAGGGATAAGACCAATAAGATGTATAGGAAGTTTTGCTTTGGATACCGCTACAAAAGTACCGATCACCGATGCAGCTCCACCCATATCTGCCTTCATGAAGTCCATACTGTTAGCCGTTGGCTTAAGACTTAGACCACCAGTATCATACACGATACCTTTACCAACCATTACGATCGGTTTGGCATTTTTAGTTTTCCCGCTTGGCTTATATTCTAGAATGTTGAAACGAGGAGGGGTAAAACTTCCTCTATTGACAGCAATGATGCCGCCCATTTTCAATTGCTTTATTTTCTTTTCATCAAACACTGTCACTTTGAAACCACAGTCTTTACCCAGTTTTTTGATGTCCAAGCTCAACTGTGCAGCCGTTAAGTAAGATAACGGTTCATTGACTAGATCACGGGCGGTATATACCGCCTCACAAGTAGCAAACAACTCTTTGAGCGCAGCTGCAGATACTTTATCTCCAATAAGCTTGATACTCGTCAGATGATGAGCTCTATCTTTCTTATCAGAAAGGTACTTTAGGAACTGGTAGTTTGTCAAGATCAAGCCCTCTGCAAAGTCCAAAACATGATTTACCTTACATCTGTTGACGATGCTGATACTTTTGACTTTAGCGTTATCTAACTTATGCAGCATCTCCGCACCAGCCAGTCGTGCATCTTCCCTTTGCTCATTCTCATCCTTGCTAGATTTAAGTACCTGAATAGCTATGAGCTTGTCCGCCTTGGGAAAGATTATTTGGCAGACGTCTCGCTTGACGGCTTTATTAAGGTACTGAATTTCTTCCTTATTAAGAAATTCACTTGCCCATTTCAGGTTTGATTTTTCGGTCAGGACGATTAAATTGTCCTTTATATTAACAGTTTTGATTATTGATACCTTGGTATTCATTCACACTTTTTTTGTTGTGATCAAACTTTGTAGTGTAATCCGTTGATTTTGATACGTAACAGACTCCAAAACGATGCGCGAAGATAAATAAATAAAAGGTTTATTAGTGTAGCACAATTATTTATCAAAAGTTATTTCAAAATATTAGCTTTAGGTTTTAATACAATTATGAAGGCAAAAAAATCATTTGGTCAGCATTTTTTGAATAATGAAGATATCGCCTCAGATATCGCTCTTGGACTTATAACCACCTCTCCAGATCAAAAAGTAGTAGAAATCGGGCCTGGGCGAGGAATGCTCACTAAGTATCTGATAGACAGAGGTTTTGACCTCAAAGTCGTGGAGCTTGATCGAGATATGATTCCTATCCTGCACCGCACTTTTGAGCAGTTGGAAGAGCGGATAATAGAAGTAGATTTTCTCAAATTAGATTTGCAGAATGTCTTTGGTGGGCAGCCGTTTATGCTCATTGGCAATTACCCATATAATATATCCAGCCAGATCGTATTCAAGATGATTGAGAACCGAGAGCTGATACCTCAGATGGTGGGCATGTTCCAGAAGGAGGTCGCCAAGCGCATCGTCGCCACGCCCACTTCCAAGGCATATGGCGTGATCAGCGTGTTGACACAGGCATACTATGACGGCGAGTATATTCTAGATGTGGGGAATGAGAATTTTGACCCGCCACCCAAGGTGCAGTCAGGCGTAATACGACTCGTGCGTAAGACCACGGATCACGAAATCCCACACCCCAAGTTATTTAAATCTATCGTAAAGTTGGCTTTCAGTCAGCGCCGCAAGATGTTACGCAATACTATGAAGTCTCTTTTGGCAGACTCTGGTATGCTGCAAGACAAGTTTTTTACCCAGCGGCCTGAGCGTATATCAGTGGAGAAGTTCATCTGGCTATCCAACGTAGTAGCGGAGCACAACAAGGGTAAAGCGTAAGCTTATTTCTTGGGCGCTATTTCCTGTCATCCGCTTGTATTCAGCAGCCTGTCGACCTGTTCAGGATGTGCCTGACTAGTATTCGCTCCAAGTGTTCACTCATCCGTCGTCAGTCACTCCTTCACTAGGCCGACAGTCTACCTCATATCGCTTCTACCAGGAGCGCGGGTTTTTCACCGCCTACAAAAAACAAAGTAAAGGCATAGAAGACATAGCCATACTAAAGCAAAACAGCTATGTCTTCTATGTAACCTACTGTGAACTATGTGTTTCATCGAACTCAGAGCAGTTTTTTCACCACATACAAAAACATAGTACACATAGCCATTCTAAAGCAAAACAGCTATGCCTGCTATGTAACCTATTGTGAACTATGTGTTTCAACCGAACTCAGAGCAGCCTTTTTTCACCACATACAAAAACATAGTGAAGGCATAGAAAACATAGCCATTCTAAAGCAAAACAGCTATGCCTTCTATGTAACCTACTGTGAACTATGTGTTTCAACCGAACTCAGAGCAGCCTTTTTTTACCACATACAAAAACATAGTAAAGGCATAGAAAACATATCCATTATAGTCTTACTTTTACACTCAAAATAAAATAAGATGGATCCAGCACAAGAGAAACGCACTGATGTAAATGACCTAGGAGAATTTGGCTTGATAGACCATCTGACCAAAAACTTTCCCTTACTCAATCCGTCCTCTCTGAAAGGAGTAGGAGATGATGCAGCCATCATAGAAAATGGAGACCTGCTCACTGTAGTGTCTACAGACATGCTGATCGAGGGCATCCACTTTGACATGATGTATAGCCCACTTAAGCACCTCGGCTACAAAGCGGTTGTGGTGAACTTATCCGACATCTATGCCATGAATGCGATTCCAAAACAGATCACCGTATCCATCGCCATATCCAATCGGTTTTCTGTAGAGTCTCTAGATGAACTCTATGCAGGTATCGAACATGCCTGCAAGATCTACGGCGTAGACCTGATCGGAGGAGACACCACTTCCTCTCCAAAAGGATTGACGATGAGCATCACCGCTATCGGGCAAGTCGAAAAAGGAAAACAAGTTTATAGAAATACCGCAAAAGTAGGCGACCTGTTTTGTGTAACGGGCGACCTTGGAGCAGCCTACTTGGGCTTACAAATCTTAGAAAGAGAGAAACAAATATATATGTCTAGTCCTGGGGTAAAACCAGATTTAGGAGAACAAACTTATCTTGTAGGTAGACAACTCAAGCCAGAGGCACGCAAAGACATGATCATGGAGTTTGCCAAGGCGAATCTCTTGCCGACCTCTATGATCGATATTTCTGACGGCTTGGCATCGGAGCTGTACCACATCTGCAGCCAATCAGGAGTAGGCGCCTTTGTAGAAGAATCTGGTGTCCCAATACATCCCGATACAGAAGTGCAAGCCATCGATTTTAAAATAGATCCGATCACCTGCGCACTCAGCGGAGGCGAAGATTATGAATTGTTATTCACCATAAATCCTGATGATATCGAGAAGGTAAAGTACATGCCCAATATCTATATCATGGGTGAGGTCGTCCCTAAAAAGGATGGCATCAAGCTGCATACAAAGGGTGGGAATATCCATCCGATCACGGCACAGGGGTGGAATCATTTTGGGAAGTAGGGTGTAGACAGGATTTAACATACGATGAAGAAGATATTCAGATTATATACTGATAACAGAGCTAATTATAATTCATCTATTTTTGATCTGATCGATGGAGATAAAGAAACTAAGCAAACAAAAGGATTGGCATATGTTTTTTCTCAGTATAATGATTTCTTGTTTGCCTTTTTTAATTATAAGCCTGTTTCGATTGCGATATCACATTTATTAGATGCAAAGATTGATAAGAGAAATATTACAGCAATTGAAGTAAGTGCAGAACGATTAATAAAGGATAAAAAGCGCGGATATTGTTGACTGTAGCGAATTGAAATGTGTATGGCTTTTAGCATATGCAAATCCGTCAGAGTATTAATTCCGTCAAAATTTGTTTTATGTCCAAGTGTTTTGCTCCGTGCACTGATTTTGAATTCATAGAAACCAAGTCAATCCAATCCAAGATTTTTTTCTTTTCGGTCGTTTTTTCATTCCAATATTCTGATAGTTCGATTGCCGAAGTATTAATCAAAATCTCCAAAACTGAATCTATATTTTCAAATAGTTTGATAAATACTCTTGGGATGTTTTTATACATTTTGTTTTTAATGAAATAATCGTCTTTTCCTCCAGCCGTAAAAAGGTCTCTCACATTAGGGCAAACGACAGCTTCTCGCGTTACCAACCAAATTGCAAGTCGAGCAAATTTATCTCCTCGGTTACTGAAAACCTCTGGGAAATAAACCATAGCTCTTTTTTTAATTTCTTGTTTTTCTTTTAAGCTTAAGTTATTCCATATGTTGATTACGAGATTACTTGCTTTTTCGGTGTCTTGAATCCACCACAAATCTTGTCCAGGTTTTAATTTACTTTTGTAGTAATCTGTAATTGATTTAATCGGATTTTTCTGTTGGCGTAAAGTGTCGTAAGAAGTGTTTATTTTGTCAAAAATTGTTTTGCCTTCTTCCAAATTCATATCGATTAAATATCTTGGTGAGTGTGTAACAACAACTTCCGACAAACATTCTGCGTAAGCACGACATCTAAATTCAATAGGTTTTCCAAGTTTACCAAAAAGCATAAAAATTCGCTCAACATCATCTACTCTTGTAGATTCTAAAACACTATTTCCAGTTGTTTTCCAATGGTTTTGTGTTGTAGTTTTAACTTCTATTCCAAAAAATTCTTTAGCAACGATATCTGGAAATTTCTGACCACCAATAAGTTCTATTGAGTTTTCAAATTGTGAGCCAACTGCTAAATCAGTCATTACATCTCGAACATAAGGTTCAAGTTTGTTTCCTCTTAATTGCTCAATCTTTTTAGGCGATTTCTTGGCGTGAGTGTTTAATTCCTCTATTGTAGAATTTAATAAAATATTGAACTCACTATTAAGTGGTTCTGAATTAACTGATACTATCATTATTTTTTAAAATATAAATCCCAAACATCTTCTATTCTCTTTGCTAAATTATAAGCGAGTAGTGGTGGGACAGCATTACCAATTACTTTATACGCTTTTGAAGGACTTACCAAATAAGAACCTTTGCGACCTTGTTTGTTTGCAATTACAAATTCATAATCAGGTGGAAAAGTTTGAATTAAAGCACACTCTCTTAGTGTCAATCGTCTTTCTTTAAGTCCTTTGGAAAGTTCATTTGATAATATTCCTCCATTCTTTTTTGACAGTCTTCTGAACTCAATATTTCCGTGGTGTTCTGCTCTAATCGTTGGACTAATTCCATCTGGTTTTATTTCTATTTGTCCTTGGCAATGCTTACCCATA
>ENA-ORXT01006028-ORXT01006028.1-marine-metagenome-genome-assembly--contig:-NODE-6028-length-11520-cov-9.632264_pt1 | contig 11520 bp, 11 predicted proteins | sample MGYA00237868_ERZ511482 | MGnify/ENA metagenome assembly ERZ511482 | reverse complement strand
ACAGTCACAGCACGGTCACAGCATGCTGTAACTTGCTGTGGAAGTTGCTCGGATCCGATCATTCTTTGGCGACGCGCCATACCTCCTTTTCACGTCATTTGGGCAGACTGCTCACAACAAATGTGGCTCGACACTCTGTGCCGCTGCATGGTGCGGGCTTTGGCGACTTCATAGGTACTTCCACGCGCGTCACTTATGCGATAAATTGCTTACTACCCGAGGGATTCTATTCATAGGAGCTGTGCGCCGTTTTACGCCTGTCCAGGACTCTGGGGCCCCTGATGGTGCTGCGTGCTGCTCTAAGGGCGTTCTGCCACGCAGAACGACTCGGCTGTTTGCTTCGCATAGTTAGAGACCAATGGTACTCACTGATGCTGCTTTCACCTTCTCACGTTTTGTGCCATGTCGCGCCCAGGGCTTCCCCACCACTGCTGTGTGCTGAGCTAAGTGAGTTCTGCCATCCAGAAAGACTTGGCCGCTCACTCCGCACTGTTGGGGAGCACTGTCACGCACCACTCACGCCCGTAAATGTCTACTGTTTCTGATTTGTCGCTTCATTAGAACCTGTGCTGCTACTTCTTGCGGTTCTGAGTGCAGTCAATCTCAGGGGACGGTTTGACCTCTCTCGAGTTGTTGTGTGCGACACAACTTAAGCTTCCATGTCTGCGCCTCGATCAAAAATCTTCTTCGCGTATGCTGTGCTCACCACGAAGCGCCCATTGCCGCCGGCGTTGACCCCGCTTGCCGCGGCCGCATCCACAGATGCACGTACCACCCGTCGTCTCCACAGTCGCTGCCACCTTCTTCTGCCTTCACCAACCAGTCGCCGCAGACTCCCTCGCGCGTCACGCGACGCGGCCGCCTCCACTGTAGCAGCTGGCCTCCCCCGCCAGGTCAACCGGCGTCCCTGCAACTGCGGATGTTAGCCGCTCTGCAGACCGTCGTCGCCGTCGCAATGGTTGGCAATTCTCTCTGCCCTTGCAGTCAGTCGTCGTCATCACCCCGGTGCTGTTGGCCTTAGCAGCTCCAGTGGAGGACGTTTCCACCGTCCCTACGGCCGCCGGTGGTTGCTGCACCCGTAGCGGTCCCCATCTTCGCTGGTCTCGCTGCCGCGCCTGCGTCACCTGCACCTGTCCGATTTAGACTGAAATGTGGCAGTGTGGTACCCTGCACCCTCCCGCGGCCGACGGCCCCACTGCAGTCCCTTTCTTTCGTTCACCGCACCCCATGCTCTTTGTATGTTCTTGCTCCTTCCTTGGTACTAGTAAAAGAGACGGCAGGGGAAAGAAATGAGTAGAGGTGGTGTGGGGCCCTCAAAATGTGGCGGGGTGGCCAGAATTTGGATGTGTGGGGCGGAGTAGACCGGTTCAACAATGGTTGCCTCCTTGTTTCGGCGGGTCGCTGAGCCTCCGCGATGAAGGAGGGTCGAGGGAGCTAAATACGATGTACCGCAGAGTCGGCATCAATGGAACTGGAATGATGGACAGATTTTGAGCGTCACAATGCAATTGATGGAGTGCTCACAAGCAGTCGTGGATCTCAAGTTCTGGACGAAGGGTCGCGGTCCAGAGCTAGCCTTAAGAGGTGGCAGTCAGCGGCCGCTTGCGCGAGCCGTCCTTGCACACCGTACGGCGGCGCGCGCCAGGCTCGTGGGTCGGAGGGGCGCACGCCCGCAGCGACCGCACCCACCAATCGGGCGTCGGCGCCGCAGCGCAACCGCACACACGCCGATCGCGCGCGCATCGCGGGTCGGCGTGGCCCGCGCCCCCACCCCTCCCACAACGACCCTACGCACACCCCGGCCGCCGGCGCCGCGGCCCCGACGCTCACACGCCGTGCGCGCGTGCATCGCGGGTTGGCGTGGCCCGCGCCCCCACCCCTCCCACGGCGAACCCACGCACACACCGGACGCCGGCGCCGCGGCCCCGACGCCCACTCGCCAATCGCGCGCGCGTCGCGGGTCGATGTGGCCGCGCCCCCACCCCTCCCGCAGCGACCCTGAGCGCACACCGGGCGCCGGCGCCGCGGCGCCGACGCCCACACGACGATGGCGCGCGCATCAAGGGTCGGCGTGGCCCGTGCCCCCACCCCCAACAGCGAACCCACGCGGACATCAAGCGCCGGCGCCGTGGCGCCGACGCCCACATGCCGTGCGCGGGCGCATCGCGGATCGGTGGGGCCGTGCCTCCCCCTCTCTCACAGGGACCCAACCTGTCGGCTCGTCGCTTCAACGCTGCGGTGCCGCGTTAATCCGACTCGGCGCTGGGGCACCCTTGTGCGGCGTTCGCCCTGTGCATCACCGGTCGTCCGGCCGTCCGTGCAGCACAAGGCCCCCTCTTTTGTGTTAAGTCACCCACGGTTGCCTCCCGCACCCCTCCCCTCTCATCGTCGCTACTCCTGCTCTGCGACTGTGTCGCTCCTCCTGCTCCCTGCCTGCCGCTCGCGTGCTTCTGTGACCGAGTGCACCCCGTCACGCCCTTCCGTCCCTACTTGGTGGTGACGGAGGATCCTCCCGCTCGCCTGGTGTCGTGACGACGACGGTAGTCCGTCGACGTCATCCCGTCAAGAACAATCGCCCTGCTTGAGAACTTCCGTCCCCCTCGTGCGCTAGAGTCGGAGGTACTCCCGGCGGCCCGTTCGCCTTTATTTCCCGTTATTCACGTCTGTGTGCGGCCCGTCATGATGCCGTCGGCGGCGGCGGCGGTGGATGCGGCGACCGCGGCCGCGGCGGCAGCAGTCGCGGCGTCGAAATGCGGCGGTGGGGAGCGGTGTGAGTGGCGCCACCACCTCCGACGCGGGTGGTGGCGCACACCAGCCGCTCCGCCGACGGCCGCTGCAAGGTCCTCTCCCCGGTTTCGTGGCGACGGCCCCGCCGGTGGCCTTGTTTCCTCCCGTCCCGAGGATACAGACACGATGGTTTGTACCACTTCAAGCGTCGGTGATGTGTGTCATGACACCACCGTTGGCGACCACGTGGCGCGATGTTTGCTACCAGCTGATGACCCCCGGTCACAAATCGAGGATGGGCCGCGTCACGGGCGCGTGGCAGCAGCCGTGGCCTCATCAGCTGGAAGTGACGGCTTTTCCCCACGTGGCTCGGCTCGGCACGACGGCGACAGGCCACCGCTAGGCGTTGCGCTTGGCGGTGTTGCCCGCCGTGTCAGCAGTGGTGTTTACAACGGCCGCGGTGTTGTTTCGCGAGGACGTGGCCGGGGTGGCCGCGGCCGTAGTGGCGGCGCCGAGAGGCGCGGTTGTGGGGGGGAGCAGGGGGATGTCGGGGTCGCAGACACGGCCGACGACGGGGCACTTGTGCGAGGGGTCATGGTGACCATTGAAGAGCTTCTTTTTATTGTGGGAAATTGGGCTGAGGGGGTCGCTTTTCGAGTCGCGGCTCACGCATCCTCAGAGCGCCCTCTCCAGTTGCACTTGAACAACATTGTGTCAGACGTGCTCAAGACGGACCTCGACGGCCAGGGAGCTACGGCCGCGTTAGCGTCTACCGCAGCGGCGGCCTTGCGCTCATTGGCAGTGGTACAACCTGGAGGTTTGTCGGGCGCGCCCGCGGGGGTGTCAGCGGGGCCGCCACCGACAGGTACCATGGATCCAGCCTCGACGTCGCCGGCAGGTGTCGTCGACGCTGGGACCGAGCACGCCGACGAGTCGCCTATGTCGCTGGCCACGATTGGCCGCGACACGCTGACGCTCTGTCGCGTTGTAAAGGTTGCCCAGGAGCTCTACCGGGCGGCAGAGCTCGCGCGGGGAATCATGGGGACCACTGGCTACCAGGTGGAGTCCGGCGTGGCGGACCTTGTTTTCAAAAAGGCTCGTGATTGGAACGGTTCTTCCCTCCAAGTTGAAAGAATCCTCAAGTTTGCAGACTCAACGATGCCATACGTCGGCAATCCCCGACGGTCCGGTGTCCGTGTCAGCCTTGCCGTCCCTTCTGCACCAGCAATGGCGCCCGTGGAGGCGACGGCCGCCGACAATGGCGCCAGTAGGGCGGCCGCGGCCGACGCCGGCACGGGTGGGGTCATGTTCGAGGAAATGTGGGATATGCTCGGGCAGCACGGAGGAGATGGGGAGGAGGTGGAATCTGGTGGGGAGGAGGACGGGGCACCAGAGGAAGGGCCGGTGGCAGGGCGTGCTACCAGCACCCCGTCTGATGCCGATGGAGGGCCTGCAGCGAGACCTGCGAGGGTGGAGGTGCCCGCACTTCGGGGGGGCGCGATGACTGCCCCGGCGGGCGGACGACGGTCTACATTGACGGCGCTGCAACAGGCGCCCCTGGAGGTCAGCCCGGGTGGTGCTAGTGGGCGGTCGGGTCGTGACGGGCATGCTGGAGCCGCGGCTTCCCAGGCGGACAAGACCATGGGTGATATCTTGGCAGCCGTCTCCACAACCATGGCAGAGAACAGCCGCCGCGCCGACCGTGAGCAGCGAGCCAAGGCGGACGAGCGGCACACGCAGCGCGTGGCCGATCTGACGAGTCTCATCCTGAGGGAGCCAGGCAACCAGTCTTTCAAAGACCTCTTGGCCGCCGAGATGGCGGCTGGGCCGCGGTTGGCATTGTTTGGTGTCCTGTAGCTTCGTGATGATAAAAACAAAAAAAGTGGATACAATCATCAATCACATCATCCGTGGTAGAGACCTTGTGCAATCATAAACCGTAACACCTGCTGCTGTAGTTGGCTCCTCGCTGCGCCGGCCACTGGAAAAAGGAGTGCCAGAGACTCGCCCGTTGCATTGGCGGCCCTGTCAGCGGGCTCGACGTGAGGAAAGAAGTCGTCAAGCCCAATACAAACGTTAAGGAGGACAGAACAAGCTGCCACCCACTCCATTACTCTTATAAAATCTGCATCTGACGCCACTGGCTTTCGTAGCTCCATAAGACTTCCGAAGCGCCCCTTGAGCACGTCAATGACCTTTTCGGCCGAACTCCGGCGCCGCGCGTGTTGGTAGTTGTAGTTCCGGTTGGCACGAATGTAGGCCGCTGGCCCCTTGTGTGGTAGAAGCACCCGATCAGATCCCAGCATACCCTTATCACCAACTAGGTATTCGTCGTCGGAGAAGTACAGCTCAGGATAAGCATGCCACGGGGCAGTTGCCTGCACTACCGTGTCTGGCGCCGCGCCGGTAAACCCTTGCACCAGACTCGTGATGCGTAGGTCCCAATCGCATGCCACCAGCACATTCACTTTATAGCGCTTGTGCCTGTCAAAAAAGCACCATGGGTCAACACTGGGTGCATATGCGAACGGGATGGTAGTGCCATCAACCGCCACAATGCACCCCTTGAACCCGTACCTCTCCTCCAAACCCGGCGAGTGTGCCTGGCGTTCAACAGCAGTTGGCCAGCGGCTCATGCCGGCCTCCCAGCCGAGAATAGCCGACAATACCCTACGGGTCGCGTTGACAACCGCACCCGGGCAAGCCCCGAAACGCTGAGCCACGACAAGAACAGATGCCCCGTTGCGATAGTTGCAGGACCGAAACAGAGCAATTGCGAGCTGTACACGGACGGAGAGCTGCGGGCGCCCCGACGGCTGATGAAACTTTTCAGAAGCCGTCGAGTCCAAACGATTCACGAGGTACGCAAATGTGCTAGGCTCCACACGCAGATGCGCAATGAAGTACGAGGGCGGCAACGAGTGCAACACCCTGTCCCTCCAGTCCGTACACTTAGGAATCCGGTTGCCGCGGGAAAGCATGTAACGGGTCGTCAAAAGGCGAGTGAGGCGCTGATGGGCACGAGCCGCAATCAATAGCGCCCCCCAACTCGGAAAACAAACACGGTGGCAGAACGACGCGCGAGCGCTGCATGGCGACGACGAAAGTCGCCCGCTTCAGCAGCGCCCGGAGGCGACTAATCTCCTCGCGTCGCGCAGACACCATCTCTCGGGCGGACGACGGCGCACACAATTCGCTCTGCGCTACGTGCGGGGGACGCGAGCGGCACGCGCTGTGCAGGGAACACGCACGCTCGCAGCGCGCGGGGCGCAGCCAGTCGATCGGACAATGCTCGGCAGGCGTGCACACGGTGCGTCTCTGACGTCACTGTCCGCGCCGTCGTCGTAGTGGCGGCGAGCCTGCTGTGTCGCGTATCGTGACGCGTGGTCAGTGTGCTTTCCCGAGTTTCGCCGCTCGCGGTCCGTCCGTCTGTGTTGCGTCGCGCTGTGGCGCCGACCTGATTGAACGTCCCCCTGTTGCGGGCACGACCCGCCCGTTGCCGGTCCCGACGGGGTCCTCGTTGGAACACAAGATTCGTATCTCGTGCAGCCTCGTGATCAGAGAGTTACCGAATTAATGTAAGTCAGCATTGTCTCAATAAAGATTTATTGTTAAAAGATAGCCCCCCTCGAAAGCATTACGACTACCTCCCCGGAACGGCCCCCCCGTGATGCACGTCTCGACCCCTATTGAATCGGCCTGGTCGGTGCGGTGCATTCGTATTGTTAGTGCGAGAGTTTTCTTCAGGAAACATAAGAGACCACGACGGCCGCCGCGAAGCCGAGGCAGAACGCGTTGCTGCTCGCAGGGGCACTCCTTTGTCAGGGTGGCGGCGACCGGCACCACATGCGCAGCGTGGACATATCAACGGTGGCACAGAGCATTGCAAATCAGAGCACCAGATGAATCCAGTCCGCCGCCATGGTACGGCCATCATTGGGCCCTCCCGACCTCCTCAGATGATGCAGGCAATTTCTTTTGCTACAGCCGCCGCTCGAGCCGCAGGTAATATCATTCGAACGTGTTTACAGCTATCGGGCGTGGAGCCGGAGCCGTCCCCATTTTCTCAGACCTCCAGCACTGCCCCGACGATATCGTCGATGCGGGTGACCGCCGACTCTTCATCTGCGTGCCTCGGGTGAGTGGAAAAGGACGTACGGTTGTGGGGGAGGGAGAAAACATATACTTCGAATTCGGTCGACAGACTGTGTTGTGTCGGTAGACGGACGCAGCACAGGGCAAAGATATTTTGTCAAGCAATACAAAATAGTGCTATCAGGTACCGCAAGGACGCGGAAGTCAGCCTCTCATGTGCACAATAACTACGTCTTCGACCGAGACACACGCATATGCAAGGGAGCCACCATGTTTTGCACGGAGCGAGTGTTCTGGTTTAAAATGTAGCTCACCTGGCGCGTTGAGTCGCAAAGACTCAAATCAGTCGCATTCTGGGAGGTCTCTCCTGGGAAAATGGCACATCTCACTTCGATTCTGACGACAGAAACGGGCTCAGCGGTAGCTGGATAGTCTTGGGGTAGCCGCTCAAGCCGTAACTCTAGGCAGTTTTCCGGCGAAGACCGGGGAAAGGAGAATCTTTCCCACTCGGACGGGGTCCGCCAACAGGGGGGTACGACCTCACCTGCGTGTGTGTGGATGTCCACAGCCCTCGAGGATTGCCCGCGAGAGATGGAATGACACGCAGAGGGGACCAGCACACTCATGTACCCGCGCTTCCCGAGTACTTCGTGCGCGCTGAGGGCGAGCGTCACCGTGATGGGGGCCTGTGTGACCGACGCCCTCTCTACATGCGACCGCCGTGCCAACACCTCCTGCGCGCCAGTTCCTCTAGCGGACCGCCTCGCATCACACACGAGTGGCGGGCGCTTCCCCGAGTTTTCCTGAGAGCCTCTCCGAAGCGCAGGGTTACTGCTTCCACTACCATCGACTGCCCCCCCCCCCCCCCCCCCCCCCCTGTATTTGGTCCCCACCGCACGCCACCCCGATATTTTGCGATGGGCGGTGACGCGCGGTTGACGGTGGAGGCGACGGTGCACGCCAAGGCCAAGCACATTCGGTCCGCGTTTACATGCACGCGGCTGCTCGGGAGCCGGGCAGAAGACGCTATGGCAACCGGTATCGTGACTTGAGTCACGGTAGACGGCCACACGTCTACCGCAATCGTTGCCCGGTTTGAGTGCCTCAGCAAGACTGTTGAGAAGACCCTGGGCATTCGATGCGTCCGCCCCGGCCGTGCTTCCTTACCCACAGTGCCTCCCCTCCCCACCTCCACTGGGGCCCCCGTGGCTTCCCCCCTTCACCCACCGCCGACTACCGATTCCCCCGGCGTACCACGGACCACGCCAAGCGGCGGGCCGTTAGGCGCGCCTGTCGCGGGACCTGTGTCAATCCCTGCTCTTGCGACTGCTCTACCCGTCGGGACCCGAGACTCGGTTGCGGGGGGGACGGCTCTGCTGCTGCAAGTCGCTGCATAGCTGGACGCTCGGTCGGCGCTTCCAGCGGGCACCCCCGTCACCCCACCACCCACCGATCCGACATCTCGCGAGTCTCGTTCGGCCGCGGAACAACTTCCACCACCTGTGCCCTCTGGGCCGGTGGCCGCGTTGTCTGCTGCGGCAGCGTCATCGTCTGCTCGTGCTGTCGAGGTCCACGGGTTCAAGTGGCGAGACCATCCGGTCACACAGCCAATTGGTGGACCAGTGGCGCCCCGTCCGTGGTCTGTCCGCACCCTTGGTGGCGACTTCACCACCGAGGGGGGGGACTATGTCGGTTTCGGTCGGGCACGAAAACCCATCGACTATTTTCTGGCAGTTTTTCCCCAGACGCAGCCGTCGCGGATAGTCGAGCTGACTTCGGCGACGTTGGAGGCGCGTCGGCTACCTCCTACGTCGCCCGGAGAAGTTTTAAAGCTGTTCTGTGTCCTCATCCTCGCGACGCGTTTTGAGTTCGGTTCCCGTGCCGAGCTGTGGGCTACAGAGCCGCGCTCCAAGTACATGTCCGCCTCAGCGTTTGGCGCTCGCACGGGCATGCCCCGGCACCTCTTTGATTCGTTGTGGTCGGCTCTCGCGTTTAGTTGGCAGCCGTTGTGCGGGCCTGCAGCCGATGACCTCAGCCGCGAGCGGTATCGATGGGCGCTGTTCAACGACTTCATCGCAGAGATCAACAGCCACAGGGCTGCGCACGTGACCCCAGGGGACACTTCGTGCGTGGACGAGAGCATCATCACGTGGTACAGCCAAGGGGGGCACTGGATCTCCATCGGGCTTCCAATGTACGTTGCTATTGACCGCAAGCCTGAAAACGGCTGCGACACTCAAAACGCGGCGTGCGGTCGCAGCGTCATCATGTTGCGCCTCCATCTCGTGACCACCGCGGCCGAGGAGCATGCCACCCGCACTGATGCTGAGAGCCAGATGCTCCACGGCACTGCCGTGTTGCAGCGTCTGGTTGGCCCGTGGGCCGGGTCGGACCGTATTGTTTGCCCCGACTCGTACTTTGCCGGCGTGGAGGCAGCCCTGTCACTCAAGGCCGTCGGCATGCGCTTCATTGGCGTGGTGAAGACGGCCCACAAGCGTTTTCCTCCTGCCTCTCTCGCTGCTCTCGAGTTGCGTGCCCGTGGGGACTGGGTGTCTATGGTGCACGAAGATCCTTCGGGGACACCCGAGCTGATGGCGGTCCTGTGGGCGGACCGGGACCGCCGCTATTTTGTAGCGACGGCCAGCAGCGCGCTGGCTGGTGCCCCGTGCGAGCGGCTGCGGTGGCGGGAACTAGAAGGCGGCGCCCAGCGGGTAACTGTGTCGGTGCCTCAACCCGTCGTGGCGGAGATTTACTACTCCTGCTGCGCCCAGATCGACCGACACAACCGGTGCAGACAAGACGACCTAAGATTAGAACACAAGCTGGGTACTCACGACTGGTCCCAGCGGGTGAATATTTCTTTGCTGGGGGTTTGCATCGTGGACGCGTGGCTGCTCCACTCGGGGGCGCGGGGCGCCTCCTCCCTCAAACAGTCGGATTTCTACCAGAACCTTGCGGCCGACTTCATCGACAACACAATTGACGGCGGCGGTTGGCGCCCGCGTGGGCGTGAGATGGCCGCGGGGGCGGCTGCCGCCTCGATTGATGATGCGACGGACGTGTCTTCGCCGGCTGCTGCTTACGGGGTGGGTGAACACCTTAAGCCCACCTCCAAGCGGCGGCAGACCAAGGCGGGAGCAGTGCCAACCCACCTGCAACAACGGCACTGTCGGGTGTGTAAGACAATTCGCAGCACTCTCGTGTGCTCGGTCTTTCGAGACCCCGCTGCTGGCGGTGCGGTGTTCTTATGTGGGCCGAAGACGGGCCGGATCTGCTTTGCAACTCACCTCCGGGAGGTCCACGACACCGTTTTGTGATCATGTGTGGCAGTGGAGCGCAGAGCGGAGCAGTGGGGCAGTCGGGAGGAGGATAATAGTCGGGGGGAGAGTGGCAATCCGGGGGAGCGTGGCAGTCGGGGGGAAGGTGCCAGGAAATCGGGCGGAAGGCGGGCTGTTTTGCGTGCGACTTGTGGACGGGGCAAGGAACTCCTTGACCGCGTGCTCTAGTTGAGACGATGCAACTCCCCACAGTAACTGCTCTGGTTCCGCTTCCTATGGCACTTCCCCCAAAAATGGACACCCCGCGGATCACGCGCAAGATGACCCCACTCACAGACCCCGTGAGGGGCGGCACGAAGTCGACGGGGCGCTTGATGTCTTACGGAACAGCTCAACACGAGTTCGGATGCCAGGACATTTCTCGCCCATCACGTGGTCGGGATTGCGGAATCGAGGGGGACGAGCGATCTGATGGCCCATTGTCTTAACCACGTGGGCCAGGTCTTAATATCGGGCTACTTGTTGCCATGAGGATTCCCGATTTCGACATTGTGCAGGGCATCGTGCGTGATGCACGGTATGCACTTCGTGTAGAGTTGATCGGAAGCCCCTAACTGAGCCCGTGGAAGCGGGTCGGCTGATTTCGTCTCGATTAGGACTGCCAATTTCAGGCCTCCCGGGCTGAAAAGAACGCATCGTGCAGGACATCGTGCTGGCCCGTGAAGCGTGCAATCCGTAATGTGTGGCGTGCAAACATGGCCGTCCGTCGGCGGCGTGCAGCTGTGCACGGATCTGCGGACTCAGAATGGCAGCATCGATTTTTCATTGGACGTGCGCGTCGTCTCGTGGGCGTCGCGAAAGTCAATTTCCCGGACTATTCCGCAGTGGACCGCCGTTCCGTTCCCCAACTGTGCAAGGCACCCCTCTCTGCGTGCACACTGCGACAGCCCACGTCACACCCTCTCGAGCGGCGCCAAGTCGAGCGAGACGTCGTGGGCCCACGAGCCCATCCCATGGGATGGGCCGTCGGCGACGTGCCCACCAATTGACTTGGCACAGAGCAGAAAGCGCCTGCAAGCTGGCTCAGCAGGATACTCCATGAGCATCTCATCGATCGTCCTACTCCTCGACCTAACACAGAACGCACATGATCTGCGGATGTACAGATATTTCTTCCAAAACTGATGGCCGACGGACTGTCCGCGTGTGGCTGAGGTGCCTGCAGAGCTTGGCACGCAAGATCTCAAGAAAACACCCAATGGAGTGTGGTCCGCTGATGAGCTAAAAAGTGGGGTGGCGGATTGCTACCCCCACCGTCGCCCCCACCACCGTCGCCACCCCCGCCGTCGCCACCCCCACCGTCGCCACCCCCACCGTCGCCACCCCCACCGTCGCCACCCCCACCGTCGCCACCCCCACC
>ENA-ORXT01006027-ORXT01006027.1-marine-metagenome-genome-assembly--contig:-NODE-6027-length-11523-cov-14.722261_pt1 | contig 11523 bp, 7 predicted proteins | sample MGYA00237868_ERZ511482 | MGnify/ENA metagenome assembly ERZ511482 | reverse complement strand
TTTTCAATTGATTCTTTTTTCCATAGGTTTTCAACCCATTGAAATCCCGATTTTTCATCGGGAGAAAAACGCATTACTTATTTTTTTGTCGTTACTTAACTAGCAGGCTGCCACTAAAGACTAAAGATAAATGGCTAAAGACTACAACTTATTTCATTTACAAACGAGATACCAAATAGTCTCCTCTTCGTTTTATCAGGCATTTAACCAGAGTTTAACTCTTTTTTGCCCTTTTACAAAACATTTGAAAGTCTTACATTTGCAGTTGCTATAACTGATCCTTGAGATCACTATTGGTAACAAGAGTGTTCATTTATAATTTTTGACGAACAACTCTACAAATTATATACAAAAATGGCGGTTTATTTACCGAAAGAAAAAACGGAAGAAATTTTCCAAGAGCACGGTGGTGCTGCAAAGAATACGGGTTCCATAGAAGGACAGATTGCTTTGTTTACTTATCGAATTAAAGGTTTATCTGAACATTTGCAAAAGAACCACAAAGATCACTCTTGCAGAAGAAGATTATTAACTTTAGTTGGTAAGCGTAGAAGATTATTGACATATCTTGGTAAAAAAGATATTAACAAATATCGTCAACTAATTGAAAAATTAGGTATTCGTAAGTAGATTTAAAATTGTTTATTTGTTTAAGCTGTTTATTTGTTTACCCAAAATATGCATAAACAAATAAACAACTTAAACAAATAAACATTTACTCCAATAGGGAAGTATTTCTGAGAAAAGAAACACTTCCCTATTTTTCAGCGTTATAGTTATAGATCGCAATAAGAAAAAAATCGACCGCTCAACAAATTTGGTCGCAAGGAAAATAAACAACAACTAGCAAAGAAATCTAGAAAGTAATTTAAATACATGGCGTAAAATCTTCCTTTTAATATTTTTTGGGAGTGCGTTGGCTCAAAAGTCGTAAAAACACAGGGAAATTCATTTGGCTGCCGACAAAAACACCCATACCTTTTAAATTACCAACAGCTTTCCCAATTAATTCTATTAAAATTCTAATTGGTCGCCCATCTTTTTGTAAGTAGAATGGCTTACCTGAAAGTTACATTTTATCCAAAAGGATTTTCAGCCACTTTTCACCAGATTCTTGAGTAGCAATCGTATTGCTTAAGAATGAAAAAAAAATAATAATGGGTTCACAAACTCCTATTAGTACGTCTTTTAACTTACCCGATGGAAGAGAAGTTACCATTGAAACAGGTAAATTAGCAACGCAAGCAGACGGTTCAGTTGTAGTAAAGGTTGGAAATACAATGCTATTTTGTTCTGTAGTTTCTGCACATAAAGTTAGAGAAGGACAAAGTTTCTTCCCTTTATCTGTCGATTATCAAGAAAAATTTGCCGCTGCCGGACGTATTCCTGGCAACTTTTTTCGTAGAGAATCTAGGTTGTCTGACTATGAAATTTTAACGTCTAGATTAGTAGATAGAGCCATTCGACCTTTGTTTCCAAAAGGGTATATGTATGATACACAAGTAATTATTAACTTAATTTCTGGAGAATTAGAAGAATTGCCAGATGCTTATGCTGCATTGGCAGCTTCCGCAGCTATTGCGGTATCTGATATTCCTTTTGAAAGCCCTATATCTGAGGTTAGAGTAGCTAAAATTGATGGCGAGTATATCGTAAACCCAACTCGGTCGGCTAGAAAAAATGCAACTTTAGAGGTTATTGTAGCTGCATCTATTGCAGATATTATGATGGTGGAGGGAGAAGCAAAGGAGTGTTCAGAGGCAGAGTTAGTAGAGGCGATTAAAGTAGGGCATGAAGCCATTAAAGTTCAATGTCAAGCACAATTAGACCTTGCTCAAAAAGTGGGCGATAAGGCGCTAATAAAAAGAGAAATTGAGGCAGCTGTAGAAGATGAAGAGGTAAAAGAGAAAGTAAAAGCACTAGCTAAAGATAAAATATATGCTATTGCAAAAGGCTTTTTAAATAAGCACGATAGAAAAACACAATTCAAGGACCTAAAGGAATCTCTTAAAGAAGCCTTAATAGATCAAGAGGGGGAGGAATATATGGAAGAGAAAGGGGAATTGGTTAGTGAATATTATAATAAACTAAAGAAGGAAGTGATTCGAGAAATGGTGATGGCGGAGTCTGTTCGTTTAGATGGTCGAAAGCTAGATGAAGTAAGATCTATTTGGACAGAAGTGAACTATTTGCCTTCTGCTCATGGTTCTGCTATCTTTACAAGAGGAGAAACACAGGCATTGACTTCACTTACACTCGGTACGAAGTTGGACCAACTAATGGTGGATACCGCTTTAGACCATTCTTTTGAAAGATTTATTTTGCATTATAATTTCCCCGCTTTCTCTGTAGGGGAAACCAAGCCAATGAGAGGGCCGGGTAGAAGAGAAGTAGGTCATGCTAACTTAGCAGCTCGTTCTTTGAAGCAAGTAATGCCAGAAGGTTTTCCATATACTGTTCGTTTAGTCTCTGATATTTTGGAATCGAATGGTTCTTCTTCTATGGCAACAGTTTGTGCGGGTTCTCTTTCTTTAATGGATGGAGGTGTAAATATCAAGGCGCCTGTATCAGGTATTGCAATGGGAATGATTTCTGATGGAGAAAGAAATGCTATCCTAACGGATATATTAGGAGATGAAGATGCGCTGGGAGATATGGACTTTAAATTAACAGGTACTAGAAATGGTATTTGTGCTTGTCAGATGGATATTAAGATAAATGGTTTACCTTATGCGCTGTTAGAACAAGCCTTAGAGCAAGCAAAAGAAGGTCGAATACATATTCTTGATGAAATGGCTAAAACCATTGCTGCACCTGCGGAAGATTATAAAGACCATGCGCCAAGAATTGTAGAACTCATTATTGATAAGAGTTTCATCGGTGCGGTTATCGGCCCTGGAGGTAAAGTAATTCAAGAATTACAAGAAGTAACGAAAACGAATATTAATATAGAAGAGGTAGATGGTAAGGGTATCGTGAATGTATCTAGTAGTAATAAAGCGTCTATTGAGGCCGCTGTGAATAGAATTAAAGAAATCACGCATGTTCCTCAAGAGGGCGATATTTATGATGCTATTGTTAAAACAGTGATGCCTTATGGCGTCTTTGTAGATTTCCAAGGCAAAAGTGGTTTATTACACGTATCCGAAATATCTCACTCTAGAATTGATAGAGTAGAGGATGTTTTCAAAGAAGGAGATGCGGTAAAAGTGCAGTTAATTGGTATAGATAAGCGTTCTGGAAAATTCCGATTATCTAGAAAGTCTATCATGGATAGACCACAGAAAAAAGATTTTTCAAGAAATTAAGTAGAGTTGTTTATTTGTTTAAAATGTTTATTTGTTTAATACGTATTGATTAAACAAATAAACATTTTAAACAAATAAACAATCAACCAATAGCCCGGGTGCTGAAATTGGTAGACAGGCATGTTTGAGGGACATGTGTCCTATGGACGTGCGGGTTCGAGTCCCGCTCCGGGCACTTTGTATAAGCCACTGCAAGAATACTTGTAGTGGCTTTTTTTTGGAGTATTGTAAAAATTTATCCTTTTTTTTTGAATTGTTAGGTATTTTTTTATAGGAAAATTTCCTTTTCTCCTACTAAAAAGATTCCATGTAAAGTTTTTTTTGCTTTTAAAAATTAGATATTAGGAAAATATACCTGTTATTTAAGAGAAACCAATAAAATTTCCTTTCTTTCCCTAATTTTGTAAGGTATTAAAGGATAACAAAATGTAAAACTCTGCGTACTAATTGAAGCCGGTAAAAATTAATTAACAATACTTTTTTATAGCCTATAAGGAGTCATTTTTTGCTATTAGAAAATAATAGGAAGAAGAAACTTCTATATAGTCCTATTTTTGTAACAGATTAAAACAAGAGGAATATGCCTTACTTATTCACATCGGAGTCCGTTTCAGAAGGACATCCAGATAAAGTGTCTGATCAGGTATCAGATGCAATTATTGATGCGTATTTAGCACAAGATGCTAACTCCAAAGTGGCATGTGAGACACTTTGTACAACAGGTTTGGTTGTTGTTGCTGGAGAAGTACGTTCAACTGCCGTTATTGATATACAGAAAGTGGTTAGAGAAACTATCGCTAAAATTGGATATACCAAGTCAGAATACCAATTTGATTCGGCTTCTTGTGGAGTGATTTCTGCAATTCATGAGCAATCAGCAGATATTGCACAAGGCGTAGATGTTGGTAAAAACGAAGCGGATCAAGGGGCAGGTGACCAAGGAATGATGTTTGGTTATGCAACCAATGAATCTGATAATTATATGCCATTAGCTTTAGATTTATCGCATAAATTATTGGAAGAATTAGCAGCTATCAGAAGAGAGGGTAAAGTAATGACTTACTTACGTCCAGACTCTAAGTCACAGGTGACTATGGAGTATAATGACGATAATACACCGAATAGAATAGACACAATTGTTGTTTCTACTCAACATGATGACTTTGCGGAAGAAGCAACTATGTTATCTCAGATTAAGCATGATGTAATTAATATTTTATTACCTCGTGTTATCTCTAAATTACCAGCAAGAGTACAGCGTTTATTCAGTGGAGAAATTACTTTTCACGTTAATCCTACTGGGAAATTTGTTATCGGTGGACCACACGGAGATACTGGTTTAACAGGTAGAAAGATTATCGTTGATACTTATGGTGGTAAAGGTGCGCACGGTGGTGGTGCTTTTTCTGGTAAGGATTCTTCTAAAGTAGATCGTTCTGCTGCTTATGCAACTAGACATATTGCTAAAAACTTAGTAGCTGCTGGAGTAGCTGACCAATGTTTGGTACAAGTGGCTTATGCGATTGGCGTGGCACAACCGGTTGGTATTTTTGTAGATACTTATGGTACTGGTAAAGTGGACATGAAAGATGGTGAGATTGCGGAGAAAGTTGCCAAATTATTCGACATGCGTCCAGCTGCTATTGTTAAAAGATTTGGTTTGAAAAACCCTATCTTTTCTGAAACAGCAGCGTATGGCCACATGGGTAGACCTTGCGGTACGAAAACCATTAATGGTAAAACTTATGAAACTTTCCTTTGGGAAAAACTAGATAGAGTAGATGCTGTTAGAGAAGCTTTTTCTCTAGAAATGGCAAGTGCGTAAGACGGATTCGTAATCCGTCCACGTTTAGCGGATTCGCAATCCGCTAATACCGTACCTACAAAAGAAAAGGCTCAATCAGCAATGATTGAGCCTTTTCTTTTGTAGGTATACTAAAACAGGTTGATTTTGAAAATTTCTAATTTCAAAACAACTCACAATCAACCCCTTACAAAAACGTAGTAGAATTACGTTCTTTTATAATATCTTTTAGTTCTTTTAGAAATTCATATTGATTGGGCAAGACTTTTTTAAACGCTTCTTTAATAGCGAAATAGCCACCTTCTTGCTCTAAATCAGGGATCATTTGCTGAAGTGTATCCTTCATAAAACGAGCATCTTCCTTTATCAATCCTTTTAAAGAAGGTATATCATGCCAGTCTCCTTCGATAGCGAGCGCCTCTTCTTCCTCTCCTTTTAGATTAGCTACAGGGTCCAATTCTATCGCTTGTTGATTCTGAACTAAAGCGACTGCTTTGGCTTTATCCTGAATCGCTCCTTGTGGAATGGTCCATTGATCTTGTTCTTCCTCAGTGGTTGGATTTACTAAGAAAACTTCTAATCCTTTTTCTCTGACTCTATAGATAATTAAGTTTGCTTTATGGAGTAGGCTCATTGTCTAGCAATTTTATTTTTTGTCCCTAAAATAAGACGAAATACGATTTATTTATCCTTAGTACTACAATTTATTAAATGTAACATTCATAATAATAAAAGGTTGTAGTTGAAATACAGAAGTTTGTATAGCTGAAATTTTCAATGCAATATCTTCTTTTTTACCTCAAAAAACAATCCAATAAATACAGGCAATTACGATTTCCAAATTTTTGATGACGTAATTCTCAAAAATTAATGAGCAGATATAACTTATTTTCTTTTTTTTCTTGAAAAAAGATATTAACTTTGGGATAGATATTTAAAGTGTGTGTTTTCTTAACACATCAGTTCTCTCTGTTTAGTTGTTAAAAGGAGTTCTCCAAATTGGGGGCTCCTTTTACTTTTGTAAGAGACTCCCCTTTTACTTTCTTTTGTATTATAAAGTTGAAAAATTTATAATACAAAAATACTTATTACACAACCCCTGCTGTTTATTTATAGTATTACTTGATGTGCTTTTAAGTCTTCGGCTAATTGTATGGGAGATTTAAAATGAATCGCTTGCATCCCTACCGCCTTTGCACCAGCAACATTCCTAGCAGAATCATCAATAAATAAGGCTTCTTTAGGTTCTATTTGGTACCTACTTAATAGTAATTGATAAATTTTCGGGTCTGGTTTTTTTAATTTTTCAACACCTGAGACGACAATGCCTTCAAATAATTGTAAAAAATCATAGCGTTCCAAAGCGATAGGGAAAGTTTCGGCAGACCAATTGGTGAGGCCATATATTTTATGTGTATTTGCTTGTTTTAAAGCTTTTAGAATACGTACACTTCCATCAATAGGTCCAACTAGCGTCTCTTCCCATCTTTCTGCGTATGCATTGATTTCTGCCTGATATTCCGGAAATTGTTGCCCTAGTATATGGGTTCCTTCCGCCCAAGTTCTTCCTGCATCTTGTTGCTCATTCCAATCTAGTGTACAAATTTCCTTTAAAAACCATTCAACTTTTTCCTCTGTATCAAAAATTTTTCGGTAGAGTTGTTTGGGGTCCCATGTGATTAATACATTCCCTAAATCCCAGACAATAGTTGTAATATTAGATTTCATATAATTATTTTTACAGTTATAAGTGAGGTTGTTTATTTGTTTAGACTGTTTATTTGTTTATACCAAATAAACAGTCTAAACAAGTAAACTTATTAAACCTACTTGTTTAGAAAAACAAAGCTAACAAACGCAAACGTAATGATAGGTAAAAAAAAGTATTTTTTCTTTTTGTTGTTACTCCCATTCTTACTTGGCAGTTGCAAGAAATTGACTAAATTATTAGCAAAAAGACAAGTGGATACTTCTTATTCAACGGCTACGACCTCTTCTCCTCCTAAAGCAGAAACCATTAGTACCTGGAAGGTAGAAACTTTTTATGTCATTCAAGATATTTATCCTGAATTAGGGGAGCGAATTATGTTAGAAATTCAGAATAGGGTATTAATCAATCCGAAAGCAATTCGAAAATTAAGTAAGATGGAAGCCGCAGAGGTCAGTGGTTTTTATGATGGCTTCGGTTTTGCGATTCATCCTAGCGAAATTTCAGACTTAGATAAATTGGACCGCATACAAAAAGTAATTACCGATGTCTCTGAAAAAGAGGTAGTTCCTTTGAAATTGACTCGCAATATTTTAAATTTTCAGTCAGTATCAGGAGATGTGGAGTCTGCCACCAAGATATTTGGAGAGGCTTCGCCTGATTCTATTGTAGAGGTGGATGATGGTTCTGGTCGGCTTGTAAAAGTATACGCAGATGAACGAGGCTTGTGGGATGCCCGCATTATTCAAAACGATCGCCTGAGAGAGAGAAATGGGTTTGTATATATTAAAATTTCTAAAGGCGATGCTATACAATATCTAGAAATGGATGTCTTATCTAAGAAAATGCGACGAGTTAATGTGGCGGAATTACCAAGCGATTCTGTTTTATTGGTGGATTAGTTTAGAGTAGCTTAGCAGGTTGACCGAGAATAGCCAAGATATACCAGATTTTAAAAACCTGGTAGTAAGTACTCAATGATGAATGAGAAATGAGAAATGATGAATTTATTAGACGCTATCTTACACGTATTTACGTCTTATTAGGTATTCATTATTTCTTATTTCTCATTCATCATTGAGTACTTACATCTGGCACATCTAAGCTCCATGAAATCAGTTACTTGCAAAATCGTAAAAACTATTTTTTCCTATTCTCGGTCAGCCTGTTAGGCATCTTGCCTGAGCAGTTCCTGCTAGCGCAAAGATTCGATGCCCAACAGCGAAAAGACCTGATTTTTTAAAACCGCTGGCGCAAAGGCTATTGCCTTGTGCCGACTATCCTTAAGGCTATTGCCTTAACTTATTCGAGTCTTGAATGCCGAAAGGCAATAGCCTTAAGGATAATCGGCACAAGGCAATAGCCTTTGCGCCAGCGGTCGTATAGGAGAAATTCACCACTAGCAAAAGGACCTAATTTTTTAAAACTGCTGGCGCAAAGGCTATTGCCTTGTGCCGATTATCCTTAAGGCTATTGCCTTAACTTATTCGAGTCTTGAATGCCGAAAGGCAATAGCCTTAAGGATAGTCGGCACAAGGCAATAGCCTTTGCGCCAGCGGTCGTATAGGAGAAATTCACTACAAACCCGTCTTAAACCGCATCCCATAAAACCGATTATCCAAAGCCGTATCTGGTTCATCAAATAAATAAAAAATATGGATAGTGCCTCGTTTATCCCCGTATAAGGTTAACAATCTACAATGTTTAGCTTTTGAAAATTTGGGTTTGGGTTGGAAATAAGCAACGCTGCCCCAATCTGCATTAAATTGATTGTGGAGTTCTACCTCTGGGATAGTATGCACTGTAACCGTAACATCCTCTTCATTCGGTGCGATAGAAGAAATCACGTTCATAAACGCCACATGTGGAATTTGAGTAGCAGGGTTATTCTCCGAATAGGGAATAATCGTGTAACGAATCTCTAATTTTTCTTTTTTGGAATAGATCGTATGATCTATTTTTTGATAATCATTTTTTAACGAATACCTGCTTTTATATTTTCCTTCTAGTGGCTCAAAAAGATCTATCTCTGTTGCCGCTAATTTTTCCAACATATCGTCGGAATATTTAATTTTCTGAGCAGCTACCGTAAAGCAGGCAAATAAAAGACTAATAATAAATATACTTCTCATAGAACTAAATTATACCTTTTTTTGAAAAGTATCAAAAAAAAAGCAGCTCCTGTAAAGGAGCTGCCTGATTCATTCCATGAAAAGTAAAATTATATTTATTCGGTTTACTATTTTTTTAGAAGTGAGAATAGAGCGTAGAGAAGTGAGATTAGATTCGTCGTATCCACTCTCACTTCTCTGCTCTCACTTCTCGCATCTCTATTTTAATTTAATCATTTTCTTTGCTTTTGTACCAAAAGCAGTATTTAACTGATAGTAAATAAATCCAGTAGGGATTCCGCTATCTGTTAACTGTATTTGGTTAAAGCCAGCCGTTTCGTAAGATTTAATTTGCTTCACAATCTTTCCTGTTTCATTTCTTAAAATCAATTCTACCTCACTATCTCCTGGAAGATAGAATCCGATAGTTGTTTGACCTTGGAATGGATTCGGCTCATTTTGGTATAGTTCAAATACCTTTTCAGTGCCTACTTCTGAGAAGTTAAATTTAACTTCCATAGTAGCTCCATTCGCATCATAAGCTTCCACAGCAGTTGGACGACTTTGCAAATTCAATAATTCACTTAATTGACCATCTTTTTCTGCTTTAAAATTAATTGTAAATAAGTTGGTGCTATTGTCTGATTGACTAGTAGCAAGACCTTGCTTATTCCAACTAGCAGTAATAAAGCCTTCGTCCATTTTATGTAAACCAAAATGCTCTAAGCCCATCAATGCACCTACCAATTTATCAACTTGTAAATCTTTATAATTTAAAGTGAATTGATAGCCTTGTACGGTAGCTAATTGCTCCGTTGTAAAGCTTACTTGATAAGTTTCTCCCGCTTTAACGAGTTTATCTGCTACCTTGATTTCAAAAATATCTGGACTCGTTCGGCTACTAACTTGCTGGAAGCTATTTGGTTGCGCATTGCCATTCACATCTCCAATTTTAACCGCTACAAAGTTTAGTTGCATATCTCTATGTAAATCGATTATCGTAGCCTGCTCAGGGAATGTTGTAGCTAATGGATTGCTGCTTGTAAATTCGTAGGCAGCATCCACAAAACGCCAGCTTGTATTATTAGAGAACGTTTCATCAATACCTAGTATTAATCGTCTTAACTGTACCATGTCAAAAGCAGTAATACTACTTGATTGATTGACATCTGCTGCTATGAATTGATAAGGACTTTCAAATGCTTGTATCCCTAAGATATGCTTAGAAATTAAGACTAAGTCGAATGTACTTACCCCATTCAGTGGATTAATATCCTTAGATGGTTGTATCGTATAGTTCTCATACATTGGTAGGTTAACTTGATAAATACCTTCTACCGATGTTTGACTACTGTTCATTTCCGTAGTTGCTGTCCTTGTTTGCATCAATACTTTCTCTACTGTTTGACCTTTCCAGTCTTGGATGATTCCAGTAACAGTAGCCATTTCTGCTGCTCCTCCTTCAACTAGTCCTTGACAAGCATTATTATGGTCTTGTACATTAATGTAAGTAGAGCAGAAATCATAATTGCCTGCTTCATCAATAATGTATAATTCCACTTCCAGATTGCCGAGGTCTTCACAAGTTAATACTAAGTTGTCGCTTAATGCTACTACTTCTGCGGTAGTTGTTGGACTTGCATCTCCTTGTGCTTTTCGTATTCTTAACTGTAAGTTATCATTAGCGGTACAGTTATCGAAGCTGTTTACATTTAAGTCATTCGCCCAAACTTCTACCATGCCAGTTGGCATTAGAGAAATAGCGATGCCACTTAAACAATAAGCAGTTGGTTGTTTACAATCTTCAAAATCATAAGTTGCTTCTTCTTTCGTGACATTGCCACAAGCATCTATGACCGTCCAAATAACTCTATAACTAATGTTTGAAGTTATTCTTGGTTGAACATTCCATACAAAACTACTGCCATGACCGGTCTCTTGTGAGTTACCATTTTCAAATAGCTCCCAACTGTATCTCAAGGCTTGTGTAGAAGCTAAGTTACAATCAATGCCAAAGGCAGAGAATAAACGCTCTTCCGTACATTCGCTTAAGCAGGTAACAACATTTCCTGTTGCGACAACAGGTGGTTCATTATCCTCTAATTTTAAGACTTGGATATATTGAATCACGCCAGCTTCTGCTAATAGTACGCCATCTACTTCATCTGTAGATTGTAACATAAACCCTTCTGTTATTTGTCCATCTACTTCATTTCTAGTAATAATTACAGGTGCTTGGTTTACACTGTATTTACATAAATTCGTGATAGTATAAGTTCTAAAGACCTTCATACAAGCACCTTCTGCTACTGTGAATGTTTGCTCACTAGTTTCATAAGAAAGCGCATCACAGACTCCATTTTCTAATTGAATATTTGCTGCTGGAATCGTTCCGCCACAAGTACCTGTCCAATCGGCTGGTAAAGTGATTTTCCAATTAGCTTCATATTCAAATTCAATAGACTGCGTATACCACGGAGACGTATTGCCTTCGCCGTCCCAATCAATCGCTCGGTATCTACGAAGTATATCAAACTCTCCACAATCTTTAATCAATAATTGGTATTGCTGCTGAATATTTAATTCTTGGCA
>ENA-ORXT01006025-ORXT01006025.1-marine-metagenome-genome-assembly--contig:-NODE-6025-length-11525-cov-6.065950_pt1 | contig 11525 bp, 5 predicted proteins | sample MGYA00237868_ERZ511482 | MGnify/ENA metagenome assembly ERZ511482 | reverse complement strand
CTCTTATCTGTACTTCTATCTCTACGAACTCTTGGCCGTCTAAGTCTTCACAACAGAAGGTTACATACTCACCCCATGTCGCATCTTGATCATTGCAGATCGCTTCCATTCTTCTGATCTCTATCGTCACATCTGTACAGCCGTCATAACTTCCGTTATCGATATCTGTTGCAAATATTTTCGATATCCCATTATCGAAGCCTTGGACTGGATTACCAAAACCTGTTAGGCTTGTTACTGTAAACTCTTTGGTTACCGCTACTGGCGGTGTGTTATCTTCTACTGATAATGTTAAGGTCGTTGTTCCTACATTACCACAGCAATCTTCTGCTGAGTAGGTCACTGTGATACCTGTTGTAATCGGTACGTCTCTGATTATATATCCTGACGCTGCTGTTCCTGTTACTGTATAACCGTTACTCGCTTTTACTGTATAAGTTAAGTTTGGATCACATGCATCTAATAGGTGTTCTGGTGCTGGTAGTAATACGTCTGCACTACACTTCCATGCATCTACACTTACTGTGAGATCTCTGTCAAATGAATTTAAACTGATCGTCGGTGCTATATCATCTACTACTTTAATCACTTGCTCAGGAGTTATAAATTCTCCCGAACACCAGTCTAATATTGTCCAGGTTCTTAGTGTCTTACTATTGCCATTACATCCTGGTGCACAGGCTTCAGTCATCTGATCCGCGAATCCTACTATGATATTACATGTCTCTGAACTAATCGCTTGAGCATGCAGACCATCCGAGACTGGTCTTCCTAATACATAGTAGTGTGGGTATGCTTGCCATGTACCTTCATTATTCTCTACTACTAAATCTATGCCTCCTGGCTCATCTGGATTTATTCTGTCATTATCTGTATCCTCATCATCATCATTTGGTCCACTTCTACCTGTATCTAAGTCAAAGAATGCCTGAATGCTTGATGGAGAAATATCTATATCACATGATGGTATATTAACCACTCTCTTAGGAAAAAACAAAAAATCTTCCACAAGTGCTGGATCCTTAATCGGTGTCTCCATGCCTTCTGGCCCTTCCATCGGTGGATAATCCGCTGTAGATAAGTCAATCGGTGTAAATACATAAAATCTCGAACATTCTAAACTTCCTATACTTCCATCGAATCTATCAAATGTTAGTACCCACGTACGCTCTAATCTTTCTCCTCTACATCCATAATCTGTCCATGTATCAAAGAAGTTAATATTGGACCTATCATATTCCACACAATTATCACTTACATTATCTTCTAAGAAATCAGTAGCATTCTCTGGCACTAATTCATTACGAGTCGCCAAGAAATAATCTTCTTCTACTATCGGTCGCTCATAACACTTTAGGATACACTCCGGCTGATAACCAGCTCCATTATAATCTATCGCATCCGCCGCTGGAAGTGGCGGCTCTACTGTACAGAATGCTCCGCAATCAATTTCTGGATCTGTTTTATCTTCAATAGTTACAATACTCCAACAGCTGTTGCCTGTTACTGGGTCTATTACTGAAACTTCAAACTCCGTAGGTCCAAATGGCGTATATGCAGGCATAGGATCTATTACGAAATTCTGGAAACAACCATATGGTCCTCCCTCAAGTAACATGTCAGCAGTAATGTCTAAATCACACATGCTATTAAGCGTAATATTCACATGGTCATTACAAGTTAAGTTAGGAGATGGGTTTTGAAAGCCGACCACACTAACTGTGTATGTACATATCACTTCAGGGACAAAAGGACCACCATCTGCAGAAAATGTAATTTCATATGACTGTCCTATCTCAAGTACATCAGCTCCAATTCTCCGTAATACTACGTTATCGATACAATTATCTGATAAAAAGGCTGGTGATTCAGCATTGAATAAACTACACTCGCCTGGTGCCAACTCAATTGTTTTATCATCTGGGCATATAAGTGTCGGAGCTATTCTATCTTCTACTGTAACTGAAGCACCACAATTAGAACTCAGTCCAGTTACTGGATCTGAAACAGTAAGAGTTACGATATTTCCTCCTTGCATATCACAACAAAATTCAGATATATCTATGCTCACATCAGCACCACAAGCAGAAGTACTGCCATTATCTATATCGGCAACAGTTATACTTGCACAACCCGTATCATCTAACTCAACTGTGATATCATTACATCTAGCAACTGGTGGATCAATAGCAGCGATATCTATATCGACCATAGATGTACAAGTAGCAGTAGCGCCATCATCACTTGTTACTGTCAATGTCACTTCTACCGGAGTTGTAGCTGTACAACAAATCTCAGTTATATCAACTGAAAGCATAAAATCACAAGCACCAGTATCATCACTACCGTCATCTAAATCAGCACCTGTTACTGCAGCACAACCAGTGACTGCATCAGGCGTCAATGTTACTGTAGGTAAACAAGCAGCTACTGGAGCTCCTGCTTCTACAACAACCATCGTAGAATAACAAGTCTCACAACCAGGGTAAGCAGGATCCATAACTGTTCCTCCATTCTCATCTACAAATGTCCCTTGGAAGCACCATTCTATAGTGTGTGTCCCAGCGCCAAGTGCAGCTGGATCAAATGTATTTGTAGCAACACCATTTACCGTAACTGTAGCAGCCCCAGGATTCATATCAACTTCAGATACTTCTTCATCTAAAGGTGTTATAGGATCATCAGCTGTACACAAAGGTTCAAAAGTTGGTTCATTTATTTCTGGGTATTCGCAAACATTGCTGATATTAAGACCAAGATCCGTAGGACTTGTTGGATCAAAAACATCTGTTGCAAAAACTTCAAGATTATATCCAACACCATCTAAGTGGTCAAAAGTTATACTATACTCACACATTCCTGAAGGCAGGGTCGTTCTAGTGAAAGTCGGCGGTGCGTTAATCAAACCAGTCGACCCAGGTCCAGGTCTAAGGGTAAATCCACATGAACCTGTTACGACTACTGTTTCACTAAATGTACCATCACCGGCACCATTAGCTGACTGGTCATCATTACATGAGCAAGGATCTGTTATAGAGAAGGTAAATCCAGCGCAATCACAAGCAGGTATTACCACATCAAAATCTGCCGAACAACCATTAGCATTAGTAACTGTAATGGTCACCATACCTCCTGCATCCATATCTGGAAGATCAGGCAATGTCGATGGAGATAACATATCGCCAACAGTACCTTCTACTAAAGTGTACTTACAATTACCACCTGTCGGGCAACCATTATTAACCGTAACTGTCGGAGGCAATATGTCCAACATATCATATATATGTACATCATCAAAAGCAAATCCATCATCTTGTACAGAACCATCTGATGCAAAGGCTACTCTGAGGAAAACTGAAGGCTGTCCAGCTAAACCTGTCAAAGCATGCTCAGCGAGCACATAGCCATTAGAACCACCATTAAAACCAGTCCCATTCCTTCCTGTCCATCCTTCTTGCTGTCCTCCCGGAGTAGCATTTATTGTATTATCAGTATACCAATTCATAGGATCACCATCAGCGCCTACATTCTGCCAAGTCATTTGACCATCTATAGAGGATTGTAATACGGTACCATCCCATGAAAACTCACTTTCCCACCAGACTTGCATGTCTATCCAAGGATCACAAGTGTTAGAAAGATCCATACATGGACTTACTACTGCACAATTTTCAAGAGTATTGTAACTTCCACCCAGATTTGTCGCCCAAGCATTCATACCTGAAGCTGCACCGATGATTACCGTATTGGCTGGAGTTCCTAATGCCCAAGTACATGCACCAAATCCTCCCAAATCTTCTACAACCCATCCTCCTGGTCCATTTTCAAAGTTTTCGAAGTATGGAGTTCCTGGACCAACAACATTAGCAGCTAAAGCGTTACACGTGGTTCTTGCTTGCAAAGAATCAGTTATAAAAAAACTGATCAGAGCAAGGCTTAGTATCTTTAAAATTTGTCTTTTATTATTCATGAGATTGAGAGCTATGAGCTTTTAAATAAAAAGTAATTGAGTAAAGTTTATTATTGAGTTAAAATCTGAATAAGGTGATTTTTGATTCTAAGGAGTTCTGGCTCCAGAGCATTATTATTGTAATCCTCTTCAGTAATCTGTAATGGCTTCACTTCCATTACTGCCATCATTACAGAATTTTCGACATCGTGAATGGGACCTACATGGGTTTGAAAAATTTGGTAAGCTTTGAGATTGTACTTCTTTTGAGTATAAGTAATTGCGTTTACTAATGTATCCAGTTCGGCTTCAGTGTTGTCAAACATGTCTTTTACAATAGTTGCTGCGGTCTGATTATCTACGAAATTCTGAGCAGACATACTAATAGAGCATAAGATCAATGCTCCTAAAATGAGGATCTTCATGTGATTGAGTTTATTATTAATACATAAAATCTACTCGAAAAATCCAGTATTTATAGTGGTTTCGTCTTAATAAATACAGAACATCGAGTAAAGTAAAAAGCTTAGCTTGGATTTCGTCTAATTCAAACTACTGGATAAAGGTAATTATCCCAAATGAATTATTTTACTTTAAAGAGAAAAAAAAAGATAAAAATATAGAAGAAAGTGGTTCCTGTATATTCTATTTTATATTTGAAGTCTATAATTCCATGATAGAAAGAAGCAGAATAACTTATAAAACATAATTATATCTGTTTCATAGATTAATGAATAAACCAAGCCTCCTTATATGAAGAATATCTTGTATTTCTTAAGAATTATTATCGTCATCACGTTCTCATATTCTTGCAATAACGAGAAATCAGTACATCATTCTGATATAGGCACTATGGATAGGTCGTTGTTTTCGGCTATTCCTATGACTCAATCAGGTGTAGATTTTGAAAATACGATAAAGGAAAACGAAGACCTTAATGTCATTATGTATGAATATTATCATAATGGTGGCGGTGTGTCTATAGGAGATATCAATAACGATGGGCTGGATGATATATATTTTACTGGAAGTGTCTCCCCTAACAAGCTATATCTTAATAAAGGCCATCTATCATTTGTAGATATTAGTTCTCAAGCGGGTGTAGAAGGGACTTTTGGTATAAAAACTGGAAGCTGCATGATAGATATCAATAACGATGGCTACTTAGATATCTATGTATGTCGATCAGGAAAATTCTCAGAAGATGTCAATAGAAATAGATTATACATAAACAATAGGGACAATACATTTACCGAAGAAGCCAAGAAGTATGGCTTGGATGATCCTGCTCATAGTACACAAGCTTACTTTTTTGATTTTGACTTAGATGGAGATTTGGATTTGTTTTTATTAAACCATCAGGTCAATACTCCTACAAAACGTGCTGCAAGCTTAAAAAACGAAGTAGACGTATATGCTGGTGATAAGTTCTACATAAACGATAATGGTCTATACACTGATCACTCGAGACAAGTAGGTCTTATCAGCAATCCTATAGGATATGGATTATCGGCTTCTGTGGGTGATCTCAACAATGATGGATATCCAGATCTATATGTAGCGAATGATTACATAGAACACGACTATCTCTATATCAATCAAAAAAATGGCACATTCCAAGAATCAATAAAAACAACGACCCAAAAAATCAGTAATTTCTCTATGGGTACTGATATAGGTGATATCAATAATGATGGATTACCAGATATCATGGTCGCAGATATGGCTGCAGCGGATAATTATCGGATCAAAACCAATATGAGTGGTATGAGCATTGAGAAATTTAATCGAGCAGTAGAAGATGGATTTCATCATCAGTACATGTTTAACACCCTGCAACTCAATCAAGGCATCGATAATGAAACTAACCTACCTGTGTTTAGTGAGATCGGGCACTTGGCAAAAATTGAAAGTACAGATTGGAGCTGGGCACCATTATTAGCAGATTTTGATAATGATGGTTACAAGGACTTATTTGTCAGTAACGGCTTACGGAAGGAAGCTAGAAACAATGATTTCCTAAAAATCAAAAAAGAATATCAAAAGCAACTGATCAAAAATCCTCAAAATAAACGAGCGATAATTAAACAGCTATTAGATGCTTTACCGTCACAAAAGATCCAAAATTATTTCTTTAAGAATAATCAAGATTTGACTTTTATAGACGAATCACAGAATTCAGGGCTTACTGCTAAGACACACTCTAACGGAGCAGCATATGCTGACTTAGATAATGATGGTGATCTAGATCTGGTAATAAATAATATAGATGCGCCAGCTATGATCTATAAAAATAATAGCACAAAAAATTATCTCAAAGTAAAACTGATAGGGGATAAGAATAACACTAATGCGATAGGCGCTAAGGTTATGGTGGAGCTGAATAATGGAGATAAACTCACACAAGAGAATTACACTGCAAGAGGCTATCTATCGTGTGTCAGCTCTGTACTTACTTTTGGTCTTAATGATCAATCAGGTATCAAGAGTCTCCAAGTATATTGGCCTGATGGCGGTCAACAATCAGTAAAGGTAGATAAAATCAATTCTGAGATAGTCATCAGGAAGGGTTCCAGTCTACCTAATAGTTTGGCGTCAGGAACTCAAGAACATCTGTTTAAAAAAATAGAAGAGAAATCTTTGCAAAACATCAGGCACATAGAAAGCGAGCACGATGATTTCGCAAAAGAAACTTTACTACCACACAAAATGTCGATGTGGGGTCCAGCTCTTGCAGTAGGAGATGTAAATGGTGATGGACTCGAAGATTTCTACTTAGGTGGGTCAGCCAATTATTCTAGCAAAATTTATACACAAGGAACTGATGGTCAATTTGTCGCCTCTAACTCTTATGTATTCTCTATCGATAAAAAGTCTGAAGATATAGATGCTATATTTTTTGACGCTGATGGAGATGGGGATAAAGATCTCTATGTCACAAGCGGTAGCAATGAATATCCTGATCAAGACCCTTCTTACCAAGATAGGTTATATATAAACGATGGAAAAGGTCAATTCCGAAAGGCAATGTTACCTAAAATATATAATAGTTCTAGTTGTGTAATAGCTTATGACTATGATCAAGATGGTGATGAAGACTTGTATGTTGGCGGAAGGCAAACGCCTGGCAAATATCCTTACCCTACATCATCATATATTCTAGAAAACCAAGATGGGCAATACAAGCTAATAGAAAATGAAGTATTGCAAGATGGGATGGTAACGGATGCTATCTGGAGTGATTATGATAATGATGGGTGGGTTGATCTTATTACTGTGGGAGAATGGATGCCCATACTTTTTTATAAAAATGTCGAAGGCAAATTATCAGAACCTATCTCTATATCAAAAAGCGAAGGCTGGTGGTTTTCGATAGAAGAAGCAGACCTAAATAATGATGGTCAAATGGAGTATGTATGTGGTAATCTCGGCCTTAATTATAAATATCGGGCATCGGAATCAGAGCCTTTTGGGATACATAGCGATGATTTTGATAACAATGGTACTAATGATATTGTATTAAGTTATTATAATTATGGTGAGCGTTTTCCACTAAGAGGGCGAGAATGCTCCTCTCAACAAATGCCATTTATAAAAGAAAAATTTCCGAACTACGACTCTTATGGTAAAGCCGATCTTATAACTGTATATGGAATAGATAATCTAGAATCTGCTATATCCTATAATGCCTACACATTTGCAAGTTCGATTGTGGAAAGAAAGGATGGCATATTTTCATTAACGCCATTACCTATAGCAGCTCAATTATCTTCTATCAATGATATTCTCGTAGAGGATATCAATAATGATGGCCATATAGATATTATTGCTGCTGGTAATCTATATGGATCTGAGGTAGAAACACCAAGAAATGATGGGGGCTTTGGAATGTTATTCTTAGGAGATGGTACTTGTAATTTTTCTGCAATACCTAATTATGAAAGTGGCTTGTATCTAAAAGGTCAAGTGAGCCACTTAGACTGGATCAAAATTGGGGAAAGTAGGAAATCATTAGTAGCTGCAATTAACAATGGTTATATAAAATTGTATTCTTTGGAATAGAAAGAAGATTATATAATTCTGAATAACGACATTATAATAGTCCCTTATTCTACAGCCCTAAAACCTCCGGTGCCATACCCATATTAGAGAACCCGCCATCGTGGAACAAGTTCTGCATTGTAACATACTTAGTATAATCTGAGAACAAGGAAATACAATAATCTGCACAAGCTTCTGCAGATGCATTTCCTAGTGGGGACATCTTGTCAGAATAGTCAAAGAATTCTTGAAATCCTTTCACTCCTTTACCAGCAGTCGTCAGCGTCGGTGATTGGCTCAGAGTATTAACTCGTACATTATTTTTCTTAGCCCAATGATACCCAAAACTCCTCGCAAATGACTCTAGCAATGCTTTGGATTCTGCCATCTCGCTGTAATCTGGAAATGTTCTCTGTGCAGCGATGTAGGTCAATGCAACGATACTACCCCAATCATTCATTGCATCTTTCTTATAAGCAGCTTGCATCATCTTATGGAATGATATGGCTGAGATGTCAAAAGTCTTCTGCATCCACTCATATTTTATATCTGTATAATCTCTCTTCTTTCTCACATTAAGCGACATACCTATAGAGTGAAGTACAAAATCCAATTTTCCTCCAAGGTGTTCCATCGATTGGTCTATGAGATTATCAAGGTCTTCTTGTGAAGTCGCATCAGCAGGGATAATAATAGAGCTCGTCTTTTCTGCCAATTCATTGATTACACCCATGCGGAGAGCTATAGGGGCATTAGTTAGCACGATTTCTGCGCCTTCTTCCACAGCCTTCTCTGCAATTTTCCATGCAATAGAATCTGAATCTAATGCACCAGATATAATTCCTTTTTTTCCTTTTAATAATCCGTTAGCCATTTCTTTAGTTTTGTGATACTGCTAATGTAATGATGATTTTTAAGAACTTGAGTTGTAATTCTTCCTTAGATGCTCAGTAATTCTTTAGCATTCTTGAGAGCATAGGTACTAGGTGGGTTGCCACTGAGCATCTTAGCTATCTCGGTTACTTTATCTTTATCTGATAACACTCTCACATTTGTCATTGTTGTGTCCTCAGAGTCTTCCTTATATACAAAGTAGTGAGTGTCAGCCTTAGAGGCTACCTGTGGAGAGTGAGTGATACATATGATTTGGTGAGCGTCAGCCATTTCTTTGATTATCGTACCTATCTTACCAGCAATATCTCCTGATATTCCTGTATCTATCTCATCAAATATCATTGTAGGCATGGACATTTTCTTAGCGACTGTAGACTTAAGACTTAGCATGAGTCTAGCGCTTTCCCCTCCCGATGCGACTTTTCTAATCGGCTGAAAATGACCACCTTTATTGGCTTTAAACAGGATATTAATATCATCAATTCCTTGTCTGGTTATCTCAGCTGTAGACTTGCACTCTATCTTGATTGCTGCAGAAGGCATGGCCAAGTCTTCCATTCGCTTATTGACCTCTTTCTGTAGTTTGGGAATAACTTTCTTCCTACTGGCAGATATATTATTAGCTATATGCTGTAATTCTATATGCTTTTGTTTTATATCTGCTTTAATTTTAGCAATGGTATCTGCCCTGGACTCAAAAGATGAAATCTTAATTTGTAACTGATCTGATATATCAATTAACTCTTTTATGGAATTGACGCCGTGCTTTTTTTGTAAATTATAGATCGTATTTAACCGATCTTGTATTTCTAATAACCTCATAGGGTCATTCTCGGCCGTAGACCCTAAGTTGTCTACATCCAAGGCTATAGCAGATATTCTATCATCTAAGTCAGAAAATCTTTCTAAAGTCTCATCTATTATGGAGCTCATTCCTCTTAGCCTTTCCCACTTAATGGATAATTGGCTAATGACCTCTTTGATATTATTGTCAGAATCAGTCAGGATATACTTCGTCTCTTCTATCAACTTAGTGATGTCTTCCGCTTTTTCTAATAGTGCTGACTCAGATTCCAACTGTGATTGCTCTTCTATGCTGAGCGAAGCTTCCGATAACTCCCCTAATTGGAACTTAATAAAATCCATTTCTTTAATCTGAGTGGACTCAGAACTATCTAAGGTTGCCAGCTCTTTCTTAGATTTCGCATATATCTTATACAGGCTCTTATAATTTTCTACTTCCTCCCCATGTCCTGCCATAGCATCGATTATGCTGATATAGAAATCTGATTTGTACAGGTCATTAAGCTGGAACTGTGCATTGAGATCTATCAACTCTAAGGATATATCTTGTAATACTCTAAGAGTGGTAGGCGTATCATTGACAAATGCTCTGGATTTGCCACTGGGTATAATCTCTCGTCGGATTATAAGCTCAGCGTCATTATCGAGGTCTGCCTCTGCAAGAATCTCAGCAATCGATGTAGGGACATTACTGAAGACGGCTTCTATAATACACTTACGATCTTGATTATAAAGAACCTTGCTATCAGATCGATTCCCCATAATCAGGCCTAATGCACCTATTATTATAGATTTGCCAGCACCTGTCTCACCTGTGATAATATTAAGCTTATCATCTAAAGATAATTCAATGTCATCGATAATAGCATAATTCCGGATATTAAGGGATCGCAGCATTTATATTATAATTTCTTATAATTCTTAAGCGCTTCCTTACCTATTGTTTTAGCCCATGCTAACTCTTCTTCCTCGGTTGCTCGTATATTAAATGCAACCATAAATACAATATCTTCTTCTGTCCTAAAAAAGTATCTGTGCATATCATAGCTGTATGCGCCTGCTTTTCCTATGTCATTAACTGGTTTATACTTATAGTTAACTCCACCTGTTGGATCATTATCACCGCTATTGACCTTAGCCTGAATAAAATAAGCTGCCCAATCATTTATTTCATCTGGAAGAGGGTTCTTCTGGATTTGTATAAGCACTCCAGAATTAGGAACGCCTTTATGTTCCCATCTAAAAAAACAAGATCTAGCGGTAGTAGAAGATGGTCCACTGCCATCTTTGATAGTGATAGCCTCAGGGACTACTTTTATTGTTTTTCCTATAAATGGCTCATTGATCAATGTACATGCATCTGGTAGAGTACCTATTGGGTCAGCTTTTACCTTAGTTGGAACCTTTTCTATTTTTTGCTGAGAATTTATAGGATTTTGCTGCGGTGCTATTTCATCATCAGCTTCGTTCTTATCATCAGCCTCATCATCTAATTTAGGAGCTGTAATTAAGTTCCTATTCTTAGTGTTCGTTCCTTCATTAGTCTCAATTTCACTTTTTGGTAAGTCTGTATTTATATTAGCGTTATCTTGATTTTCTGCTACTGATTTTGTATCGGTCACGCATGATGAGAAGGCAAGTGATATGAATACCAAGATGAAGAATAAATTTTTTGTAAGCGTAATTTTCATATTAAATTTCTTAGTTCTTAGAAAAATAAAGAACGTAATTTACGATCTTCTATTTTATGTGATAGTCTAAATAGAACGTAATAATGATCAAATGTATATTATTATTGAATTTTTAAATGTAATCAAGTGTTTATTAATTGAAAAGT
>ENA-ORXT01006022-ORXT01006022.1-marine-metagenome-genome-assembly--contig:-NODE-6022-length-11531-cov-3.180636_pt1 | contig 11531 bp, 8 predicted proteins | sample MGYA00237868_ERZ511482 | MGnify/ENA metagenome assembly ERZ511482 | reverse complement strand
CGGGCAGGACGAACGAGCGCAGTGGCTCAAGATGCTCGTTCATCGCGTCTATCTCGGCCTCCAGCCGCATCGTCTGGGCGGCCGTCATGCGCAGGGGCGGGTACTCGGCATCGACATCCTTGGCCATATCGGGTCGGCAGAGATCAGCCCCAAGGTCGAACAGGTCATTCTGGATGCGCGACAGGGCCGCATCCATCTCGCCCGTCGCATGAAGGCGCGCGAGACCGACGGTGGCATTCGTCTCGTCGGACCCGCCATAGGCCGCAACCCGCATCGAATATTTCGCCACCCGCTCGCCATTGCCGAGGGCCGTTTCGCCCTTGTCGCCGGTTTTCGTATAGATCTTGCTGAGAACGACCATGGGGAGACTCCGGTCAGGCTGGCGTGGCGAAGGTTCCAAACGAAGCGATTGAGCCCCGCGCCGGCCGGTAGTACGGGGTCGGCGGAGGGGCCACCCGCGTAAGATTTGAAGGTGTTATCCTTTGCGGACGACAGCTTGCGGATGGTGTTCCCGTCGGCGTCGCTGATCTCGAGTACAACGCCTGCCTCTACTTCCGCCGCGGTCAGTTCGTAGTAGATCACCGCTCCGGAGGCGGGATTGACCCCGCTGGTGGGGGAGGCACCGGTCGATTTATTGCTGTTCATTCCGCCCCGGGCGCTAAGCCGGTAAACGTCGGCCGGGGTGTAGAGGCGAAAGGCGGCGTCCTGACCGGTGGTGTACTGGCGCAGCAGTTCCAGGTCGTCGTAAACCCAGAAGGAACGACCGGAGGTGGCGACGATCAAATCGCCCTGGTGAACGCGCAAATCAGTGACCGGCGTGACGGGAAGATTGCTTTGCAGGGGTGTCCACCGCTTACCGTCGTCGTAGCTGACGTAAACACCCGTCTCCGTACCGGCAAAGAGCAAGCCCTCTACTTCGGGATCGGCGCGGACGACGCGGGCGTAGCTGCCGGTGGGGATGCCGTTGTTGATGCGGTCCCAACTCTTTCCGTAGTTGCGGGTCACGAAGATCGCCGGACGCAGGTCGTTAAATTTGTAGCGGGTGGTGGCGATGTAGGCTGTGCCGGGGTCCCGGGGACTGATTTCGATGGCGTTGATCAGACATTCTTCGAGGCCGGCGGGGGTTACGTCGGTCCAGGTTTCGCCGCCATCGCGGGTGAGCTGCACGAGGCCGTCGTCGGAGCCGGCCCAGAGTTCGCCGGCGGCGTGCGGGGAGTCGGTGAGGTAGGCGAGGGTGCCGTAGTTTTCGCCGCCGGCCCCTTCGTTGGTGTAGGGCGCGCCGCCTTTGCCCTGTTTTGCGCGGTCGTTGCGGGTCAGGTCGGGGGATATTTCGGTCCAGCTTTTTCCCATGTCTTCAGTCATCAGCAGTTTGTTGCTGCCGTGGTAAAAAACGTTTTCAGCGTGATGATCGCGTAGAATCGGTGCGTTCCAGTTGAAGCGGTAAGTCATATCCCCGGCTTCTTCGGCGAGGTACTGGTTGGGGGCGGCCATGATGTTGCGGCTCTCCCCGGTTTTGCTGTCGAGCGCTTCGATGGTGCCCTGGTAGCTGCCGCCGAGCACGTAGCGGGGGTTATCGGGGTCGAAGGCCAGGAAGGCGCTTTCGCCGCCGGCGCTGGCGGTCCAGTTGTCGGCCGTGATGCTTCCACCGGAGACGTTGCGGTGGTCGATGCGGACCGAGCCGTAGTCTTGCTGACCGGCGTAGACGCGGTAGGGGAAGTGATTGTCGACGTTGATGCGGTAAAACTGGGAGGTGGGCATATTGGCCTGCGTACTCCACGTCTCGCCGCCGTTAAAACTGATGGCCGCCCCGCCGTCGTTGGCCAGCACGAGGTGGTTGCCGTCGGTGGGGTTGATCCAGAGGTGGTGGTGGTCGCCGTGGGTGCCGCTCAGCTGCTTCCAGGTCTTGCCCCCGTCGATGCTCTTCAGGGCGGGTGCATTGAGGACGTAAACGGTGTTCTCGTTGGTGGGATCGGCGAATACTTCAATGTAGTACCAGGCGCGCTGTACCAGGCGGTGGTCTTTGCTTATCCGGCTCCACTTTGCACCTGCGTCCGCGCTTACGAAAAGTCCGCCCTGCTCCTTGTTGCTGTCGCTTTCCACCAGGGCGTACAGCTTGTCCGGGTTGGAGGCGCAGACCGAAATACTCATTTTGCCGAGTTCGTTCGGCAGTCCTTCCTCGATCTTGTTCCAGGTCTTGCCCGCGTCGGTCGATTTGTACAGGCCGCTGCCGGGTCCGCCGCTGCGTATTTGCCAGGGCAACCGGCGGTGGTCCCACATGGCTGCGTAGAGGACGCGGGCATTGGAGGGGTCCATCACGAGGTGGCTGCAGCCCGAGTTCTCGTCGACGAACAGGACGTTTTTCCACGTCTCACCACCGTCGGTGCTTTTATAAATACCGCGTTCTTTCGTAGCGCCGCTGTAGGCACCCTGCGCGGCGACGTACACGACGTCGCTGTCGTCAGGGTGCACAACGATGCCGGCGATCTGCCGCGTCAGTTCCAGGCCGAGGTGCGTCCACGTTTTGCCCGCGTCGGTGGATTTGTATACGCCGTCGCCGTGGCTACTCATCACGCCGCGCGGTGCGTGTTCCCCCATGCCGACGTAGATCACGTTTTTATCATTCGGCGCTACGGCGAGCGCGCCCACCGACCCGGTTTTGAAAAAGCCGTCGGAGATGTTGTGCCACCGCTGACCGGCGTCGGTGGTCTTCCAGACGCCGCCGCCCGTACTGCCCATGTAGGCGGTCAGCGGATCGTCAGGCAGGCCCTGCGCCGCCACCGAGCGGCCTCCCCGAAACGGACCGATAGAGCGGTACTTGGCGGGGGCAAAGTAGGCGTCCGGTTCGGTCTGGGCGTAAGCGACACACGGAAGGAGGAGAAGGAACAGCAGCAGCTTTTTCATGTTGGTATGCGTTTGGGGGGTGGTAAAATACGGCTAATCAAGTTTTGGTGGCGCGGCCGCGGGTGCTGGGGAAGGTTTCAAGGCGGTATGGGACTACCAGTCGCTCGCCTGCCTCCCTGCTGCGACGGCCGAAGGTCTTCCACAGGAAGTGGCCTCCAACTACGCTATCGCTGAAATAATTGTCTTGTCATAAGCTCCTGCCATTTCCGAAACATGAAGCACAAGTCTTTTGATCCCTTCTCAGGTAAAGCCAGGGTCACCGTCAAGGGTTTTATTTCTTTTGCGCTCAAAAGAAAGCCGCCGGCAGGCCTGTAAGCCGAGAAAAGGCAGTAAAGAGTAAAATTGATAATCAGCACCAAGAATTAGGAAAATTTAGACTGTTCTCATTCAAAAGAGGTAAGCGTTCTTTTAACGGGATTCGCCCGGTTCGAAACTTCCCGGGCCCAAAGCGACGTTGTAAATAAGCCATGGCCAAAAAACTACGCACCAAAGACCTCACTAAAGCCGGCTGGCCCAAACAAGCCGCCGGCCTCGCCGTGACTCTCCTGCAACGGGGGAAGTTCAAGCACCATCCCGCTGCCTGGCGCGAAGCCACCCTGAACGACATCCTGGCCCACCCCAACAGCTTCCTCGACGACGAAGACTGGCACGACATCGCCTACGCCCTCGGCGGGAGGCCCGCAGCGCCCGCAGCCGCCGTCCGCTACCCCGAGCCCCGCAAATCCCCCGGCAAATTCGCCATCTTCAAGAGTAAGGCCGGCATCGCCGAAAACGCCGTTCAGCAACTCTACGACGCGATGCGACTGCCCGTCGCCGCCGCCGGAGCCCTGATGCCCGACGCGCACCACGGCTACGGCCTTCCCATCGGTGGCGTACTGGCCACCGAAAATGCCGTGATTCCCTACGGGGTCGGTGTGGATATCGGCTGCCGCATGTGCCTCTCCGTCTACGACCTCCCCGGCGAGCTTGCCGAAAATGACCAATCCCGCCTCGCCCGCATCCTGAGCGCCGAAACCGCCTTCGGTCTGCAAACCCATGACCGCCCCAACGACCACGCCGTCCTGGCCGACGAAGCTTTCACCTACCTCCCCACCGCCAGGGCCCTGCTCAGTAAGGCCGCCAAGCAACTCGGTTCCAGCGGCGGCGGCAACCACTTCGTCGAATTCGGCCAGGTTGTCCTACCCAAAGACAATGCCTTCAACCGCCCGGCCGGGAGCTACCTGGCCCTGCTGTCCCACTCCGGCTCGCGGGGCATGGGTGCCAAGTTGGCCCTGCACTACACCGACCTGGCCATGAAGGAATGCCGCCTGCCCAAAGCCCTGAAAAATCTCGCCTGGCTCGATCTCCGCAAGGACTCCGGGGCAGAGTACTGGGCCGCCATGACCCTGGCCGGCGATTACGCCGCCGCGTGCCACGACGACATCCACGCCCGCATCGGTAAAGCCCTCGGCGAGGCCGCCATCGTCCGCGTAGAGAACCACCACAATTTCGCCTGGAAGGACCGCTTGCCCGACGGTCGGAAGGTGATCGTCCACCGTAAGGGGGCCACTCCCGCCGCCCGGGGCGAGCTCGGCATCATCCCCGGCTCCATGGCCGATTCCGGCTTCATCGTGCGGGGCCTCGGCAACGCCGCCTCGCTGAACTCGGCCAGCCACGGCGCCGGCCGCCGGCTTTCCCGCTCGCAGGCGAAGAACAGTATCACCAAATCATCGCTCAGCAAACTACTGAAAAAGCGCAACGTCCATCTGATCGGCGGCGGGCTCGACGAAGCACCGGAGGCTTACAAAGACATCCACGAGGTGATGGCGGGGCAGAAAGACCTGGTGGAGGTTTTGGGAGAGTTTATTCCGCGGGTTGTTCGTATGGCTTGATGGGGTCGTAGAGTAATTGCTTCTCGGCCTCTTCGGCAATGAAGGTTACATCTTCATATATTTCTGAGAATGGGAGACTAACGCCAATACTCCTAAGATCTAATACGGAACTCATACCTTCCAGATCGGAAATTTGAAAAAGAGAATGTTTGTCGTCCCGGTGATGAACCTCGGCACGAGGCCTGGTTTGGGCTAGAAAAATGATCTCTCGTATGCTGGGCATTTTACGGTATTGACGTGCTTTGAAGCCAAGATCGTAAGCAAAAGTCGATTTTGAGAGTACCTCAATCACAACTAAAGGGTTACGAACAGCACCCGTCAAAGCAGGGGACTCTTCTAATTCTCCGCAAAAAACAGTTCCGTCAGGATAGACAAATCTTGTTCCAACCCTCAGTTCAATATTAAGTCCCGCACCGTATGGTCGACATCCTGCTCCGTTCGCTTTCAGTTTGCTGAAAAGATAACCCTGTACGTTACCGCAGATGGTTTCGTGCCGGAGGCTTCCTCCACTCATTTCGTAGAGGTAACCGTCGATGTAATCGTAGCGTGTCCGGTCTTCCTGCTCGAGAGAGAGATACTGATTTAGCGGGATATGATCGTATTTTGGAAGTGCCATAACGCGTAATTTTTTTAGAGGTGTCACACCACTGGAACGCGAAGGCGATGTGAAGCCAGTTCGGGAACTACTTGTGGAGTAGTGCCAACGGGTAACCGAAAAATCTCTGAGTAGTACCAGTGATTAATGATCCAGGTGAGGTTCCGTGGGCTTCCCGTATTTCATCACCGGTTCGTAGAGTTTCCCGGGAATCGTAGGATCATTGACATTATCGTCAAATTCGGTATCCTCATAAATAAGACGCAGCGGTACACTTACGCCGATACTTTCTAAAGTAAGGGTGTCTTCCAAACTCAGTAAGTCTTGGTAAGTGAAAAGTGTAAACCTGTCTTTTCTGGAATAAAGTGAAACCGACGGCCTCGTTTGCGCGATCAAAACGTATTCGCGAAGCGACGGCATTGCGCGATATTTTTCGCCTTTCTCACCCCGGTCATAGCCGAATGTGGACTTTGACAGCACCTCGATAACGATGACGGGATTTCTGGCCGCACCAGAAATATGGGTAGATTCCTCAAGGGGGTCACAGAAAACCGATCCGTCGGCGTAAACATAATGCAGCCCTTCGCGAAGTTCGATTTTTAAGCCTTGCGGGTAGGTTTTACATATCGATTTTTTTTGTCTTAGCTGCTCACGAATGCTGCCGTGTATGTTGTCGATAATTGATTCGTGTCTTATTGTACCACCACTCATCTGATACAACTGCCCCGCATGATATTCATACCGCTCACCGTCCTCCGCCTCGATGTCGAGGTAAGCGCCAAGCGGGATACTTACAAACTTGGGATAAGCCATGATGGGTGATTTGTTTAAAGGTAAGTATTTTCCTTTAAATTGTTTTCTTGTGTCTTTCGGGTATGTGCCTATCTTAGCTCTTAAACAACATCTCTTAAACCCCATTCGCCGTGCCGCAACCTGGCTACCTCGAACAAGTACGAACCCTGGTCGCGCAAGACGAACTCTCCGAAGCCCTCCTTCTGCTGCGCCAGCTACTGGAGAAGGGCAAAGAACTGGACATCGCCATCCTGCAAGCCGGACGCTTTGCCGCACTGGAAACCCGGATTATGAGCGGAACGATCTCCTATGAAATTTCTACGCTTGAGCGGAATAAACTGAGGGCTAATTTGATAAGTTTAGTTAACCGATTAGAGGAACGGCAATCAGGGGATAGTAAGCTGGCAAAAGCAATAGCTGCAACGGAAGCTACTTACCAGAAAAACGTACTTAACAACTCGACGGTTAATGCGGGAGGAGATGTCCACATTGGCGACATCCTCAACGAGGAGAGTCCATTCAGCAAATGGCTAAAGATTTTCACCTACGTACTGGTCCCCGTCCTCGCCCTCGGGGGAGCTTACCTGGCGATCATCTACTTCCAGAACCGCCAACCGGTCAACCTTAAAGTGAGAATTGAAAACAGGACCCCCAGCCCGCACCTGCCCGACCCCCGGGGAAATGTAAAGCTAACCTTTGGTGCTTGCGACAACACCGTTACGCTCGACAACGAAAACGGCGAGGTACTCTTCGAAGGACAACCCCGTACCTGCTTCGACGAGCCACTCCGCCTGCGCTACGCCGCCGAGGACTTTTACCCCGTAGACACCCTGATCGTCTGGGCAGCAGGCCCCATCGAATTGCCCGTAAAGCGAAACAACGACCTCGCCCTCATCACCGGAACCGTTACCAACGATGCCGGTACTGCGGTCGCTGGTGCCGAGGTAAGCATTCAAAACTGTTGCGCCGCGGTTACCGATGCGCGGGGTTTTTACGAACTGAACATCCCGTTTGCCAAACAGCGGCGCAACCAGGAACTGGTCTTTAACCACGCCGAGTACGGCCGGCACCCGGTGAGGAGTCCCGTTTTTCCGGATACCCCGATTCCTTTTATGTTTAGCAAACGATAGGTATCTGTGAAAGCACAGACTTCCTATCGCCGCAGTAAAAGCCCATACACTATGAAAATGCTCAAAACCGGTATTCTCACCATCGTCTTCCTCTTTGCGCTTGCCCCCCTAACGGGCCAGACCAAAGTAAATCAGATCGGCACCGCCCGCGAGTTGAACTCCGGCCGCAAAACAATCGACAACGTCTACATCAAGTACGAAGCCGCCACGCCGGCCACGTCCGACGCGAACGGTGTTTTTCAGCTGGGCTTCCAGGATAAAAAAGCCGGGCAATACGTCTTCCTCACCGAAGTACGGAAGGCGGGCTACGAACTGGTCAACGAAAAAGAACTGGACCAGGTCAAACTCAGCAATACCGACACCTTCGGCGTCGACGTGATCCTGGCGGAAACCGGAACCGTGGATGCCGCCAAAAAAATCTACTACGAAGTATCGGATTCCGCCCTGGTCGCCAGCTTTAAAAGAGACAAGCAAGCCCTGCGCGCCAAACTATCCGCCGCAACCCTGAAGCAGGCAGAGTACGACCTGAAGCTGGCGGAAATAGAAGAAGAGTTCAACACCCAGCAGAAGAGCCTCGATGCCCTCGCCGAGAAATTCGCCCGCGTCAATTTCGACGACGTCACGCCCGTTTATGCCCAGGCACTAAACCTCTTCAAGCAGGGTAAAGTAGACGAAGCCATTGCCGCCCTGGAAAGCGTAGACCCCGCCGGGCGAACCCGGAAAATTATAGACGAGCAAAACCGCCTGGTCGCCGCCCAGGAGGACCTGGATCGCCAAAAAACGGAATTGGAGAAAGAGAAGCAGCAGCAAATCACTAACCTCCGTCTTTTGGCAGATATGTATGGGGTGAAATTTAATCGGGAAAAAGCTGTCGCTCAGTACGATGATTTGTTGCGGTTGGATAGTACCGACGTTGATTTACTTCGCGAAGCGGAAGAGTTTTATCGGGAGCAGCACTTTTACCAAAAGGCCATAACGGTCAACCAGCGGATCATTAACCTGGCCGAAACGGAGCCGTGGCAAAAGGCTAATGCAGCCGGGCATATGGAGGAATTGTTGACGATAACGGGAAACCTGTCCGGTGCACTTAATGCTTATGGAGAATTCTTAAAAAAATATGACGAGTTAGCATTAGTTGAACCTAATTCGACATTTTATAAGAACAATTTAGCGATCTCGTACTCCAAGCTTGGTGAAACGCATACCGCGCTTGGTCAATTGGACACTGCGCTGCGTTACTACGAACGACGTCGTATACTTGGAGAAGAGCTGTATCGGTCCTATCCGTCGAATGTAAATTTTAAAAACGGCTTAGCGATCTCGTACGTGAAGTTGGGGAGCGTTAACCTGTCAATGTCTAATCCTGCCAAGGGGCTGGAATATTTCAAAAGTGCACGGCGGCTGTTCAAGGAACTAACGGAGGAGGCTCCATCGGTACAAAATTCCAACGCTACTTTAAAATTGTTGAAGAGGTAATTAATGATTTAAGTCAACTCCAAAAAGAACAAACAGCCTCAAGTCCGCCAGAATATGATCTGTATGATCTATACGAGCAAGAAGTAATTAAACTGCGGGTCACGGTACAATCTGATTCGTCTAAATTGACTTACCTCGCCCAAAACCTAAACTCCCAAGCCTGGTACGCCCTCCTGCTAGTCAAATTCGCCACCGCCGAAGCACTAATCCGCGAAGCCCTGGCCCTAAACGTAGAAAACAAATACCTACACATCAACCTGGCTCCGGCCCTGCTACTGCAAGGAAAGCTTGAGGCCGCCATCGAGCAGTACCGCTACTGGAAAGACCGCCCCTTCGGCGAGCAGGGCCTGGCCACTTACCGCGATGCTTTTCTGGACGACCTGAAGGCTTTCGAGGAAGCGGGCGTCATCCCGCGGGAGCGAATAGACGACGTTGAAGCCGTTCGAGAACTATTGCGTGAATAGCTTTGAATATACCAGTTTTACCGCCCCAACAACACCAAACGAGCATCATTAACCTCCACCCAGTACCCGTCCAAATCCTTGAAGTAGACCTGCCGCACCCCGTCCGGCCGGCCGTTGGATTCCATCGGCACGCCCTGCCAGCTGAAGAACTGTAAATTGATGTCGCGCAGGTGCCGCACGAAGTCATCGAACTTGTTTACGGCGATGGATAGGTGTACGCCTTTCTGCAGCCGTACCTCACTACGATCCGTCTCGATGACGTGCAGGGCCATGCCGTTGCCCAGGCTCAGCCAGCGGATGTTTTCTTTATTCGTTCCGTCTTTGACCTCGTTCAGGGCGAGTACTTTCAGATAGAAGGCAACGCTTGCGTCCACATCGTCGACGTTGATGGCGTAGTGGTCGAAGCTGGCGCCGAACCGACCCGTTTCGGTGCCGAAGATGGCGGCTTTCGGGGTGCAGGAGGTCAGAGCCATCAGGAGGAGGGGGAGAAAAAAGAGTGCGCGCATGCTTATTGGATTTGATCGTAAGGTATAATCTCAATTCCCCGGGGTACAACCCCTTGCCCTTATTTCAGCACAATAACCCGTACCTCCTTAGCCTTTAGGTCTAAACCGGTAAGGGGCACCTCCGTAACGTCCCGCGTCAGGTCATGCCCCCGCGTATACCCGCCGGTCATCTCGGAAAGCACGGAAAGGTCATCAAGCATAACGGCTTCATTGTTGCCGTTGAAGGCCACCATCACCGTCTCATCCCCCTGATGGCGAAAGTAGAAGTAAACGCCATTGCGGGGAACGAACTGCGTCATTTTACCGGCCGTCAGAGCTTTGCTACTTTTGCGGTAACCGGCCAGCCGCCTGACGAAACTGTGCAGCTCCACCTGCGTCTCGTCGCGCTGAGCGGCGTCAAACAGGTCGATTTCATCACCTTGCCAGCCGCCGGGGAAATCCACGCGGCCTCCTTCGCCAAATGCGCCTCCGGCGCCGGTCAGTCCTACTTCGGTGCCGTAATAGAGCATCGGGATGCCGCGCATCGTCAGCAGCAGGGCGAGAGCGCTTTTCAATTTCGGCAGGTCCTGGCCGAGGGTGGTGAATAAGCGGGCGATGTCGTGATTGTCGAGGAAGATAACGTTCTTAGCGGGGTTCTCGTAAAGGTAATCCTGGGCCAGGGTGTAATAAATGCGGTTTACCCCCTCCTTCCAACCGGGGTCTTGCCCCATGGCTTCGTGAATGGCGTAGTAGAGTTGAAAATCGGTCACGCCGGGCAGGTGCGAGTCGAAGTTTTGATGGATGCCCCGTCCGTCGGCAAACCAGGCCTGTACGCCGGGCCCGTTCACCCAGGTTTCTCCAAAAATGCCCAGGTGGGGGATTTCTTCCAGCAAGCGCCGGTTCCATTCGGCGGCAAATTCCGCGTCGGCGTACGCATAGGTGTCGATCCGAAAAGCGTCCTGCCCGCTCCACAGCGTCCACCAAAGGCTGTTCTGGATCAGGTAGTTGGCTACGTGTTCATTGCGTTGGTTCAGGTCGGGCATGTGCTTGTCGAACCAGCCGTCGGTCATCAGTTGGCGGTCGGTCATGCTGGCGTTAGGGTCCATCAGGGTGGGGGCGCGGTAGGTGGTTTTGGTGAACTCGGGCCACTGGTGTATCCAGTCGGTACCGGGCAGGTCGCGCATCAGGTAGTGCTGATCGCCAACGTGGTTGAAGATCACGTCCATGATCACTTTGATGCCTCTGTCGTGAGCTTTTTCCACCAATTCGCGGTACTTTTCGTTGGTGCCGAAGCGGCGGTCGATGCGGTAATGGTCGGTGACCGCGTAGCCATGGTAGCTGGCGTAGGGTTGGTTGTTTTCGAGTACGGGGTTGAGCCAAAGGGCCGTCACACCCAGGTCTTCCAGGTAACCGAGCCGGTCGATGACGCCTTGCAGGTCACCGCCGTGGCGAAAGAAAAATTTCCGGCGGTTCACCAGGGTGTCGTGGGTACCGGTAATCACGTCGTTGGTCACGTCACCGTTGGCGAACCGGTCGGGCATGATGAGGTAGATCAGGTCTTTGGCGCTGAGTTGTTCCCGTTGGTCCCAGTATTTGCGCGGATGGGGTGACAGCTCGTAAGGGATCGTTCGGACGAGTTTTTTTCCCGCCGGGCCGTGGTGGGTAAGGCGGAGCTGAAGCGGGCCGGGCTGTACTCCGGGGCCGACGTTCAGGCCCACGAACAGGTAGTTGGGGTTGGCGTCTTGCGTTACGTATTCGACCGTTACGCCGGGATAAGCGGTTGTCGCTTCCGTGTATTTTGCCACGCCTTTTTCGTG
>ENA-ORXT01006021-ORXT01006021.1-marine-metagenome-genome-assembly--contig:-NODE-6021-length-11532-cov-4.497861_pt1 | contig 11532 bp, 5 predicted proteins | sample MGYA00237868_ERZ511482 | MGnify/ENA metagenome assembly ERZ511482 | reverse complement strand
ATGCAACGGGTTATACCCCGTATGAGCACGTCACCGATCAGCGCAATAACGAGCAGATTGCCTATCCTCATCCGCATACACCGAACCTTAATCCGAACTTCCTGAGTTCGTTTGATTTGGAGAACGGAAAGCTGGTGGCGAAGGCAAGGCCATCAACGCAGGCAGAGCGGGATTCATGGTGTCGGTTCAAGGGATACCTCATTGGCGCTGATGGGCAGGCGGCCAAAGCCGGATACCTGAAATCGAAATATGGCACCACTACCCTCAATGGCTGGGGTGCCGGAAATCTGAACGACGACAATGCAACGGTGTTCTTTCAGAACGCCCCGTCTGACTGGGTGTGTCCGATGTGGTCCACCTACAATCGACACTCACTGAGCTACGGACGCTCTGGATTTCTGTCAACGTTTCCGGCTGGCGCTCGTATCGTGGGTGATGCTAATGACCTGAGTAACGTGCAGGGCTGGTTTCCTGCATTCTGGCCGCTGGAGGACGTAGTGGCGCAGACTGATATTAACGGCCGGCCGCATAATCTGGACACGTATACGACGGGCAACCCACAGGCCGGATCTTTACTCTCAGAGCTCGACGGTCTTGAGTTCTTCGGTACTTTCCTTCTGCACATCACCAGTCACCTCTACAAGGACGGTAACCTGGCACTGGGACAGGTCAAGAGCACCGGTGGACGTTCGCACTGGGAAGGCAGAACTGTCCAGTACAACACCTCTCAGACATTGGTCCTGTCGCGTGACACGCCCATCCATGTCACTGTCGATCGATTTCCACCGAATGGCGTTCAGCCAGGCGTGATTTGTTACGGCATCAATGGCATCGTCATGTTCTTGCAAGAAATGCCGGACTATCTCGGCAGGCCAAAGATCGTTTATGAGCCTGTGGGTGGCGACAGAATGTATCTGCCCTATGTGGATCCAAACACTGCCCTGGTTAAGCGCCTGGGCACGCAGACCTATGCTGAGAACGGACTACCCGCTTACCCGCACTTCTGCGACATCATGAACATCTCGCAGATTGCCTCCTTCTCCAGGTCGTCGCTGCGCAACGCAATTCAAAACAACCCCAGCTCTGTACCCTCGTTTCGGGAAAATGAAACGATGAAGGTTGAGCGGCATTACATGAAGCCGCTCATCGATGACAACCCGGACTCACGCCCGTACATCAACTATACGGCTAACGAGTTTGGTGGCAGCGGGCCGATCATTGGACCGATTGACGGCGGAGTAGTCACAACACCGAATACGCCGAATGCGCCAGGTAGCTTGAAGTCCTACAGCCCATTACTCGGTCAAGGAATACGATTCTCACCGGGCCTGATTGCCGGGCAGCACAAATACGAATTGCAAGACCCCGATCTGGCAGACAAGGGCACTTTCATCTGGGACGACTATGGCACTGATGCCACGCTCGTGTCTGGAGATCGTGGCCCTACGCTGGTGCTGGATGTAGCAGCCGTGACGTCTGCGACACCGCGGCTGGTTCGGTTTGTTCTCGATGACGTGTTCACCAGCCCGATATTGGCAGGTAACAATACGACCCTTGCTGGCACCACTCACACGTTCACATGGCAGGACCCCAGTCCAGAGCCGGGCACCAGTTACGAGCTATTCGTTGACGGATCGTCGGTTGGCACGACCAGCAACAAGTCACTGGCTGTCAGTGGTCTGCCCGACGACGGCTCCACGCTAACAGTTCGGGTCGACGCTATTTCTGCCAGCGGCACGTTGTCCAGCACCGTCACGGTGACAGCTTTCGCGCCGAACTATTCAACACCGACGCTCAATGGAAACGGTGTGACGTTAACGGGTTCGAATTATACAGTTACATGGAATGACTCTAACCCCATACCCGGTCGGCGATATGATACTTACGTCAATGATATTGACCAGGGTCCAAGCCTTGAAGCACCTGCAACGCAGAAAGCCTTGTCAGGCTTGCCGACTGACGGATCAAGTATAGAGATCGTTGTGTATTGGTGGGAGGCGAACGAGACTCCGCTGGAGGATCCAGCCAAAGCCATGTCCATCACAGTAACTGCATTTACAGCCGCAGCGGCTGTGCATCCGTTGACAGGCTTTAATATCATTGCGCCATACCTTGCGTATTCGCCGCCCGTAGTTGATCACACGCCCACGCAGACGTTTAGCAGCGTATCAGCGTTAATGTCCCAGCTCTCGAGTCAGTATGACCACGGCGGTGCCGTGTACGCACTTACCGGTAATCACACGATCAGCTCTCAGATAGAGCCAAACGTTAAGAACTGCATCATCACGACATATCCTAATAGCCCTGCCACGATTGACGGCGGTGGCAGCAGGAATGGTACAACAGGTTCTAACTTTGGATTCCTGCTGGATAACTGCGAGAACACAGAGCTGTCCAATTTCAACGTCACAGGTATGCGCTATCACGGCATTGCTGTGGGGCGCGAGAACAATGAGCCAGGTGGTCTAAATAATCGCATCTTGAACAACACGATAACCAATTGCGGCACTGCTGGGATAGTACTGAGGAATCAACCATCAGGCACTCTGATAGAGGGCAATTCAATCAGCGCAATTGGAACGGGGGATACCAGAGGTGAGGGCATCTACTTAGGTGAGGGCAATGATTCAAATGATAGTAATCTAACGAATCACGCTATCGATACCACGATTCGTGGCAATCACATATTCGACACGAATGCCGAGGCGATAGACATCAAGCGTAACAGTCGAAAGGTACTTATCGAATACAACAACATCCACAATATTAGCGTCAAATCGCAAGGAGCCATAACGTGCCTACTGGATATCAGTAACTCGTTTCAAGCGAACTACAACGCTGAAATCACTATCCGATACAACAATATCCGTGATGTTACGACAAGAGATTTCAATGGCGATGGGATCGTTATCTGTCTTGGCTCTGCAACGATCTACGCTAACGCTATCTATGACTGTGCAGGCAACGGAATAAGTGTTTACAACGACTTTGATGGCCCGAATGACGATGTGTTGATCGAGGCCAACATTGTCAGAAACAACGGTGGCGGCGATATCGTCAACAGCGCAGGGTCTGGCAATGGCACAAATTCAAATCCCGCCACAATTACGCGTACCAAAAACTATGTGTCAACGGGCGCTGTGAGTGATGAATCTACGGCGACGCCATTTGCCGGCCCCTTGCCTGCGACATCCATAAACCACTATCAGCCTTCGACCTGAGTGCCGCAGTGACACTAACAGCAACAGCCATCCAGTACCCGGAACCCACAGCCACACTCTGGAGTGCCCCTCCGGAGAACGCTCAGCACGTCTGCCGAATCACGGTGGGTGTTGGACAGCAGATATGGCTCGGTGATGAGGACGTCGATGTGAACTCACAGCTGCCTGGTGGCGCTGTGTGGATCGATGCACCACTGGCTGCAAAAGGACTACCGGGCAATGTGTCCATGACCCCGGGTCTCACCACTGGCTGGCGGGACTCTTGAGCACTTCATCATCGAGCGCGGTGAGTCAATGCAGAGCGCCGAAGAGCTGAACAGGGCACTGTGGTACACGTGGCAGATCAAGGGTAACGTCGGCCTCGATAAGCGCATCTACGCCATTCGGTGTGAGGACATCAGCCGAGATGCCGAGCGCGATATATTTGAAAAGCGCAGCCACACACTGATGAGCGGTCTGGAGTCGACAGCGGGCGATGTGTTCATCTATCTGACAGACGTCGAAGCAGAAGATCTGGACGCTGCCTCGTGGGTATACGAACACGCCTCTGATTATCATGTGCACCCGGGTGAATTTCGCGCTATCGGTTTGCTCTCTGATGGCGACGGGCATGAGTACATCAGCTGGACAGGACTGGAGGATAGTGGCACGACAGAGCGCGTGCCTGGCGGACTTGACGCAAAGCGGTACCGGCTCGTGAACCCACAGCGAGGACTGTTCGGCACGATCCCCAGGCAATGGACGTATGACAGCTCGAAGCCTTTGAGTAGTCGGCGCAAGATCGAGGCAGTGCCCTATGCAGAAGAGCACCCGTTATCACTGTTCAAAGCTGCTCACACCGGCATCACTCTGGATGGGCGCCTGTGGCCATGGGGTCTGAATATTGATCCAGTTCGGATCGACACAGCATCACTGTCAGCCGCGGCCATGGATAGCTATCAGCTTCGCATAACAGTGCGCTCGCCTGAGGTGCAAACGGCCAAACGATTTGGCGAAGAGCACTGTCTTGCACGTCGAGGTATTGCCATTGTTAATCCATCGGGTGCTCTGTCGTATGTCGCCGCACCCATCGGTACCGGTGTACCTGTCATCACGCTCAATGAGGACAACTGTTACGGCGCGGATTCAGGTGACTTCGTTCACGATGAATCAGACACCGCGACGGCTACATCGATACAGTGGGACAAGAACCCGATCACCGGTGAGTTTCGCAAGACAACAGAATTCAGCGAACCAGCAGCGCTGGGCGAGACTTCGGCCACTGAGCCTGAAACGTTCGAGGCGCCGTATCTGACCACAAACCGATCAACAGAGGGTGAGGTCTATGCTCAGGGCCGGGTACTGCATGCGCGCCATGCCCGACCGGTTAAGCGAATCACCTTGAAGCCTGACTGGTCACTGGCTCACTATGCACCTGGCACTGTGGCGCAGGTAGAGCTTCCAATCATTGATTATGCTGTGACCGGTTCAGTTGTCGGGAATATCAGCATGCCGATGATGATTGCGAGTATTTCGCGTGATCACCATAGTGAAAAGCTGTCCTGGAAGATGATTGGTTTCCGGCCGTTGCCGTCGGCGCTGATTGACACACAATATCAACAGCTACCAGAGGCCGAGTACATGGCCAACGGTATACCGCTGACGGTGAGCAACGGCATCGCATCGGTTGGCCAGACCATTGATCTGACGAAGAAGTATTACCACCTTGGCGATGTGACGCTGCCAAGTGCATGGCCCCTGGGGTTCGGTAATCGTGGTGATGTCGAGTTGTGGGTCCGTGGCGTGTTGCTATGGGGTGCAGATGTCGATCTGACGGGTAGAGGCGGGCGCGGTGGCAATGGATCCACAGACACTGGTGAACCGGGTGAGCGTGGTTCAGCTCCAGCGCCAGTACCAACCGGCAGTGTCTCCGTCTCTGTCAGGCGCTTCGAAAACAGTTCAGGTGACCCCCAGGGCATTGTCAGCCGCCGAACCGTTTCACGACCTCCTTCGAACGTCTCATCGCGCAACGGGCAGACGTTCTCTCAGGTCACGGCAAGCGTTGAGCGTGGGCGATTGGTTGGACTGCCTACGAGATTGATGGGATCCGGTGGGGCTGGCGGTGATGGCTCATCCTATCGGGGCACTACAGAGGACGGCGATCCGGTAGGTAGTGACAGCGCATCGATTGCCGGATCTGATGGTGGTGACGGTGCTGCTGGTGTCAAGATCGTTTGCTCTGCCGGATCCGGCTTTGTTGGAAATGGTGCCATCCGGCTGAACGGTGTAGATGGTGATGCGCCGGCGGCTGACAAAAACAACGTTGTTCCGGCAGCTGGAGCAGGTGGTGGCTACGGCCGGATAGCGGTATTTCACGACACGCCTGGTACACCATGGCAGTTCGACGGCACCACATTGGAGGCGCGCAGTGGTGTGGCCGTGCTGCAAGGTTCTCGCGCCGAGTCAACAACGTTGGTCGATCGAGGTGCATTACCCACCATTCGAAGTTTCTATCAGCCTCCACAGGATCCGAGAAACAAATGGGCCGAGGCGTACACGGTTCAGTTCCTACCCCCATCCGAATTGCTGCAGGATGCTGACACGCTTTCTCTCATCGATGAGTTCTTCTCGAATCAGGGTGATGGCTCAGCCAGCATCATCGTAGGTGATGTCGATCCGTCCGATGGCAATCTGGGTGATCTGCTGATCTCTCAGGCAGCGCTCGACAGCAACGAGCCCGAACCAGCTGCGCGCATCTTCTCTCCGGAGGGGTGGCGCGACATCGACTGGGATACAGAGAAGTTCTCGTACATCTACGCGGGTCTGATTGTAAGGAAGCGGCGGTTTGGATCCACGGAGATAGTGGCCAGCGAGACACGTCCGAACAAGCCTGCAGGCACGGTATGGTTTCAGCCATCAACGCAGACGGAATGGCTAATGGGTGCCACGTCAGCTGACGACGTACTTTTGTCAGAGCGACAAGTTCCACAAGGTGAGGACATGATCGACGATCTGTCGTTCGCCAAGTCGGGCGCCGGTGAGAAGTTGTGGGTGTTCACGCGCAATGCCGACCTTGCGCCGGTCAATGTTCGCCGCAACACGGCAACGGGCGGCGGTAACAACGGCGGTGGCAGTACAGCTACTGCAGGCATCACGCTGACCGATCAAGGGCGCACAGTAGCCGGCACTGCCTATCAGGACAACGGTGGTGCAGTGATCGCCCAGGGAAGGCAGGGTACGGTCACCCTGGCTGATGCCACACAGCTGACTTTCACTGTGGGTGCTGGTGGGGCATTCAGCGTCACGTTTCCATCCACGAATGACAGCAATCTCGGTCAGCAAGCGAGCATCTATACACAGAACGCCGCTGCCGGCACTGCGGCACAATTGAACTTCACCTACGAGCTATGAGTCTCCTACAGCTGCCAGAGCAGTCAGACGTGAGTTGGGCAAGGCTCCTCGAGGGCGCAGGCGAAGGCGGCTCCTACGCCTACCAGATAGATGCCAGCGGAGCGGACAATCGCAACCGCATGATGTATCGGCCACTACTGCCAAACGGTGGTAGTCCGTCGATGAAAACGCGGCTACGGGTTAAGTCGACACTGAGCATAGGCAATCCCGCATTCGAGGGGCTCGCTGTTCGACATCGAGGGTACCGGCTCGGTGGTGGGATCCCTTCGACCACTGACACGCTGGTGTGGGATTCAGATCCGGCAACGAAGGGAAATCGAGCCTGGTACTCGGAACAATCAGGCACCTATACTGACGTAGTGTTCATCGAGCCTATTCCGGACAGTCTGGGTATCGACTACATCACTTTTGAGCTTATCGTCAGAGCGAACGGTGGGCAGGTGACAATCAGCTCTGCTGAGTGTCGCAATCACTACGCGGTAACCTATGACATGGGTGTGTCAGGCACTCAATTGTGGACGGGCGGTTTTAGCATAGAGACCATAACTCCCAGTCTTGACGGGAGCGAGCCGGTGCGCCGATGGGTGCGGTACATTAAAACGGAGACGCACCGGATCCGGGTCGGACAACTTGTTACCCTGATAATAAAGGGCGCTGTGACGGGGCGGGGATTCGAGCAACGCACAGATGATAACGGGGCCACGTATTATGGCGATCAACGTATTGCGGCCGACCTGGGCGTGATGATCAAACTGCGACGGGCCGCGACGAGCGATTACGACTACTACACAATATCAAGCGGTGCTGTTAGCGTTGACAACAAAATCCACTATGCCGATGGATCCGTGCAGTTCAAAGCAAAGTACAATTTCGATCAAGTGGAGTTAATCCCGTTCGTAGAGCCCGGCAACAACACTGCGGGCTACTCGAAAACAACGGTTAACAGGATGGGTATTCAGGACATAGAGCTGGACATGATAGTTGCCGACTATCTGGCGCCAACGCAATGAGCGCACCTACTGATGGATACATTCTCTACAACGCTGACAATGAGTGCATTGGCAGCGGTACAGGTAGGCCTGAGCTGCAACCCGGGGAGTATTTCGTGTACTCCTCTGATCCGGTAAACGAACCAGACGCACTTGCAGCGGTGGCCACTGTTGATGCTCTGGAGGCCGCGATGGACGTGGAGCACTGGAAAACAGCGGAGGAGTACGCAGGCAAAGCCGAAAATGCGACACGGTGGCTGCTCAACAATCCTGAAACGGTTGGGGATGCACCGCTGATCGATCCTGCTTCGGCAACAGCTGCCGAACTGCTTACCCATACCCATGGCGATTACACTGCCGAGGGGTACATCTGGATGTTTATCGTAATCGATTCACGCAACTGCGCCCCTCGAGAGTGCGCCGAGTCGATCATGGAGGCTATCAAACGAACCAACGATTCCGATATGGGCTCGTGGGAGAAGGCGCGGCGTAGAGAGCAGCTGAAGGCCACTTCAGTCTCATAACATAGCATTAGCAGCGAACCCAAAAGCCCTCGAAATTCCCCCCAATAGAATTGTTCGTAACTACGGTTTAATGGGCTTAAAACGATTTATCTGAAAATTCTATTGGGGGATTGGTCCGTCGCAAGCACCTGAAAATAAGGGCAAATCTATAAACCAGTACGCCTCACTTTTAATCAGGTGGTCGCTGGTTCGAACCCAGCACGCCCCACCATTTATTAATGACTCAGAAGCGGTTTTGAAAACGCTGGCTCAATAGAATACCACTGCGTAGAGCAGCTCGTTTAACGACGCGTTGCAAGCCGCTCTCGTGTAAGTGATGCCGCCGGACTGTGCCGCTACGAGCATCGACAGACAAGCGCCCCGATGGGTACAGGAACTGCCAACGCAATTCGCGAGCAGCATTGGGGAACTTCCTTGCCAGTGCATCTGGCATCAGTACTTCGCCATGGCCTGCTTCTTTATCCTGCTGATGCAAAGCAGCCACCGCCTGTATCTGCTCCTTCAAGCCCTCTATCAACTGCTGTGGCAGTGGAACATACCTGTCTTTCTTGCCTTTGGCCTGACACACATGAATTCGACCATACTCGAAGTCGATGTCCTTGACCCTGAGAGTAAGGCCTTCCATGAGGCGCATGCCAGTACCATACAATAACGATATTACGTGCAGATGCCAGCCATCTAGTTCAGACAGGAGACGTTTTACCTCGATTCGGGTCAGTACAACGGGTACGGTTTTCTTGCGTTTGGAGCGTGCAAAGTTCTCCAGTTTCCCCAAAGGCATTCCCAGCACCTGTTTGTAGAGAAAAACCAATGCGTTCAGAGCCTGGTTCTGCGTACTGGCACTGACGTTGTGAGACACAACCAGTTCATTCAGAAAGTGAGCAACTGAATCTACGCCCGACTGCTCAGGTGATACACCTTTGCAGAAAGCAATGTACCTACAGACCCATTGTTCATAAGCTTGCTCAGTCTTGAACGCGTATCCTCTAGCACGAATCTCAGTCACGAAGCGTACGATCAGGTTTTCATGGTGTTGTCTGACTCTTGAAAGTGATCCTGTGCCGTTTTTAACCCTGTCCCGCAGGAGTTCATCTGGCTTTGAGTTTCGCGCAGTGGTTGCATGACCACTATTGAGAGTGCGTGCAGAGCTTGACCAATATTGCCAGTCTAGCTGTTCTGCCAAGGGTGATTTCAGTAGTTTGGCAAAATAGATCCGAACCGCATCGACCAACTGTGCAAACTGCCAATCGTGGAGATCCTGACGACGACCGAATGCGGTAAACAGTGCCGTTATCTCATGTTCTCTGAGCGACGCTGGTTCCAGGCAGGGAGATTCGGCCAAAAATTGATTCAAGCGCATCACATAGTAATTTCGTTTCTTTAGCTGGACGCCCTCTTCCACCAGGCATTGTAAATAGGTATCACGTGCGGGATCGGTTAGTTTTTTGTTGTGAACTGTCGGCTCTATCATTTTTACATTCCGAACGCCGAACTGTAGAAGGAGGCGACAGGATAGCAAGTAGTGTGATGAATGTTCTTTTGAGAGAATTGAAACAGGATATTTACCTGTAAATATATACTGTTATAATATTTTTTGAAAAAAGGCTATGGTACACACTGGTTGTGCGTCATCTGTTAAAAGATTGCCGGTATGTGGTGGGTGTTATATTTTGAGGCGGTAGGTCTACTGTGCAGAGGGCTTCAAGAATGATATTACAGACTCCGTACTATCCTGATACATGCAGGCCTATTGAGATAAGGGTGGAGTCTGTACTATTGGGATTAGGGTTGAGTCGGCCTAATACTTGTCGGTTTCAACGGAGACATATTCGCTTGGAGGAAGGCAACGGTTAGATTCTGTATAATGGTTGCAACAACAATAATGAAGCTCGAGAAGGCCATGTTGAGTTTGTTCTTTTCATACTCCCATAAAGACGAAGATCTCAGAGATGAGTTAGAAATCCACCTTGCGATGCTGAAACGGCAAGGCGTTATATCGGCGTGGCACGATAGAGGAATATCTGCGGGATCTGATTTCGAAAGTGCAATAAGCGCTGAGCTAGAAGCCGCAGATATAGCGTTGCTGCTGATAAGTCCATATTTTCTTGCGTCTGAATACTGCTACGAGAAGGAAATGCAACGGGCTATGGAGCGCCATCATTCGGGCAGTCTACGAGTCATACCTGTAATACTGCATCCTTGCGAATGGCAGGTCGCTGAGTTCCAAGGACTTCAAGCTGTACCGAAAGATGGAATCGCAATTTCTATGTACCCAAACCAGCACGAAGCCTTTCTCCAAGTAACAAAATCAATCCGTAAAGTTGCAGAAGAAATAAACTTAGAACGTTCAGATAACACGTCATCGAACACTGAAGAAGAAACCCGCGAGATCAGCCCGGAGCCACCGACTACCGGGACACCGCAAGTAACTGCACGCTCAAGCAATCTCCGAATTAAAAAAACGTTCACTGATCGTGATATTGATTCTTTCTATGAAGAGTCATTCGAGTATCTCTCAAAATTTTTTGAGAAGACGCTCCACGAGTTACAGAGTCGGAACGAAGAAATTGAGTGTGCATTCCGTAGGATAGATGCTAACCATTTCACTGCAATAGTGTACCGCCAAGGTAAATCAATAGCTGAATGCAAGATCTGGCTGGGGGGGCGAAGTAGTATGTTAAGTGGTATTTGTTACTCGGGAAGCATAAGCTCAAGCGATAACTCAATGAATGATTCTATGTCAGTGGTAACTGACGGGCACGGATTGTATCTAAATCCGATGGGATTCTCTCACCACATGATAGGAGGTCAGAAAGCTGAGAATCTGGACGGCGCAGAGGTGATCGTAAGCTCGTCCGCGATCAAATCGGGCAATCCTGAACTGGACGCCGCGCGCGCCAACGGCCTGCCTGTCGTGCGCCGCGCTGAAATGCTGGCTGAACTGATGCGCCTCAAATCCAATGTCGCCGTCGCAGGCACACACGGCAAGACCACGACGACCACAATGGTTGCCGCTTTGCTTGACGAAGGCGGGATTGATCCGACTGTGATCAACGGCGGCATCATCCACGCCTACGGGTCCAACGCGCGCATGGGGCAGGGCGAATGGATGGTGGTCGAGGCTGACGAGAGCGACGGCACCTTCAACCGCTTGCCCGCAACCATCGCCATCGTCACCAACATCGACCCCGAACATATGGAACACTGGGGCGATTTCGACACGCTGCGTCAGGGGTTCCTTGATTTCGTGTCCAACATCCCGTTCTACGGGCTGGCCGTCTGCTGTATCGACCACCCGGAGGTGCAAAGCCTTGTGGGCAAGATCACCGACCGCCGCGTGCTGACCTATGGCTTCAATGCGCAGGCCGACGTGCGCGCCAGAAACCTGCACTACAAGGCAGGCGTGGC
>ENA-ORXT01006020-ORXT01006020.1-marine-metagenome-genome-assembly--contig:-NODE-6020-length-11533-cov-3.437064_pt1 | contig 11533 bp, 8 predicted proteins | sample MGYA00237868_ERZ511482 | MGnify/ENA metagenome assembly ERZ511482 | reverse complement strand
ACTTTGGCCCCACCAAGCCTCTTAATAAAATTGCCTTAGCCATCATTCGCGTTATTCTTGAATTTAATCTTTTCGATCAGTTTTTTGACCTGCCCGTTTATAACTTTTCCGGACACCGCTTCAATCGCTTTGACGGTAAAGGAATATTTCAACTCGTAGTCGATATCGAATTCAACCTCCGTTTCATTCGCAGATTCAGGGTCTCCGTCAGCAGCAAGTTTCTCCTCGATGTAGTTGGTTAGTTCGAGAAACATTGTATCACTGGGCCCGAAGGTTTGAGCTTCCACCTCATCATCAACGTCGATCGTGCTGATTTTTCCCTCGTCTCCTGATCGTAGCGCAATTCGTATTAGTTCCGGAGGTTCGTCCAAGGGAATCTCATCGGATGGCTGAGATGCGAGTGGCATTTTGATGGTGAAATCCCCCTCTTGGGGGGCGACATTGAAGGTCATGATGAAGAAGATCAGCAACTGGAATACGATGTCAATCATCGCTGTCATGTTGACTTCAATATCTTCAGGTTCCTCCGTTTCAATTTTCATATTAGATCACTTTGAGCCGTCGGCTATTTGGTTTCTCTGTCTTTGACACGTAGAACGAAGCTTTCGAGTTCGCTGTCCTGACATTTGGAAATTAGTTTCTGAACCAGTCCTGTCTTAGAATCGGCATGAGAGCGAATGATGACGGCAACATCCGCTACGGCTACGTTTTCACGTTCGGCGTTTCGGATCTCTTGGCTAAGTATCGGCCCCATTACATTAATGCTTGGTATCCGCTGGCCGGCAAAGATGACATTTCCGCCCGGTTCAAGATTCAAAATCATCTTATATTCAAGAGAACCATCCGGCGGTACGGCCAGTTCGCTGACCGGCAACGTGATCTCTTCGGCTTGATCAACTTTAGAAAAATTAATCAGCAGCATAAAAAATGCGATCAACTGAAAAGTCATATCAATCATCGGCGTAAGATCGCCTTCGAGTATCTCTGACTTTCGTTTTTTGTTAAATTTCATGACGCTTTAAAATGCCGTTGGTCGAATCAAAAGGAGGGGCGAAGCAATGAGTGAAGTCAACAAAGGTTGGCTGCTTTCTCGTAACGAGAATTAGGCAGAGGTGGTGGTTTTCTTATTACCGACTTTTTCAAATCTGCTCATTAAACTTTCGCTTTGAATACCAACTTCCAATGCGAGTTTTTGCACTCGGTTCTTCAGCAGGTTGTAAGCAGCAATCGCTGGAATCGCAACCGCGAGTCCCAGCAGCGTCGTCAGAAGCGCGGTTGAAATACCATTGGCCAGTACGCTTGGTTCGGGCGATCCTCCTCCGTTGGCGATTTCGTAGAACGAATTAATCATTCCATGAACCGTTCCGAACAATCCAATCATGGGACTGAGTGTGCCAATGAGTGCCAGATAGCTAAGGCGGTGATCAAGCTTCATGTTTTCCTCAGCGCCAACTTCCTGCATCGCAGCAAGGGCGTGGTCGTAGCTGCTGGATAGCCGCGCTAATCCTGCGGCCAACACATTTCCAAGAAACGATTCATCCGTTTTTGAAAGCTCATAGGCCCCTTGGTATTCTTTGTTATCTAAATGGGCTTCGAAACCTTCGATAAGAGATGGAGGACATAGAGATTCGCGGCGGGCTGATATTACGTTCATGATCACTAACGCGACCAAAATAAACGACAGTGCCGTAAAGATCCCGAGGTACTCCCAGCCTAGGGCGCTATAAAGCCAACCAAGCAATGTCTGTTGGACTACTTCAGGAGCACCATCGGCGACGGCCGCTCCGGGTCCCTCCTGTCCCCATGAGGTCGCCGTTAAAGTGGCCAAAATCAATAAGGATCCAAACGCGAGCAACATCGCCCATCGCAGTCTCTGAACTAGCGTTGGCGAATTTATAGCTAAAACGGAATAAGAATTTTGCATCGAGAACCTTCGTTGGTATTTACGTCCGAACACGTGGTGGTTGATTGGAAAATGTGTGGGAGATAGGGCAGGGGATTTATCACATTCACTCTGCTTATTCATTCTGTTCCTTCAAAATCTGAGTCCAGTATGAATTGCGATAGCGAGAATTCAATAGCTCTCGTGCTTTGTTCGCCTCATCGGTATTATCGAATTTAGGCCAAATCTGAGCTAAATAGTACAAGGCTTCGGCATGTGACTCGCCATCAGGATACATCAAAAGATGGGTCACCAAGAATTTCTCACGCGCTTCCTTGAGTTGATTCGCCTTTAAATGACAAACGCCCAGAGCATTATACGCGGCAGCAAACAGCGTTTGATTGTCCGGGTTTTCAACTTTGATGATCTGCTTTAAGTCGCTTTCTGCCGAGCCAGGATTGCCAGAAAGGCACTGTGCTTTTGCTTTCAAGCATTTGGCCAGCAATTGGTACTGCTGGGTTATGTCATCATTGTTTTTTGAGGAAATGATCTGATCACATAGTGCGATTGCTTCGTCGAATTTTTCCTGAGCAATAGCCGTTTGGGCCAAATAGTAATTACCTTTGGCGACGTACTCAGGCCAGTCGGATTGGGTCAGTGACTTGAATTCTTTGGCCGCGAGATCAGGAAATTTCAAAGAATAAAGCAATCGTCCTTGCAGCGCTGTGGCCGGGAAGAAGTGATAGCTCTTCCTATACTTCGTTAAAAAGTTTTTCAGGCTGGTGCCGGCTTGCACTGCGTCGAAGGAGCCTTGAAGTGCCAGATTGCCTTCGGCGTATGCTTTCAAGAAAGCCAGTTCATGAGCGACGTAGGGGTTGCCTTTATCTTCAATTTTGGCAACCTCTTCGATTCCTTGTGCGTAGCTGCCTGAATTGATTCGTTCAGCAGTTCGAGAAATTGCACTCGATTGCCCCGAGTAAATTACACTTCGAATTTCAGACGCGGGAATCGTTGTTGGCGAACCTTTTGATTCAATCATGATTCCCATTGGTGTCATGTCGAACACTTTTCCTGAGATCTTCGTTGATCCAGCGCCACCGGTGGAACGGTAGACGGTATCGCCTTGGCCCAGCGCCGCTTCGGTGGTGAAGCCTGTGATGCCTGTGATCAAGCAAGACGCCAGCGAGAGAAAACTCAGCCGGAGTAGATTGGATAGTTGTGATTTCATAGGTAGGGGGCTTAGAGGTTACTTTTCATTTCTGCGACCAAGTCATCGAACTTTTTCGACCACGGTCCTGTTTTTAAAAATTCAAAACGTTGCAACGATTTTTCGACTTCACTGATGGATGATTCGATGGCTTTTTTGTTTTTGACCAAGACGCCATACTCAAAACGGGACTTTACCGAATTATAAAGCGCCGTTCGGTAGATCTCATTGAGTTTGTCTTTGCCGCGCGTGATTTGGACCATTTTTCGCCAGCCCCAAACAGCGTTTTTTTCTCTTTTGCCATCTTTATACCGACCGGTACCCATCATTGCCTTGGCGTAGGCGTCCTTGTTTGATTCCGCTTTGCCCCACATTTGTAGAGTTTCCGCAGCATCTATCTGTAAATTAACGGCTGACTGCTCTTTCAGCAGTTCTACCAAGGTATCGACTGCACCTTTAAAATCACCACTGCCTCGCAGCGCTAGTGCTCGTAGTTGACGTAAAGTAAGTTTCAAACGGGCGTCTTGGATTCCTATTTTTTCAGCTCGATCAAGTGCCGAAACGGCCTGTTTAAACATCGGATCAGCTTCGGCGGTGGCGCCTTGTTGGGCCAATGCAGATGCCGTATTGAGCAGTATTTGTGCCGACCAGACAACCGTAGGGGCATCCGTAGATTGCCGCTCAATTGTCCCCAAAAACGTCGATAATCCCGCAGCGAACTTCTTCCTCTGTTCCAATGTTTCCAAGGATTGGAACTGTTCTTCGAGTTGCTGAGCGACGCTCTGGTAGATCGACGTCAGCTTCGTCGCTGCTTTGGGATCGTTGCTGGATTCCAGATCTGATTTTAGCGCCGCGATAATCCCAGTGGCTTTCTCAATCGTCGTTTCAAAGCTGGCTCCTCCGCTCAGCGATCCCAGATATGCTTTGAGCGCGGTAAGGTAAGTGTTGCGGCGATAGCGTTCAGCATAACGTGGATTTGAGATTGCCGGATGCTTCTGCTTCACCAAATCTAAAGGCGCGACTCTTTCAGTTTCCAGTCGTTTCAACGCTGCGTCGAATTTTTTCTGTTCCAGCAAAATATCGACTAACGATAACGCTGAATTGGCTGTGATGTAATCGATGTCGCCGCTGTTGGCATTGATCGAATCGGTCAACAATTTATTTGTTTTCACCAGAGCGGCCTGGCGTTGTTCTTCGGACAAATCGTTCTTGGTGCGGAAGTTGAACCACAGCTTCTGCCCCAGCGCTGCGGCCAACGGATTCTTAGCAGGCCATGATTGGGATATCTGTTCGAAGAATTCTTCCGCCGTCGCAACGTCATCGCCTTTGATTGCGATTTCAGTCATTTTGCTGGCCGCACGAGAGGCTTCATCGGAACCCGGCCATCGTGCACAGATCTCTCGACATGCGAGTTTTAGCTTTTTGATTTCATAGCCACGGTCATCAGCCGGAGCAGATTCTAACAACGATGAATAACCGTTAATAATATAGGCCGAGGCCTGCTTGCTCCAATCGACCGAAGGATATTTGTCCAACAGGAATTCCCCAATAATCGCCGATTGCAGTGGTTTGTCTTGGAAGAATAAACAGATTGTACGTTGGTAATGAATGAAGTTGATGTCGGCGCGAGCGGTGTCGTCGGTCGCGAGCGAGAGTGCTTTTTCGTAAAGGTTAAGTGCCGCATCGGTTTTGCTGAGTAGGGCCTGCGAATTTTCGGTGACCATCGCCATCGTTTCGGCTTTCTTGGTCGCGTCAGTGATCGTAGGCAGCGCACGCTTTGCTTGAGAAATTTCGTTTTGCAAATCAGCAATCTCCGAAATCATCTCGCTGCCTTTCTCCTTGGCATCGACAAAGGTCTTAATTTCTTGTGCGTTGACTTCATCTGCTTGTTCGGCGAAGGACAAATTGAATTGTTCGATTAATGCTCGTGCATCGTCGCGATACGGGCCTGGCGCGCGAGCGACTTTGCGAATCATCTTGCCTGATTCACGATTTAATTCGCGTGATTTTGCAGCATTGTCGCCACCCCCTGCTTCTTTCAGGGCCGCCGCCGTCAGTAACTGGGCCTTGCCGAATTCCAATTGCAGCCGTTGCCATTGGGGGTCTCGAACTTCATTTCGATTAAGCAAACCGATGGGCTTCTCCAACAGTTTAACGACGCTTTCGAAAGGGTAGGGCTCCAGCGTATTCCAACTGTCAACCGCAACCAGCATCGCGCTCTTTTTCAAACGCCGTTCGGCCGTACCATCACCAAGAAAAAAGACATTCTCCAACATTGACAACGTCGTTTTATGGTCGCCGGACTTTTGAGCAGCGCGGGCTCCGTTGATTGCGGATTCGAAAACAAAGACAGCGCCTTGTTTGCTATAATCATCGTAAACGTCTTGGTTCTCTTTCACGGCCTCTGACAACATCTTCTTCCGGTCTGCCGATTCCGCAGGCATTGTGTCGGCAATCAGTTCGGTCACCAAAGGGAGCTTGGTACGGACCCGTATGTAAGATGATTGGAGGCTTTTCTTTTTCGTCAGAGATTGAGGGTCTTCGGGATCGATCTGGTAATTTTGTATGCGTGTACGAAGCGTTTCGCGGGCCTGTTGATACTGTTTGCGCGCCGAATCGAGTAACGTCTGTGCTTTTTGTCGAATGTCCTGTTTCTCGTTCGCCGTCAGCCGTTGATTGTCGGACTGAGCGATGAATGACTCTGCCCGTTTGATTTTGATGTTGGCTCCGATCTCAACCACTTCCAGCTTTCTGTCTTCATCGACAAGTTGTTGAGAATAGCTAGAAAGTAACCGGTCGGCCTCGTTGAGCTTCTCCTCCCGCCGATCGGCGTTGCGTTCTGAGGGAATGCTCAGAATCAAAACTTTCGCTTTTTCGAAAGGGATTCGTGCGCGATAGCTTTCATTCACCAAGTCATCCCCTTGGGCACCATCGAGGTACTCAATCGCGACATCGAAATAGCCGTTCTCCGCAAGTGCCGTGACGAACTTTTCAGCAGGTTCGTCTGCTGTGGCACAATGTGACAGTGTCAACATCGCCGCAACGAAAATCGCCAACGTAGGTAGAAACCTAAACGTCACGATACAAGCCAAGCGCGAAAACGGGGGGGTGAGACTTTTTGTGTGGGGCATCATTTAATGGGTTCTAACGTGGCCAAGGTATTGAAGCATTGTTGATGTACGTGGGTGTCAAAACTAACCGGCGGAACAAATTCGTTCCTACCTCCCCAATCGTGTCAAGCAATATCCGAGACGTTGAAATGGTTAACGCAATGGTATTGGGCACTCAAAGGCTTTTTCGACGGCTGCATGGAAGTGGAACGCAGAAAAGAGACTCTTTTAATATAGTGCAAAATTCTACCGATCGTGAACCGCTATCCATTTTCAGGGTGAAAAATTCACGAATATGAAATCAATCGGCTAAACTACTAACATGGATGAATTTGAAGAAGACGATCAACCCGCCCGGGCCACGCAGCTCGATTTTTCTGGACGAGCAAGCGGCGATGGACGAAGTTCGTCCCGAAGAGCGGGTCGTGCCGCAAAAATGCGTATCCTGACCTTACTCGGATTACTACTGTTGGTTGTTGTCGCGATGAAGGAAGCCGGCAAACCGGAAAGATGGATGTGGTTGGGCTTTGACCGGCCGGCCGATTCAGCCATCGTTTCCGATGCTGACGTCTCCGATGGAGATATCGTTCTCAGTGCCCAGTCACTCGCGGCCCAATCGCCCGCAGCGGGTGAAAACTCTAGCGAGGAGCCTGGAAATGGGGCGGGGTTTATGCCAGATCGCATCGCCAGCCGTTTAGATATCTCTGAAGAGCAGGGGGCTGATCGAGATTCTACTGATCAAAGAAGCGCCGACACCTCCGGTGGTCACGATCCTCAACTTACACCTGTGGCCGTCGATTTTTGGCGAGCCACATTTCTCAAGCTGAGTGACTCACAACAAGAATCGCTGTATCAATTATTGCGGCGAATTGACACCGCGCGGCTTCAGGCTCCACCGTCGGACCTTTCCTTTGACGCGACGGTGAAACGGCTGATTGAATTGCAGCGCATTCATCAGTCAAAAACTTTGGGCGAATTGGCCGCGATGCCGCAAGGTGATCAGAAGAACGAGTTAAACGAAGACCTGTTTGCGTTGGATCTCAGTTGGCAGAATCATGTGCTGCCGTCTTTGAAAGCTTCCATGGCGGGTGATGATTTTTCCATATCGGATCAAGCGGCGATTCGTTCGGTTCGATCCACTATTGATCCGATCGTTTTAAATACTGTCCAAGACATGACCGGAATCGGCAACCCGCGCGATAAATTAGCTTGGTTAGGGATTTGGGATTCCGTGCAGCGTGATGCAGAAACGTTGCAAAAGTGGAACGATCCTAAGACGTCGATATTGCAATTAAAGGGTCAACCAAAAGCTTTCCGTGGTCAGAGGGTAAAGGTCACAGGAACCGCGCACGCGATTCGCCGCCGAGCCCTTGATAAGACGTTGCTTAATTTGAATCATTACTATGAGTTTTGGATTGATCCGCCGGACCGAATCAATGATGGGCTGATTTGTGTCTATTCGGCCAACCTTCCAAGCGGTTTTGATTCAGTCGTGCCTGAGGTAACTGAAAAGTTTCATGATATCAAACTGCCTGTGACAGTCGCCGGACGATTCTTCAAACTCAGGTCGTACCAAGACGCCAGTAAATCAGTCAGCCACTGTCCTGTCGTGATCGCAGATACATTTGCCGCAGATTTCCAAAGCAGTCTCTCACAATCCGATGCCGCCGGAGCCGATTGGCGTCCTTCGACACTTTTGTCCTTGGCGTTCCTAGCGATTGCTGCGTTAGTCGCGATTGGAATCGCTTACGCCGTTTTTTGGTCAACAAAATCTGGGACCGAGCACGCACAAAAGCCTGTCTCAAAACGCGTTGAAAGGTCACTCGATGCGTTGGGCGACGATGAATCTGTGATGACCGATGCGCAGCGTGTGGCGGAATTGAACGAGCAACTCGAAGAGGATTTTTCATGATTCCAATGGGTCGATTAGTTTCTTATATCGCATTTTGGGTCTGCTGGTTGACCGCCTGCTCTTACGCTCAGTCAAACGGGGACGTCGCGATCGAACTCTCGGGGTTTTCAGTCAGCGAAGCCTACGATCTCAATGCGGGAGCCCCGTTGGATCTCAATGACAGCCGACTGATGAGGTTGCTGTTCCGCAGCGGAAAGATTTCAACGGTGAACTTTGAAAAATGGAGCCGCTTTGCCGACGAAGTCTCCTGGCAGCAACTGGCAGACGCGCCGCGCCGATTCCGTTTCTGGACAATCAATCGCAGTTTGACACTGAAGCACCTCAGCCAGATTCGATTTCCCCAACAGGTTGCCACCGACGAACTTAAAGGCGTTTATTTAGCACAATGCGTCAACGACCAAGGGCAGAACGTTTACCTCGTCACGCGCAGAGCCCCTCGCAAATTGACGCTGGAGCAGCCGCTGGATCAACCGATATCATTCACGGGTTTTTTCTATAACATTGCTGCGGTGGGGCCAGAGGGAAAGCTGTTGATATTGGACCCCGACCGAAAAAAAGCTGATCAAGAGAATACTAATAACCAAGAGGTTGATAAGGATGGCCAAAATGAATTAGATTTCGGAGGAGTCGCAGTTTTCATTGCTAACCATTTTGCTTGGTATCCGGAAACTGTCAGTGAAACGATGGGCGTCAACGCAGGCCAAGTACAGCTCGCCGCGCACGGCGTCGATATCGGTTTGTTTGACTACGTGCGAAAGCAAAACAGCAAAGCGCTATCAGAACTTGATTCGGATGCCTTTTATCAGATGCTGGCCGCCATAAGTTCGATTCAACTTTCGACTCAATCTTCGGCTGAAAACAACGGACTACCGGCGGCAACTCCTGCGATTTCCTTCACCGAATTGATGTCCGCGCCGACTCGCCATTTTGGAAATGCGATTCAATTGTCGGGGCGGTTGCGACAATGCGTGCCGATCCAAATCGTTGACGCGGATCGGCGATTATCAGTAGGGTTGGACAAGTATTACCAGGTAAGCCTGTTTCCAGATTTGAAAGGGCGCGACGTCATTGTACGAACTTCCAACGAAGAAAGCATTAAGTTCGAGCAGTTTCCGGTGACCGTGTGTTTGCCGCGACTGCCCCAAGGGATGACCGCCGATCAATTGGAGGGCAGGGCGGTGCAACTATCGGGTAACTTTTACCGTTTTATTAAGTACCGGTCCAAAGTCGCTTCTGACGCAGGACATTCTGGACAGATCAGCCCGCTGGTGATGGCCAGCAATTTGATGGTCGCTCCCACCACGACCACAGCCGAAGGAGTGGATTTGCTGATGCGGGTGCTGCTGATCGTGATTCTGGCGACCGTCGCAATCGCCGTCGCCTACAGTATTTTCAAGGATCGGAAAAAGCGTAGTCGCTTGGTGGCAGGGGACGACATGCCCCTGCCGGAGAAGATTGACCTAAGCCAATTCGAAGACCAGATTGAGGACTGAATTGCGCGTTGAATCGCGATTCTGCCGCACTCCAATTTCCTAAATATTTTGTGTATTTACGTTGTCTATGTTTTGCCAAACGGCTGGCACCACTTGATGTTTTTCGGACTCTAAACGATATTCTCGGGTCTTAAAGAACACCACTTGAATTAAGGGAATTGGGATGAAAACACCTGTACGAGTCACTGTCACTGGTGCTGCCGGTCAAATTAGTTACGGCCTGCTATTTAGAATTGCGTCGGGAGATATGCTGGGCCCTGATCAGCCCGTGATCTTACAGCTGTTGGAGATCTCTCCTGCAATGAACGCGCTCAACGGCGTTGTGATGGAGCTGGACGACTGCGCATTCCCGTTGCTCAAGGGGATCGTTGCAACCGACGATCCCAACGTCGCGTTTAAGGATTCCGACTTCGCGCTGTTGGTCGGTGCAATGCCGCGTAAAAAAGGCATGGAACGAAAAGACTTGCTGACCGCCAATTCGAAGATATTCTCGGTCCAAGGCAAGGCGATTGACCAACACGCTAAAAAAGACATTCGCGTATTGGTCGTAGGAAATCCAGCAAACACCAACGCCTTGATCACAATGGCCAACGCTCCGTCAATTAAGCACGGTAATATAACCGCGATGACACGACTGGATCACAATCGCGCGATCAGCCAACTGGCGACCAAATTGGACGTTGATTCAACCTCCATTTCAAAATTGACCATCTGGGGTAATCACTCTGCAACGCAGTATCCGGATATTTCTGACGCCGTCGTTGATGGCAAGCCCGCTGCTGCGACGGTAGATGAAGCATGGTATCGCGACACGTTTATTCCCACCGTTCAAAAACGCGGTGCAGCGATCATCGAAGCGCGCGGTGCCTCCAGCGCCGCGTCGGCCGCTAACGCCGCGATCGATCATATAAGAACTTGGGTCCAAGGGACCGCAGAAGGCGACTGGGTGAGCATGGGAATCCCCAGCGACGGCAGTTACGGCATCGAAGAGGGGCTCATTTACTCCTTCCCCGTAACCTGCAAGGACGGCGAGTACTCCATCGTTCAAGGCCTTGATGTGGATGACTTTAGCCGAGAGAAAATGGATGCCACGATGGCGGAGCTGAAAGAAGAATCCGAAGAAGTGAAGGATCTGTTGTAGTCGCCAAATCGCGACTGTTGGGACTGTTGGGACTGTTGGGACTGTTGGTTGAGTGCATTTGTTTGTTATATTGGTGCCATTGCCACAATTAGGGATTGTCAACGCGGTACACCAAACGGCCTTTACGAACTTTCACCAACTTTCACTAACCTTCGCCAACTGCGTTTGCTGACGTCACTTCAATGTAGCGATAGCACTTCAGAGTTACCTTCCGTTTAGTGTGGGCTGCTTATGGCAAGGGCCCGTTAGACACGTCTGGCTCGCATTGCTAGCAGCAACCATAATATCGGGCATTGAGAAGTTCCCCCCAAATAACAGCGTTGACTTGCCAAAGCATCTTTTTTAAAAACGTATGAGTTCGGCAATCAATCTCCCTCCCTTTGGCGCAATATGAACCGCATTAAGATCAGCCCGCTTGCAATGACCGCGACTCAGGAGATCCCCAACTCACGACAACGTGAGCAGAATCGACCCGAAGGCGGGCAGCTGGGGCCTGCGGGGGGAGGGCAGGGCGGTATTCAATTTCGCCAAAATGCTTCTGTTTTCGTGCCGATGCACTATGAAAAAAACTACGCCTATCCTTTAATCGTTTGGCTGCATTCGGCTCAACAGGGGGCCAGCGAAGTACACGATATCATGCCCCGCATCAGCATGAGAAATTATGTCGGGGTCGCTCCGGAAATTAGATTCCAGGGCACGCCTTGGCAGCAGGACGGTACTTCGGTCAACGCAACCCATGCTGCCGTGGTCTCTGCGGTGGATCAAGCACGGTCACGATTTAACATAAA
>ENA-ORXT01006018-ORXT01006018.1-marine-metagenome-genome-assembly--contig:-NODE-6018-length-11536-cov-3.336591_pt1 | contig 11536 bp, 5 predicted proteins | sample MGYA00237868_ERZ511482 | MGnify/ENA metagenome assembly ERZ511482 | reverse complement strand
ATATTGTGGCTTCACCCAGATGGCGTTAGCTCAGATATTGCTCAAGATGCAGTTATTGCAACACTTGAATTTAGGGTGATAGGTATTTCAAGTGATCCCACTTCTGTCTCTATCACTCCAGAAGTAGATGGTTTTGAATTTAATATTGGTTCCACTGACCCTGATTCTCCAAATGGAATTGGAGTTGATGATTTTTGTCAAGTGGGTAATTTCTTTGATATAGGATGTACTACTGCAACAGCTTTTCCCACTCCATGTGGTGGAAACGATCCTGGATCAGGAAGTCTAAGGCTCCAAGTTTGTGGTGGACAAGCACCATACAACGCGCGTGTCGTTTCTGCTTCTGGTCAAAACATCCCGACAGATCCTATCCCTGATGAAAATGGTGAACTACTCATAGAGAATTTAAATCCTGGCGAATCTTATTCTGTCAACATCACAGATAGTGCTCCAACCCCAAATGTCATATTTAACGAATCAGTCCAAATAAATATTGAAGAAAGTCTTCAGTCTTCAATTGTATTAGATAATCCAAACTTAGCTGCTCTAGGTGAATTACTTTGTTTTGCTGGTCCTAGGCAAACTACTAGTTTAACTGTTGAAGTCTTTCCTTTACCTAGCGCACAGAATGTGTATTTCTACAATTGGGAAGATAGTAATGGTCAATTCGTCAGTGGTAGCGATGTCGCACAAAACGTAGGTGCTGGTAGCTATATGGTCACTGTGACTGATTCGATCACTGGTTGTAACACTATTTCTCAATTCGACTTGAAAGCTCCAGATCCAATCACTTACGCGATTGATGGACCTTTTGCCCCTGCATGTCCGGATTCTTTAGCAGTTGGCTCGGTGACTTTGAATATAGAAGGAGGAAGACCGGAAGCTGATAATGTTGTTGGCGCCTACAGAGTCAGACTAGAAGATCCGGAATCTACAGATTTTATAGAAGGTGTTTCTAAGGCCGATGGTTCGATCACTTTCTCATATCAAAACAGAAGAGAGCAAGGACTATTAGCCGGTACATCATGGAATTTGATTGTGGATGATGAAGCTCTTGGTTTTCCAGGTAATTGTCCTTCTGATACATCACTTTTCGTAGTCCCAAATCCTGAGTCTGATGCCATTGGATATCAGATACGCGTTCAAGATACATTGACTGGATGTGATGGAACTGCGGACGTTGTTTTTATCGTGAGTCCTCCTCCACCAGATCCTACTCAAGATCTTTCTGACAATTTTACTTTATTTGACTTAAATGGAGATATCGTCGATTTAGATGACAAAAAAATATTGGCCTCTGGTGATATTATTCGTGATATTCCCCCAGGCAGTTATACATTCGAATATCAAGTTCCTGAGGATCCATGTAATGGTACAGGAGCATTTACAGTAGTCCTAGCCCCAACATTAGACGTTGATCCCAATTCTCTAATTCCAATGGCGAACTGTGGAAGTGCAGTGATCGATATCATGCCGACCGGTGGTACGGGGCAGTATAGGTACAGGTGGAGTGATACTCGAACGACAACTGATGAGTCTAGACGTGATGACCTTTTACCTGATACCGACTACTTTTTGACAATCACGGACAGTGGAGGATGTGAACTCATTCCTCCTGATCCAATCAATATTCAAAATATAGATGGTCTTTCTATTTCCCAAGATTCAATATTATCTCAAGGCCCTGGATGTGGACAAACAACTGGTTTTGTACAATTAAGTATATCACCGACAGATACAAACAATTATATACTGCTTATCGATGGCAGACAGGAGAACGGTACGATGGTCGACAACCTAGATATAGGTGATTATGAGTTGACTGTCCAACTTGCCGGCAATGCCACATGTATTGCAGGTCCTTTCGATGTGAGTATAATGAATGACGCAGGTATTGCTATCACTCAAAATGATTTGAGTATAGAACCGATTGACTGTGATGGTACTTTGGGTTCGATCACGCTACCTCCCACTACGGGTGCTCAAGGTGACTATTTCTTGAAATTTGTCGAAGTTGGGTCTACAGATACAACTGAAATACGAGATCGCTTTATAGAAAATATTGAAGGAGGAGACTATATTTTAATAGCCGCCTTTGAAAACAGTCCTGGCTGTTCAATAGAATTTGACAATATAGATTTCGAAGATAAGATTCCTTTAATAGTGGACGAATCGTCCCTGGAGCCTTCAAAACCTGGCTGTGCTACAGAATTTGGAGCGATTGCTGTTAGAGTAACTGGAGGAGCTCAACCTTATTCCTTTATCTGGAGCAATGGAATGACTATAGACACAACAGACAATCCAGTCAAAGATGATCTAGTGTCTGAAACTAGTTATAATCTAACAATTACGGATTCTGCTGGTTGCTCATATGAAACATCAAATCCAATTCCAATTGTTCCAACACGTTTAGATGAACTATTTGATATAAATGAAGATTCACTGAAAGTGATACCTATACCATGTGGTGGAGAATTTGGCGGATTCGAACTCTCCTTGTTACCGACAGACACAAATGAATATATTATCACTAATGGAGTTATAGAAAGTGATCCAGGAATGCCTCTTCAAGGATTACCAGCAGGTGATCATGGGATTTTCTTAAAAATTGTAGGTAAAGAAGAATGTCAATCAGAATTCTTTTCAAAATTCATCTCTCCGCCTCAAGAGACAAATCTTACACTTGTTGAATCCATAGGGCCAAAGTGTTCAGGAACAGGTAATGATGGAAGTATAGAATTAGCCATTGATGGCATTACAAATAATGTCACCTTTACTTGGAGTGATGGATTTTCGGATACATCACTTAGGTGTGAAGTATTGGGCATGGGTACTTATTTTGTTATCGTCTCAAATACAACTGGATGTTCTGATACACTATCAGACATAGTACTAGATTTAGAACTTGAGGCAGATTTTCCTGAAATCCTGACTAGAGAAGATGCGACATGTCGTGGTGCAGCCAATGGTATTATTGAATTCGAAGACCCAAATAATATTTTTGAATTCACTTGGTCTGATAATGATAATGGTACAGTGGTAATTGCTGATAGAAGAGAAGATTTGATTGGAGACCAAGAGTATACAGTCGTACGTACAATAGAAGGCAATACTATGTGTTCAGATAATATGGCCATCACAATCCAAACAGTTGGAAGAGTCATTGTATCTTTTACTGATATTATACAAGTTCCTCCGACATGTACAGGTGGATTGGGCTCTATTACGATCCCAGATAATATTGTCACTAATGGTATAGCACCTTATATTTATAATATTGAAACCATTGATGGAATGCTTGTAGCGACTGACGACGACATTACTGATGGTGAAGGGTCACTTGACGGAATCTCTGCTGGAAATTATATCGGAATGATCACAGATTCAGTCGGATGTGAATCGAATTTTCCATTGATTATGGATGATGGTATTCCTATCAACATTCCTGATACACCTCAAACAATTACTAATCCCAGCTGTGCAGGTGATGCGAATGGATCATACTCGATCACTGCATCAGGTGGCAGTACAGGTACATTTGATTTTAATTGGTCAACAGGTGAAAGTGATAGTGGAATAGCTTCTACATCAACTAGCTTATCTGCTGGTGATCAATTTGTTGTGATTTCTGATGGCGTTTGTCCACCAGATACAACATTTTTCAATGTACCTGATGGAGAAGTTGTCACATTAAATAGTGCCAATACCAATGTAGAAGATATTGACTGTTTTGGAGAGACAACAGGTTTGATACAATTAGATGTCATAGGACAAATAAATGATTATGTGTTTGAATGGGCTGATTTTCCTACAGAAACTTCAAATAGGTTGACAAATTTGGGATCTGGAGATTACGCAGTTACAATTACAAATGATTTAAATGGCTGTGAGACAGATACGACATTTACAGTAGTCTCACCTGATGAACTACAGCTTACAATTGACGAACTCGGGACGATGGAAATCAGCTGTCGCAATCCGCAAGGGACAATTTCTGTTGATACACGTGGTGGAACTGGAGACTATAATTATGATTGGTCAAATGACGGATCTATCACAGGAACAGTCGTTGATGATTTAGCTCCAGGTGAATATATGATAACTGTGACAGATGAATTAGGATGTATTGATTCGACTTCATTTGAGCTAGTCGCAGAACAACCAATATTCTTTGAAGTAAGTGATTATGATCCTATTTCTTGTGCTGGAGAAACGACTAATATATCTGTTACAAATATAGAAGGTGGTGTACCACCATATCGATTTAGCATCATTGATGGTGGTCAATTATTTGATGATACGACAGGTGTAAATGTAGGAGCAGGAAGCTACACGTTTAATATATTTGATGCAGATGGATGTCAAGCATCAATGAAAATCACAGAAGATCTCACCGAGCCTTCCGCACCGATGATTAGTTTAGGACAAGACACTACGATAGATCTCGGTGAGGCATATCGCTTGATTCCAGACATTATTTCAGAAGCTGGAGTGGATTCCATTAATTATTTTACGGAAGCGACGGTGACACCAATTACAGGTGATGGAGTAGCGATTAGAGCTGATAGAGATGTCACGGTGATGGTACAGCTAGTCGATCAAGATGGCTGTATAGCAACAGACGAGCTCCAGATAAAAGTCAAGAAAAGTCGAAAGGTTTATATTCCAAATATAGTGATTACTAATCCGTCTCCAGCAGCAGTTTCCTCAGGAGAAGTTAACTTCCAAAACACAAAATTCAGTGTGTTTACGGGAATAGGAGTTACTCAGGTATTATCAATGCAAGTATTTGATAGATGGGGAACAATCGTATACGAAGCGTTGAACCTGCCTGCGAACAGCCAAGATGTTGGTATTGGAAATTGGAATGGAACATTTGAAGGAGATCGAGTGGCGACAGGAGTTTATGGCTATTTAATCAAAGTTGAATTTACTGATGGTCAAATCTTGAATTACAAAGGTGATGTGACTGTGATTAATTAAATGAGGTTTGAATGCTTGCCGTTGAATGTTGAATGTAAGCTAATTAATTTGGCATATTCAGGTTTAGGTTCTTTTAGAAGTGAGCTTTAAATGAGTAATAATTTTGAGATCTCTACTTCTGAATATCCCTAATTACAATCAATGTCTAATCATTCTTTTTCAATTCTGTACTGTCTGACTTCTCACCATCATCTTGCTTTTTCTTAGGTTTGACGGACCCTGTAAGATATAGCACAAAGGAACTATTATCGATATTAGTTTTGATTGACACTTCGGGTTTCTGCGGCCCATCTTTGCTCACGGAATTATATGTCACGCCGATATATCCTTCTTCTCCAGGAGGAGTCCCAATGAAAGGATAACTCGGATCAGTGCAGCCGCAACTCGCATAAGCGGACTTTATGATTAGTTCTGAATTACCTGTGTTTTTAAATTTAAATTTATGTTTGATAATATCACCTTCAGTTATCTCTCCAAAATCATAAACAGGCTCTTCAAATAAGATAGATGGTCTTTTTTCAATTGGCTTTTTGACGTCTGGTTTTTTGACGTCTGGTTTTTTCTTTGGCTGAGAAATAGGTTTTGAAGAAATTTTTACTTGTTCTGGTTTAATTATTTGTTCTGCTTTAACTTTTGTTTCAGAGGACGACTTTTGTTGCTTCGGTTTGACATCCGTCTTTGAATTTTCAGACAGATTAGGCTCTGTCCTTTTGAATTCACTAAGAGAGGGTTCTCCTTCTTTCTTATTGTTTACTGTCTTTTCCGCTCTTGTTTTCTTTGCAGTATCGACTGATTGCTGGCATGCACCAAGGCTGCACATGATAAGAAAACAGAATAGTGGAATTTGAAACGAGGTGTATACAGATGTTATAAAGTTCACTTATCTAATCAACATTAATGAATTAAACTTACTCATAATATGACGAAAATAATATTGAATTGTAACAATTTCATCATTGTTAAATTATAAAAACTGAAATAGGGAGTGCGATTTGTCTCTATGACAAAAATAGAATTGGGATTATCTGATTAAAACAAAACTGCCTGTTGCGCAGAATTCTTCTTCATTACAATCATAAACTATCCGATATAAGAGTGTTCCTGGCTTCATTTGCTGGCCTTTATAATTACCATCCCATTTATCATTGATATCAATCGCATCAAAGACTTTTTCACCCCATTTACTGAATATTTCAAATGACTTTAAATTGTCAACAATGAAGTCATTACTGATGCCATATTCATCATTTCTACGATCATTATTGGGTGTAAATGCATTCGGCAATAATAACTTATCACACTGCGATTCGCCAGGTTCTACAATACTTATTCTGATACTATCTCTACTAAAGCATGTTCCATAATTCACAGTATAAGTATAAGTCGATGTCTCCGTAGGGCTGGCAATGGGATCCTTAGTAAAAAAATCAGCCAGATTATCAGTCGGCATCCAGCTAAATGATCCTGTACAGTTATTCCCAGTCTGAATATTTAGAGATTCTCCTACAAATATTGTCTGATCTTCAGTGATAATTTGGTCTGGACGTTGATTTTCACTGAGCACCTCACTTTCAACCAGTGGGCGGTCATAAATTCTAAATTCATCAATGAGCCCTCTAAAGCGAGATGTAAAACTGGAGATACAAGGACTTCCACCAATAGAAAGAATGCCATTAGGCTTGAACTGGAAATCTCTGTCAAAATCAAGATTGTCTGCGACTAATTCATCATTGATATACATCTCAAGACGATCTTGATTCTTATTGATCACTATGTAATTCCAACAAGTATTTCCAGGAACACCGCCGATCATATTAAAAATGATAGCATCATTGATTGATACTTCTGTCCGAATGCTATTTGTCTGAGGGATGTATCTAACTGTCAAAGAAGAATCTCGAAAGCATTCATTATCACCATAACTTACTAAGTCTACCTCTTGGTTATTCCCAGCTGCTATGTCTAGAAAAAAGTAAAAACTGATCGCAAAGTCATTATTCAATAAATCTTCTACTCCTTCTTCATATCCGATGCTATCATTGATACCATCAAATCTAAATCCAGAGCCATTCACAGCACACTCACATGTGGGATTACCGACTATATCTCCCATGACGGCAGATACATTATCAAAGGCATCACAGTCGTTAAAGTCTGCATTGAACACTATATTAGCTTGAGCAATAGTATGCATGCATAAGCACAACATGAGACCAATATATAGTAATGTAAATGTGTATTTCATTATCCAAATAAATTCTCCATTCCACCAGGAAGTAAATCACTTAATAATGATTGGCTCGCTTGTGCTTGTTCCTTTTCGGCTTCTTCTAGCGCTTCATTCAATACCACTACAAGTAAATCTTCAAGTTGCTCACGATTATTCATATCGATCTTGTTGGGATTGATTGATATATTTAATATTTCCTTGTTAGCATTGACTTCTACTTCCAATGCTCCATCTTCTATATCTTTTTTGACAAGAATCTGAGAAAGAGTTTTTTTCATCTCTTCCTGCTTTTTTTGCATGTCTCCAAACATTTGATCAAACATAATTGTAACAATAGTTATAGCTCAAGAACGAGTAAGTCAGCATATATCATATGTATTTACTAAGTTTTATACTGAGCTGTTGGAAAATCAAATTCCCCTTTGAAATGTTTCTCCTAAGAAGAAGGCGTATAAAACCAATAACATGATACCTTCCCACTTTGAAATTCGCTTTGTCATACACATAAAAGCAAACATCAAGGTGACAAATACCATGAAAGGAGCGCTAAAATATAAGGTGTCTTCAGGTATGGTAATTGGCCCTAACAAAGCAGGAATTCCTGTGACAGCATAGGTGTTAAAAATATTGGAACCAAGTACATTCCCCACTGCTATAGCATGTTTACCTCTTCTAGCAGCCGCTACGCTAACCATGACCTCTGGAAGAGACGTTCCTAAAGCAACAGCAGTTAATGCAATGACCTCCTGCCCTACTCCTAATTCGCTTGAAATACTACTAATCGCATCGATTGTAAATTTGGCACCTATAAAGACAAAAATAGCTGCGATCGCCAACACCACATAAGTCATCCCATTTACTTTCACTCGTTCTATTGACTCATCAGACGCACTTCCAATAGAATTATACAAGAAGATACCTAAACCAACTAAAAATAGTCCTGCTTCAAACCATGTCACTTGCAAATCACTGATGACAAAAACGAGAAAAAAACTAGATAATAATAGCAATGGCATATCCACATCCATTACATCAAAGTCCAGCAATATGTCTTTTCCAATAAAAGCGGTTAGCCCTAAAACCAAGAGAATATTCGTGATATTTGAACCAATCACATTTCCGATGACAATTACTGAAGATCCAGAATAAACGGAGGCAATAGAAGTTGCGAGCTCAGGTAAAGATGTCCCAAAAGCTACGATCGTGACACCTATGATAAAAGGAGAAATTCCAAAATTTAATCCAATACTCTCAGCTGCTCCAATAAATTTATCTGATGCATAGACCAACACTGCAAGACTGAGAATAAAAATTAGGATATCAAAAACCAAATGCTTCGCTTTTTATGAATGAGCAAATGTATACAAATATAGGTACGCAGTCATTCTTTATTATAATTAACACCAATTGATAAGACAATATAGAAGCTCAATAACATGAGAATATGGTAAAAGGTGTTGCCTTTTTATCTAAAACTTAAAATATTCTACAGATGTATCTAATTCACCGACTAAGATCATCATGACATTTCTTACTTTTGGCATATCATATGGCATTATTTAGAAAACAGAAAGCACTTAGCACTTCTGAAACAGCACCTGCTGCGGAAAAGGAGATGTCTTTTATTGAGCATCTAGAAGAATTAAGGTGGCATATCATGCGGTCATTATTGGCTATTGTATTTTTTGCCATCATCATCTTTGTATTCAGGACCTTTGTCTTTGATCACATTATCTTCGGACCAAGACATGAATCTTTCCCTACTTACAGATTCTTTTGTGGAATCTCACAAGCTACCTGCTTCTCACCTGTAGAGTTTGAATTGATTGCGATTCAAATGGGTGAGCAGTTTTTTACTGCCATCAAAGTCTCTTTCTGGATCGGTTTGATCATTTCCTTTCCGTATGTGTTTTGGGAAGTCTGGCGCTTTATCAAACCAGGTCTTTACAAAACAGAAAGAAATGCAGCGAGAGGGATTGTATTTAGTTGCTCATTTTTATTTTTAACAGGCGTATTGTTTGGATATTTTATCATTGCGCCATTCGCGATTAATTTCTTGATTGGCTTCGATATCGGTGAAGCTTCAGCAAGTCCATCCTTATCGTCATACGTGAATTATATGACCCTGTTCACCATTCCGACGGGCATCTTATTTCAATTACCCATATTCGTGTACTTCTTCTCCATCATTGGTTTGATTACACCAGCGCTGATGAAAAAATATAGGAGGCATGCCTTTGTTGTCATCCTCATCATCGCTGCGATTACCACTCCACCAGATGTCATTACGCAGTTTTTAGTCGGCGTACCAGTCTATATTTTATATGAATTTAGCATACTTATTTCAGGACGAGCTGCTAAGAAATATCAAGCATCTTTAGATGAGGATTAATTGAATGTTTAGTGTTGAGTGTTTAGTATTGAATGGTTTCTTTACATGTCATTCTGATCCCGTAAAATCCTTTGGGCTATAAAAATTATACTGCATGATGAAAAGTTTTGTGTCTTGTGAATAGAAGCATCTTACTATTAGGTCATTCTAAATTTCCTAAATCCCTATAGACTATAAAATTACTCTGACGACAATTAGAGTAATGTGCACTTCCGACCTTACTCTCTTTTAGTATAAATGAATGATCTGAAAATGCATAAATGGATTGACTAAACATTAATCCATAATAAAGGAACCGAAATATCAATTTCGACTAAGTAAAGAGTAAGGAATTATAAATGAATTACAAAGTTGTCATAGATCACTTGATTCAGCATCTGCTATTCAAACAATATTGCAATCTAGCTGAGATAATCATCGATAAAATTGCAAAACCTCAAAAACTTAGCAAATTTATCATCATCACTTCGACGACAACATCACAAAAGGGCAAATAATTTCTTCTAGAGAAATGCCTCCGTGTTGAAAAGTATTCCGGTAAAAGTTATTGTAATAATTATAATTGTTCGGATACAGAAAGTAAGTATCTTGTTTTGCGAAAATATAGCTTGAACTAAGATTCGCTTTAGGCAATCCTACTGATTCAGGATCTTTAATCGCAAGTACATCTCTTGAGTCATATTTTAAATTTCGCCCCATTTTATATCTTAGGTTTGTCGTTGTTTCTTTATCTCCAATGACCTTAGAAGGTTGATTCACTCTGATTGTTCCATGATCAGTAGTCACGAATAACTGGATATCTTTATCCGCTATTTTTTGAAGACTGTGCCATAATGGTGAATTTAAAAACCATGATCTAGTTAATGATCTGTATGCTTTTTCATCGCCAGCTAATTCTTTCAGCACTTCCATTTCAGTGCGCGCATGAGACATCATATCTATAAAATTATAAACTACGATTGTCAAGTCATTATTCAGATAGTTATGAATATTATCGCTGAATTGTTTTGCTTTATGCGTACTTGTCACCTTGATGTAATCTGTACGAATCGGCTCTTTTAATAATCTAGCTTTCTGTTTATTAAATAAATCATTTTCGTGATTATTTTTTCCTTCCTTTTCATGATCAAAAATCCACCAATCCTTATAATGTTTGTATATATCTGAAGGCATCATTCCTGAAAAAATAGCATTTCGTGAATACTGTGTACTCGTCGGCAAGATGCTATAAAAACATTCTTCTGAGTCTACTCTAAACGCTTCTGAGATGATCGGCTCGATTATTTTCCATTGATCAAATCTTAAATTATCTAGCAGTAAAAAAATACTCGGTTTAGATTTATCCAAATTAGGAAAGACTTTTTCCTTCATCAAGTTATGAGACATCAATGGTCCTTCGCCTGTTCTCATCCACTCTTCGTAATTCTTTTGTATAAATTTTCCAAACTCACTATTTGCTTCCTGCTTTTGCATTGACAAAATATCCATCATAGCAGGTGCATCAGATTGATCAAGTTTTAACTCCCAATTTATAATCCGCTTATAGATAGTCACCCATTCTTCATATGACAATCCACTATTGATGTCCATCAAAATCTGACGAAATTCTTGCTGATAATCTGAGGCAGTCTTTTCACTGACCAATCTTTTATTGTCTATCAACTTCTTTAGGGTCAACAAGATTTGATTGGGATTAACAGGCTTAATTAGATAGTCATCTATTTCTGATCCGATGGCTTCCTCCATCAGATTTTCGGCTTCATTTTTAGTAATCATGACAATCGGCATCCGCGCATACTTGCTTTTGATTCTAGTCAACGTTTCCAAACCAGTTAAACCAGGCATTGATTCATCAAGAAACACAACATCAATATCACGCTGTTCCTCCAATACATCTAAAGCATCATGTCCATTTGTAACAGTTGTCACTT
>ENA-ORXT01006016-ORXT01006016.1-marine-metagenome-genome-assembly--contig:-NODE-6016-length-11540-cov-3.886330_pt1 | contig 11540 bp, 8 predicted proteins | sample MGYA00237868_ERZ511482 | MGnify/ENA metagenome assembly ERZ511482 | reverse complement strand
GATTTATAGGATTCAGGGATTTACTTGATTTTCAATTTGATCATTGCAAAAGGATAGTATGAACAAAAAAACAAAGAAGTCCCAACATCCCGAACTCCCGAACTCCCGAACTCCCAACATCCCGACATCCCGACATCCCAAAATCCCAAAAACATGACCATTCAACTCCTCTCTCGAACATCAATAGACGATGAGCAGTGGGACGCATGTGTAGCCGCTTCCGCTAACAGTCGGGTGTATGGTTTTAGTTGGTATTTGGATGCAGTGGCAGATCAATGGAAAGGATTGGTCTTGGGCGATTATGAAGCAGTATTGCCCATTCCACATAATCGGAAATTGGTTCTACGTTCTATTTATACACCGATTTTTGCACAGCAGTTGGGCATCTATGCTCAAGTGGCGCTTAGTCCACAAATGGTGGGAGAGTTTATGCAAGCCATTCCTACCAAAAAGTTTCACAAAATAAGCATTGCTTTTACCAATGAAACAGGCATTTTATTACCCCAAAAAAACCGGACTCCTTTGACCAATTTGGTATTGCCTTTGGATGCTTCTTATGAAAAGATATATGAAGGTTTTAGTAAAAATACCAAACGGAACATCAAGAAATCCCAAGCTAGAAACCTGAAAGTTATTGCTGATTTAAACAGCACCCAACTGCTCGAATTGTTTAAGCAAAACCGAGGAGCAGAACTCAACAATCCTCCTTCTTTTTATGAAGCCATGGGCAAGATAATGACCGCTGCTGCTGATCAAAAAATCGGTACTTTTTATGGAGCAGTTAATGTCCATGCTGAAATAGAGGCGGCTCTCTTCGTTGTGACAGTTGGTCAACGCATCTACAATCTTTTTCCTGTTAATACTGCTCCCGGAAGGGAGAACGGAGCGCTCTTTTTATTGTTCGATGAACTGATACGGGTTTATAGCGAAAGTAATAATACGCTAGATTTTGAAGGTTCAATGATTCCTGGAGTGGCTCGCTTTTATGGAGGATTTGGTTCACAAGAAGAAACCTATTATCGTTGGGAGGAAGAGAATATGAATGCGTTGTTGAAATGGGGATTGAGGGTTTATAGAAAGACTAAGGAATAGGGGAGGAGAGGCTTTTAGAATTGTAAAGTGAAAATTAGCTCTTTGTCTTAAAGTAAGATTTGAACTTATGTATTCTACTATGCCCAAATTATTAAGCAACAAAAGATAATACATTGTAGGTATAAATATGTCAAAAGTTGATGGAGAGATATTAAATGTTATTTTGAAATTCAAATATAAATCATTACATTTACTATGCAATTACACAAAAGCTTCAAAGCTTCACAAAATCTTGAATTTCAACAATAAATTGTTTAACTCAATTTATTCTAATATATTTTTTAACAACAAACCCTTATCAAAACATGGAGAAAGATATGCCTAGCCGATTAAGGGACAGTGAACCTTTAAGGTAGCCTTCATTGTCCCGACGACCCCATTCTTATCTACTTAATTTCTTGCTTATTATTTACTTTGCTTTTTATTAAATCAAAAAACAGATTTCGTTTTTTGAGTCTTAATAAAATTATAGGATTGGTTTGTCTCGAGTAACCAAAAGTAAGTAATGAGTATTCCTTAAATTTAAAAATTAAACCAATGAAAATTAATCTTAAATATTTATTTGTTCTATTCCCTCTTTTATGTTTCCTTTCAAATAATGGCTACCCGTCTAAAGTTCCCGAACTGCTTCGTCGCATGTACCCCTCGACTTCGCTCGGGGTACGATTAGTCCGAACCCCGAGCGAAGTCGAGGGGTGGATTAGAAAAAATATTAGGCAACTTTAGACGGGTAACCCGAATAATAGTTTTGCTCAAGAATGTCAAACGGTTATGATTGAAGAGGGTGTCTGTAATGGTGCTTTTGTCCCCGATGATTATGATTATAATGATGTAATCGAATCAGGGATTAAAACCATACCTGTTGTATGGCATTTTGTTCAAAGTCCTACTTATGGTATAGACGGTGTTGATATAACAAATGATGATGATGAGGTAATTGGAGTAGAAGGAGATTTATTAAATCCATGTGGAAATTTATCTGAATTGGTAAATCTAGTGAATATTAGAATGACAGAGTTGGATGATGCCTATAGTCAAGAACAAGAACAAGTTGTCCAGACTTTGAGCGATTAGATGTTTATCAATGTAGTTTTGATAGAAATGCTTGTGGAATTTTATCCTATAATTCAGATGATATTCATTTGAGAGAGAATACTTTTGATATTAGCATTCCTCAAAGCGGGGTAATAGAGCCTTTCTCTATAGTAGAGAATGGCGATCATCTAGTCGGTATCTATTTGAATCATACAAATAATGCTATAGTTGAGCAAAACACCTATAATTCTTTAGATCCACAATCATCTAAAAGAAAGTTTGGCATTGTTTCAAATGGTGATGGTCATTTAAACCACATTTCAAACAACATATTTAGTGCTGTAGATATTGGTATTTCTTGTCAGGGCGATAATTTAAATCTACGAGTTCAATGCAATAACTTTGGAGCAGATGGTAATCCTCATCCATTAACCGCTTGACGTTATTCATCAGGTAAATTAGGTAATCAAGGTGGATGTGATATAGCAGTTCCTGTTTTACGACCAGTCGGAAATAGATGGTATTATGATTGTGATAGTGAAAATGAAAACGCAGATTTTTGGGCAGAAAGCAAATTTTTACCTTCAACAAAATACACAACTTTTTCGGATTTAGACTTCGATGTATATGGATTTAGATTACATCCACATTGTATTGAAACAGGTGATTTGGAGACGCAATTTTGTGGTATAAGTTGGGCTTTAAATGGGTGTGTAGAACCCGATAACGGCATAGGTATAGGAGGAATAGATGAGTGGAATGAAGAAAAAGTAGAACTAGAAAATTATCTGACAGAATTATTACAAAGTGAAGAAGTTTTAATGATTCAATTAGATGAAGGCAATAAAGCTTATTATTTAAACTCTCTTGATGACCCAACAAGAACACAATTTGAAGTTCGGGATGAATTAATGACTGTATTACATCTTTCAGATGAAGTAATAAAAGAAGCTATTGACCGTTTTGATCCTTTAAGTTCCAATAACCTGAAAGATGCGATATTGGCACAAGCTCCCTTTAGTAGAGAGGTGCTAGAATCACTTCGAAACCGTATTCAATCCATTTCTACCTCTTCTTTTGATATGTTGATGACCGCCCACGAACTTGGTCGTACAGACGATAATCTGAGAACAATTCGTTCAAAAATTGCGGGAACGAAGCAGAAGTTGTTAGAGGGAGAACATTCATTGCAAATGAATTGCGTTTAGGTAACTCAGAGCCTGTCTATCTTTCATTTTTAGAAAATTCAGATTTGGTTACACTAAAAAAGGAACTGATCGATTATCGTCTTGAACAAGGAAATACAACCGAAGCATTGGTTGTTTTGAATCAAATAGCGGAAGAAGATTATTTGAGCCTAACTGAATTGAAAGTACAATTGAAAGAAGAAGATAGAAGCATTTTTGAATTGTCTGATGAAGAAAAAACAGTATTGACAAACCTTTCCAATGGATTGCCCAAAAAAGGAACGACCATTGAGGCACAATTAATGCTTCAGGAGTTGGGCGAATTTGAATATTTATCGTTTATAGATCCAATTGGAGAAACTGCCTCAAAAAGAGCTTATGTACCTGATGATGAGGTTTTAGATATGAATGCGATTAAGGTAAGCCCCAATCCAGCCAATAATTTTTTTAGTGTTCAAACAAACCTAGAGAGCCGTGGTGTTTTGACTTTATATGATACCAATGGAAAAGTTAAATTTAGCTTAACTATTGAATCAGGTCAGGTTGTTTCAGAAGTTGAAGTATTTGATTGGAAGGAGGGTATGTATTTCTATCAATTAAACATTACAGATAAAATATTAGATAGTGGAAAATTATCGATACATCATTAAACAAACAGTCATATTGATTTTTGTTTGGCTAACAATACCTACTGTCCTATTGGGACAGGAGGTATTGTTCAATAAAACTTTTGATAATGTTGACTACCTTAATTTTTCCCGTTCAACCATATCAACTATAGATGGAGGATTTATTAGTATTGGCGAAAACTCTAAAACAGGTAATGATAGCCTTTGGTTAATAAAATTAGATGAATTTGGCTGTCTTGAATGGGAGAAAACTTTTTATCCTTTTACAAACATTATTTCATCAGAACTATCTGGGCGTAATATTATACAGTATCAGGATAGTTCTTATTTAGTAGATATTGTTTATCTCAATACCAATTTGCCAGATGAAAACTTGGATATTAGTTTAACCAAATTTAGCAAAGATGGTGAAATCTTGTGGAGTCAATTTTATGGATGGGACGATCGTGTAGAGATTAGTCAGGACTTATTAACATTACCAGATGGTGGAGCCGTTTTTGTAGGTAGTACAGCAGAATCGGTAAGTACAATTGATTATTTGCATTTAGGATTTGTTATTAGGGTAGATGAGCAAGGAGATGAATTGTGGTCTTATGTACATGACGGGAGGAGCATTTTTACAAAAGTTCTTTTGAATGAAGAAGGGAATCTAGTAGTTGCTGGTAGTGGAGTTCTTGAATCTGATTCTTCTTCTATTTTATTAGAGTTTGACTTAGAAGGTAATATTCAAAAAAACAAATTGGTTTATCCAAAAACAGAAGAAATGTATGCTAATGGAACGACTGGATTGATTCAAAGTAAAATGAATACTGATTATATAGGAACAGGCTATCATACCTATGAATTTGGTAATTCATCGGCTGCTTTTATTTATAGGGTTGATGAAAATTTTGAATTGGAATGGATTTATTGGTATAATATACAAGTAGGATTAAAACGTCCAAGAGATGTAATAGAACTGGATAATGGAGACCTGATCATAGGAGGTATTAAACCCAGTATAGCCCCAGACTTGCAGACAGTAGGCTGGCTGGCTAGATTTACAGCCGATGGAGAGTTATTATGGGAACAAAATTATACTGCACCAGATGATGATGATTTTCCACAGTTTAGACATGAATTTTATGGCTTAGAAAAAGTTGAAGACAATACTATTTTGGCTACTGGTTGGACCTATCAAGACACCCCAAATAGTAATATATCCAATCCCCAAATTTGGATAGCCAAAATTGATGCAGATGGCAACACAAGCATTCCATTAGAAGCCAGTATTTCCTCTACTGTTGATGAATTGTGTTTGCAAGAGACCAGTGAAATAAGTCTTGAGATTATGAGTACTACAGGTTGTTATGAAACGGAGTGGACTGGAAATGGGGCTGCCTTTTTAAGTCAAAACACCAAAGATGATTATTCGTTTTTGGCTGAAGAAGTAGGGGTTTATGAGTTGATTGCCAATACCACAGATGAAACAGGAAACAGCATATCAAATGTGTTGACGATAGAAGTTTATTCTCCCTTAATCTTTCCAGAAAGCGATACCATAATGATTGAAGAATCATTGGATTTGGGTGAAATTCCTTATTTTGATTCAACAGAATGGTTTGGAAGCGGTGCTCCCTATTTAACAGAAGAAAATGGTCGCTTGTTTTTTGAAGGAGCTCCTTTAGGACAATATGTCGTCATTTTGAATAGTGACTGTTTGGGACAACAAGCCATTGCTGTCATTGTAGATTCAGAAACAAGCACATCAACGGTAAATAATTTTGAAATAAAAGTCTATCCAAACCCCGCCACCACTTCCCTTACATTTGTCTATGATATTGATAAAAGGGAAACCCTATTCGTTTATAATTCATTGGGGCAATTGGTTAAGGAATTAGAGATTATTCCCACTGCCAACAGTCAAAATATTAATACCTCTAATTTTGTAGATGGGGTTTATTATTGGCAGATGGGAGATGAATTTGGGAAGGTTGTTGTTCAACCGTAACCGTAGAGACGTTAAACTTTAACGTCTAAACACTCGTGCAGGGAAAAATCATGAATCATAAAATTTATTGGAATGAATTTTTATTAAAATATTTTTATGTTTCTAGCGAGGTTAGATATTTCGTCAGATTTTAGATGTAAAAATTCCTGTGTTTCGGGAGACACAATATTTTGCGTCTCTATGTAGTTTCCTCTACAATATAAACAGGTCGTTCTTTAACGCCCTCAAAGGTTTTACCAATATATAAACCAACAATACCCAAAATAAAAATAATAATGCCGCCCAACAACCAGAGTGATAGGATGGTGCTAAAATACCCTTCGACGGTAATGACGCCCAAGGCATAACGAATGACGGTGATGACAATAAGAAGAAGGGAAGACAATGAAATAAACAAGCCCAATTTGACCGCCATTCGCAAAGGTTTGTCGGAATAAGCAAGCATAATGTCTAGGGCGAGATTCATAAGTTTGCCCAAACTGTAGCTGCTGTTGCCGTCTGTACGTTCGCCGTGAACAACTTCCATAGTCGTACTTTTAAAACCCACCCAACGAACCATAGAAGGAAAGAAGCGAATGTTTTCTTTTAGGGCGCAAACGGCATCAATCACTCGACGATGGTAAATGCCGAAATTGGCAATTCGATGATCGTAATCAATGCCAGTCAGCCAAGACAATGTTTTATAAAAAAGACGAGAACCCAATTGTTTGAAAAAGGAATGTTTGCGTTCGGTGCGGACAGCCCAAACGGTGGAGGCGTCTTCTTTTAAGGCGGTTTGGTATAAATAAGGAATGGATTCTGGCGGATCTTGAAGGTCGCAGTCCATGACCACTACCCATTCGCCTTTGCAGTGATCTAGCCCAGCCGTTATGGCATAATGCTGACCGAAATTCCTACTGAGTTTGACACCTTTTACATGACTGTTTTGCTTTGATAAATCACTGATGATGTTCCAAGCTTCTCCCGGTCCTCTATCGTCTACCAATATGATCTCAAAATGAGGGCTGATGGTTGAGACGCTTTCGGTGATGCGCTTAACCAATTCGGGTAAAACGTTTAGGGAGCCGTAGACGGGGCTAACCACAGAGATTAAAAGATGTTTGGAGGCTTCACTCATGGCATTACCTCTTTAACGTGTTCTAGGTGAATTCGGTAAAACTGTTTGGTGGTTTGGGTCACCTTAAAACGATCGTCTTGTCTTAAGCCGACGACCCAAAGAATGCGTTTGTCAAAATCTTCCAGTATCCACGTTTTTTCTTTTTGGAAAGCATTCATTTTTTGATTGCCAAAAAACTTTTTAAGCTTTTGTTTTCCTGGTTCTCCATTCTTTTTTGTCAATCCCATTGGGTAAAAATAATCGCCATTTTCCCATTTTCTTAGAGTAAGTGGAAAAGTGATTTTATCCAAATCAAAAGTGGCTATCTTAGGATTGGTTTCGGGAACGTACTGGGCTATTTTTTTTGAGGTAATGCTCAACATTGCTTCGGGAACAAATGCCTTTTTATCTTTAAGGTTAATGAGTTTAAATCCTTCCTCTTTGATTGGATAAGGACTTAAAATCAGAAAGCGTTTGGTCGTTAACAGCCTGTGAGAGCCGCTGAGAAATTGTTGTCCCGCAGGATTTTCGACACTCAACATAATGTCCTGGATTTGTTTTGATGAAAAGCCTTTGGTCTTGAGTATTTCCCATAAAACTGTTTTGGGTGAAACGATGTGTTTTTTTAAATTGATGAGCGAAATAAAACCATCTTCGCCTCTCCATTTAAGCAGTTTTTTCTGTTGTTGTTCAATGGCAAAATGATAGAGGGCTTCGGTCTCCGCCATTCGTTCTGCCGTTTCAAAAAGCGTTTGCTCTAAAGTTGGATTCAATTCTTTTAAAACAGGAATGACTTGATGACGAATTTTATTACGAGCATATTTGATACTTTGATTAGAAACATCTTCTCTGAATTTTAGTTTGTTGATTTCTGCGTAGTCCAACAGCTCCTTTTTATCCAAGGCAAGCAGCGGTCGCACAATTTTACCATTACGAGGACGAATACCATGTAAACCTGAAATGCCTGTTCCTTTTGTAAGATTATAGAGCATCGTTTCTGCCGTATCGTTTTGGTGGTGTGCCGTAGCAATGGCGTGAAATCCATTTGTTTTTCGGATGTCCTCAAACCATTCATAACGAAGAGTACGAGCAACCATTTGAGTAGAATCGTTGGATTGCGCTACGATCTTAGTGGTATCGACTTTTTTTGTATAAAATGGAACACCATATTGTTTCGCCATTTCACCAACAAATGCCTCATCGGCTAAAGAATTATCTCCTCTCAATTGAAAATTCATATGAGCAATGCCGAAATCAATTTCCAATTCTTTAAGCAGGCGACATAGGACAACAGAATCCACTCCGCCACTTACCGCTACTAAAAGCCGTTCTCCCTTATGGAATTTGCAAGCGCCATAGAGTGTTTTTCTTGTTTTTGTCAATATGTTGTCGGTAGAATGGGTCATTATTTGGCTTTATGCAAATTGTTTTATTCTTTTCAAAACCTAAAATTACACAACCAACGCTGTCATTCTGTAATTTTTGGAACGATAGTGAAAAAAATACGAATCTGTATGATTTGAACAGACTGCTAAGATCATACAGATTCCAAACAAAGCTCAAACCTAAAGGTCTTTACTTTTTTTGGAATGAATGTCTAAACAAGGTATTATCTTTGAATATAAATTTAGCACTTAAAAGTACGATGATAAAATACGAAAAGAAGAATCTATCTAAGAAAAAACTGATAGAACTATATAAGGGAATGTTGCTCCCTAGAATGATAGAAGAAAAAATGCTCAGTCTGCTTAGGCAAGGCGTTATTAGTAAATGGTTTGCTGGAATAGGACAGGAGGCGATTGCGACGGGTGTTACTCACGCTCTAAAGCCGGAGGAATACATTTTGCCGATGCATAGAAATTTGGGTGTATTTACCAATAGAGACATCCCACTTCATCGTTTGTTCAAACAGTGGCAAGGTAAAAAAGGCGGCTTTACCAATGGTCGAGACCGTTCTTTTCACTTTGGAACCAATGAGCACCATATTGTTGGAATGATTTCTCATTTGGGGGCGCAAATGGCTGTTGGAAGTGGTATTGCCTTGGGGAATATGTTGGGGAAGGAGAAGAAAGTTACCGTTGCTTTTACAGGTGAAGGTGGGACAAGCGAAGGTGATTTTCACGAATCTCTCAATGTGGCTTCTGTGTGGAATTTACCCATCATCTTTTTAATAGAGAACAACGGTTATGGATTGTCAACGCCAACCAGCGAACAATATAATTGTGAAAATCTTGCCGATAGAGGATTGGGTTATGGGATGGAAACCCACATCATAGATGGTAATAATATATTGACGGTTTATGAAACGATAAAAGCCATTGCGCAGTCTGTTAGAAAAAAGCCAAGACCTGTTTTGGTCGAATGTCGCACTTTTAGAATGCGTGGTCATGAGGAAGCTTCGGGTACAAAATATGTTCCTCAAGAGTTGATGGATGAGTGGGCGAAAAAAGATCCGATTGATAATTTTGAGCATTTTTTATTAAAACAAAAAGCCATTACAAAAGCAGAAATTGCTGAGTTAAGAAAAGCCAATAAAGCCTTGATAGAGGAAGAGCTGAAAATTGCTGCTCAAGAAGAGTCGGTTTCTGATGCTTCGGAAGAAGCATCGGCTATTTATAAAGCGTATACACCAATTGTACATACCGCAGATAAAGCCAATGCACCAGACAAAAGATACATTGATGCCATTACCGATGGTTTGAAGACAGGTATGGATGAAAACGATAAGTTGGTCTTGATGGGTCAGGACATTGCCGACTATGGAGGGGTGTTTAAAATCACCGATGGCTTTATGGAAAAATATGGCAAAGGCAGGGTGCGAAATACACCAATTTGTGAATCAGCTATTTTGGGCATTGGTTTGGGCTTATCTATCAAAGGCTATAAGTCGATGGTGGAAATGCAGTTTGCCGATTTTGTTACCTGTGGCTTTAATCAAATCATCAATAACTTAAGTAAATCTTATTACCGTTGGGGACAGCAAGCCGATGTGGTTGTACGTATGCCAACAGGTGGAAATGTAGGCGCAGGTCCGTATCATTCTCAGTCTACGGAGGCGTGGTTTTTCCATTCTCCAGGACTAAAAATGGTATATCCATCGAATCCCTATGATGCCAAAGGTTTGTTGCTTTCGGCTATTGACGATCCGAATCCAGTCATGTTTTTTGAGCACAAAGCCTTATATCGTAGTTTGACAGACGCATTGCCAGAAGAACCTTATCGCATTCCTATTGGCAAAGCGGCTTTGGTTAGAGAAGGGGAGGATGTGTCCATCATTACGTACGGATTGGGTGTTCATTGGGCAGTAGAAATCTTGGATAAGCATCCTGACATCAATGCTGATTTGTTGGATTTAAGAACTTTGGCACCTTTAGATGTCGATGCGATTTTTGAAAGTGTTCGTAAAACTGGGAAGGTCATTGTATTTCATGAGGACAGTCTGACTGGTGGAATTGGAGGCGAGATTGCTGCCCTTATCAGTCAACATTGCTTTAAAGACCTTGATGGCCCTGTGATGCGTGCGGGGGCTTTACATACGCCTGTTCCTTTTGCAAAAGCTTTGGAGGCGAATTATATGCCGAAGCAGCGATTTGAGGAAATGTTGGTGGAGTTGGTGGCTTATTAGAGGACCGCTTCGCTTTATGACCGTTTGCTTCTGCGAAGCTGCACTTTATGACCGCTTGCCTTCGGCTTTGCTTTATGACCGTTTGCTTTGCTCACTTATGGATTTTTTGCTTCTGCGAAGCTTTGCTTTTGGCTTCGTTTTATGACCGTTCGCTTTGCTCACTTATGGATTTTTTGCTTCTGCGAAGCTTTGCTTTTGGCTTCGTTTTATGACCGTTTGCTTCTGCGAAGCTTTGTTTATGGACTGCTAGCTTTTGGCTTCCTTTTGGGCTTGTTTCCTTTTGACTAAACCAGGATATGCTTTTCTGTGGAGGTTTTGTGAAGTTGATTGTGATCATTAGTGTTGCGTCTTTGAAATTCAAAGCTTTGCAAAGTCCTATAAACAGAGAACCCAGAGCTTTTTTAATATTTTGGGACTTCAATTTGGTATAAAATAGAAAGCGTTAACCCTATTTTTTCGCCAAATAAGCGAGTATCCAAGCATTTTACAAAAGCCAAACACTACCGTTTGTAAACAACTGAAAATCAAAATAATAAGACGCAACACTAATGGATTGTGATTAAAACTTCATCACTTTAGTTTGAATAGTTTGCCCATTTTCTAATTCTGCCACTATAAAATAAACACCTGATTGCCATTGAGCAGTTGTAATGGTAAGCTCGCTTCCGCTAATAGTAGTGGTCGAATATACAACTTGACCCATAGTATTGTAAATGTTTATGGTTTTGAATAGTTGGATTGAGTTTATCTGGAGTTGGTAATTGAATGGATTGGGAGAGGTTTTAAGGGAGAAATCATCGTTTATTAAAGTTGGCAAACCTGTTTCTGGATCTTGTTTTAATTTAATAAGGATGCTTTGGTAGGTAGACGTTGCACCAGAAGACAA
>ENA-ORXT01006015-ORXT01006015.1-marine-metagenome-genome-assembly--contig:-NODE-6015-length-11542-cov-5.890362_pt1 | contig 11542 bp, 9 predicted proteins | sample MGYA00237868_ERZ511482 | MGnify/ENA metagenome assembly ERZ511482 | reverse complement strand
CGGGTGGTGCCATCTTGAGAATATCGGCGTCCATCACGCCTTTCGGGGCTCGCAGATAATCATCCGCATCGCCAAAGAGGTGCAAGACTTCGCGATTGCCGGTGATCAGCGCGCCTTGGGGAATGAAGGCTTCAATCAGCGAGGCGTAGGCCGGGCCAAGCCGTGGCTTGCCCATCATTATGGGCGCGGCGGCGCTGCCATATCCGCCCCGGCGTGGATCGGATTTACCCTCCATCGCGGCGAGGCGTGCACCAATCGACAGGCTGACAGATGTGGATGCCCCGATCTTGCGAAAAATTCGCCATGGCTGGCTTATGACTTCAAAATCATCCGCCAGGTCGCCAAGAGTTTCGCTGCGCCCAAGGAAAAGAATGCCCTGATCTTTCAGACCAAAGTTGAATAGAGAAAGAACCTTTCGCTGTGCTTCCGCCTCGAAGTAAATGAGAACATTTCGACACGATACGAAGTCAAGCCGCGTGAAGGGTGGGTCGCGCAGCACATTGTGTTCGGCAAAAACCATCCACCGGCGTATGCGCTGAATAATGCGATATTCGCCCGTCGACATCTGCTCGAAACACTCGTTGATCATCTCTTCGCTCAGGGTAGCGAGATCGCGCGCCGAGAACACGCCCGAACCAGCCCGCAAGACGGAGGCTTCGCGCAAATCGGTGGCATAGATTTGCGGGTCGATCCTGACGCCCTGCTTGCGGCTCTCCATATAGAGCAGCATGGCGATGGAGTAGGGTTCCTGCCCCGAGGAGCACGCGGCCGTCCAGATGCGGATCGGCCTGGCGGGTTCGGAATTGGCGACGAGATCGGGAACGATCTCCTTCTCCAGAAACTCGAAGGCCTGTCTGTCGCGATAGAATTCCGAAACCGTGATCAGCAGGTCGTCGGCCATGACCGCCAGTTCCTTGCGGTCGGTCCTGAGCACGAGGAGGTAGTCTTCGAGGTTGTCGTACCCGCTCTGGAGCATGCGCCGCCGGACCCGGCGATAGATCGTCTTCATCTTGTAGAGCGAGAAGTCGACGTTTCCGACGCCGTAGACCAGATGGAGGATCTGGCTCAGGGTCTGGGCGCGCAGGTCTAGGGCGATGCCCGCCGGTTCCTTGTCGTCGATCGCGATGTCGCCGCCGCCCGAGCGCCCGGCGATGATGGTGCCGATGCTCTCCGCCGGGGCGACCCTCGCCTTGGCGCAGCGGGCGATGGCGGCGCGGGGCATGCTGTCGAAACGCGCCGTCTCGGGATCCTGAACGATGACCAGCCCTCCGGCGGCGCGCACTTCCTCGGCCCCCTTGGCCCCGTCGCTGCCCGATCCCGACAGGATGACGGCGATGGCGCGGGGGCCGTATTCCTTGGCGAGCGACGACAGGAACACGTTGATGGGCAGGGTCTGGGCCGGGGCGCGCCCCCGCTCGCTCAGATGCAGGCGATCCCCGACGGCGATCATCTCGGTATTCGGGGGGATGATGTAGACGACGTCGGCTTCGAGGGACATTCCGTCCTCGACGACGCGGACGCTCATCTCCGTGTGACGCTTGAGCAGTTCGTCCAGCAGGCTCTTGAAATCGGGCGACAGGTGCGTGACGACGACATAGGCGGAGCGCCCGTCCGGCCGCGCGCCGTCCAGCAGTTTTTCGAGCGCTTCGAGGCCCCCGGCGGATGCGCCGACGCCGACGACCGTTTGTGCGTCCATGACTTCGTCCTCGCCCTGATGGCATGCGCGGTTTTTTAGAAGCGTTAACATCAGTGTACGGGCTTGGGAAGCGGAAGCTGGACGGTGTCCGGCCGAACACGGTCATGTCCGGTCGCCACAGTCCCTTGCATAGCAGGCGTCGATCCATTCCTCAGGGCGCGGGCCATGGCCGCAACGCCGCGTCGGCGCGCAGGTAGAGCGGGTGTCGCGGCTGACCCGCTTTCGTGACGCCGAGGCAGAGCAGCGTGCGCCCCTGTACCGCCGCCGTCCGGGCCAGGGCGACGGCGCGCGGGACAGCGGCTGCGTGCGCGCCCCAGCCGACGACGACCGGCCCGTCGCACTCGGCCAGCGCCGCGCCCAGCGCCCGCGCATTGCGGTGCCCGACGATGTCTTCCCCCGCCGATTCCGCCGTCGCCAGATCGCGCGGCGCGGTCGCGCGCCATGCGAAGAGATTGACGGTGCGCGAGGCCCCGCACCCTTCGCGCCGCGCGAATCCCATGCAGCGCCGCAGGGTCGGATCGTCCGCCGCCGCATCCGCCGTGCTGGGATTGAGCAGCACGAACAGCGCCTCGGCTCCCGCCCCCCACCGCCGCCCGAGGGCATAGCGGTAGCGACCGCAGCGCGACAGGTCGGCCCAGGCTTCGGAAGGGAAGTCGGCGTGATGCACCATCTGATGTTTTCCGGTTGAAATCGACCTCCCGCATACACCGGCGAGACGCTATGACAAACCGGCGAAAGGCGATAGGATGCGCGCCGATGCGGGGCACGGCCCCGCCCTTCGCTCGCCCCCTCCGGGCCACCCCAAGGAAAGGCCGCCTTCCATGCTCGACAAGACCCCCTCTCTCGATTCGGTCCTCAAGGACCCCAGCCTCGTCAGATCCGCCGCCTATATCGACGGCGACTGGGTCGGGGCGGATTCGGGCAAGACCGTGCCGGTCACAAACCCCTCCAGCGGCGAGGAGATCGCGACCATTCCCGACATGGGCGTCGAGGAGACGCGCCGCGCCATCGACGCCGCCGAGATCGCGCAGAAGGGCTGGGCCGCCAGGACCGCCAAGGACCGTTCGACCGTCCTGCGCAAATGGTACGAGCTGATCATGGAGAACCAGGACGATCTGGGCGCGATCCTGACCGCCGAGATGGGCAAGCCGCTGGCCGAGGCCAAGGGCGAGATCGCCTACGGCGCGTCCTTCATCGAATGGTTCGCCGAAGAGGCCAAGCGCATCTACGGCGACGTGATCCCCGGCCATCAGGAAGACAAGCGCATCATCGTCCTGAAGCAGCCCGTCGGCGTCGTCGGCGCCATCACGCCGTGGAACTTTCCCTGCGCCATGATCACGCGCAAGGCCGGTCCCGCGCTGGCGGTCGGCTGCTCGATGGTCCTGAAACCCGCGACCATGACGCCGCTCTCGGCGCTCGCGCTGGCCGTTCTGGCCGAGCGCGCGGGGCTGCCGAAAGGTCTGCTCAACGTCGTCACCGGCAAGTCGTCTTCGGCCATCGGCGGCGAGCTGACCGGCAACGAAAAAGTCCGGAAAATCACGTTCACCGGCTCGACCGAAGTGGGCCGCATCCTGATGAAGCAGTCTTCCGAGACCATCAAGAAGATGAGCCTGGAACTCGGCGGGAACGCGCCCTTCATCGTCTTCGACGACGCCGATATCGACGCGGCGGTCGAGGGGGCGATGATCTGCAAGTACCGCAATGCGGGCCAGACCTGTGTCTGCGCGAACCGCCTCTACATTCAGTCCGGCGTCTACGACGAATTCGCCGAGAAGCTGGCCAGGCGCGTGTCGGAAATGAAGGTCGGCGACGGTTTCACCGACGGCGTGACCCTCGGCCCGATGATCGAGATGGCGAGTGTCGAGAAGGTCGAGGAACACGTCAAGGACGCCACGTCCAAAGGCGCGAAGGTCGTCGTCGGCGGCAATCGCCACGAACTGGGCGGCACGTTCTACGAGCCGACCGTCCTGACGGGCGTGACCAAGGACATGATCGTCGCCAGAGAGGAGACCTTCGGCCCCGTCGCGCCGCTGTTCAGGTTCGACGATGTCGACGACGTGGTCGCGCAGGCAAACGACACGATCTTCGGCCTGGCCGCGTATTTCTACGCCAAGGATATGGCCCGTGTCTGGCGCGTGGCCGAGGCGCTGGAATACGGGATCGTCGGCATCAACACAGGCATCATCTCGACCGAGGTGGCCCCCTTCGGCGGCGTCAAGCAGTCGGGTCTGGGCCGCGAAGGCTCGCATTACGGGGCCGACGACTTCCTGGAGATGAAGTACCTGTGCATGGCGGGCGTCTGACACTTGCCCCGTCGCCCGCGCCGTCGCGGGCGACGGTCAGTCTATGAGTCCGACGCTCGCGTGGAGGGCCTTGCTGGCCAGGTCGAGACGCTGCATCGAGGCACTGCATCGCGCGTCTTCCGAAGTCCGGAGGCCGCGCGTCGTGTCGAGGGCGTGGCGGGCATTGTCGACGGAAACGCGCAAGGCCGCGCGCAGGGTCTCTATCCGCTGCATGGCTTCGCTGCGCTGGAACTGGTTCCCGTTCATTCCGTCTTTCCCCGTACCGTGTATCGTGGAATTGGTATTACCCGTACAGGGTTAAGCAAAAGTAATGGTCTTATTAGGGTATCGTCAAGAACCCCCGGACCGCGCCTGTCACTGCCGCGACGGTTCCGGCAGCGTGAAGAGGGTGGCCTTGCGGTCGATGGCCTTCGCCTTCGCCTGCATCGTCCCTTCCTCGTCCGGCGAACCGCAGACCGGGGTCTCGTTCAGGGCGCCCGTCCGGATCGGTGCGACCCAGGTGAGGAAACGGGTCGTCCGCGCCGTCTCCTCGGCGGCATCCTCGTTCGTGCAGGGCATCACCATGCGTTCGAGCGTGTCGAGCAGCAGGTTGTCGAAGGTTCGTTTCTGGATCGAATAGGTCGGCAGTTCCGTCTCGATACTCAGGTCGTAGGGCGCAAACGCGTCGGCCTTCGCGCTGTCGGGAATGACGTCTTCGAGGTATTTCCTGTGGAAATCCGGCCCGAGATGACGCGCGACCCGGTCGCCGTGCAGCGCGATGTAGAACCGCTTCTCACCCTCCTTCAGGTGCACGACGCTGATATCGCCGATCCAGCGGCGCAGCCTGAGCGGGTCGATGAACCGTTTCGAGGGAAGGGCACCGTCGCCCCGCGCCTCGTACCATGCGCGGAGCAGGTCCTTCGCATCGGGATGCAGGACGAAATCTTCCATGAAAGCTGCCTTCCATACCGGTCGATACTGGCTTCGGAGGGGGCCGTACCCGAATTTCCCTCGAAAGCAGCATATTTCCGATCTAGCGGCGGCTCAAGGGGCCAGCTTGCCCGTCGCCGTGTCGAGCCGGATCGGGAAGGCCGCCCGCACCATCGCGTCGATCCCGGGCGGCAGCAGGGCGCGCGACGGCTGGTCGAGGATCTCGCGCTTGCGGGCGATGGCGGTTTCGATCAGCACGGGCTTGTCGCGCTCGATCCATTCCTTGGGCGAAGACCTGTCGCCGATCTCGGGGTAGAAATAATCGGTCTGCATCAGGCCCAGCGTCTGATCGGACCCCAGATAATGCCCCGGCCCGCCGAGGCACGCGGCCTTCATCTCCGCAATGGACAGTTTCTCCTCCGTCACCTCGATCCCCCGGACGCAGCGCAGGCACTGGCCCAGCACGTCGTTGTCGATGATGAGGCCCTCCAGCGAGAAGCCCAGCAGGGACGCGTACATCCCGGCGGATTCGTAGACCATGTTCAGCCCCGCCAGCCCCGCCATCACGTTGGTCACGCCATGCTCGGCCCCCGCTTGCTGGTCGGGATACTTGGCGTCCGACATGCCCCCCGCGCTGCCCGTCGGCAGGTCGTAGAACCGCCCCATCTGCGCACAGGCCGAGGTCAGCAGCGCCTGTTCGCCCGACCCCGCGCACATCGCCCCCGTCCGCAGGTCCGACACGAAGGGCCACGTGCCGAAGATCGCCGGATGCCCCGGCGCAATCGACTGCACGTAGACCAGCCCGGCCAGGCACTCCGCCACCGCCTGCGCCACCGTCCCGGCCAGCGCGGCGGGGGCCGTCGCCCCGGCCTGCCCGGCCGAGAGCAGCAGCACGGGCATCCCGCCCCGGATGCACACCTCCATCACCTCGCAGCTTTCGGTCGCGAATTTCAGCGGTGGCACCACGAAACAGTTCGAGTTCGACACGAAGGGCCGCTCGCGCCACGCCTCCTCGCCCCCCGCCATCATGGTCAGCATCTTCAGCGCGTCGCGCGCGTAATCGGGTTCGGTAAAGGACGTGCCGATATGCTTGGTCGTGCCGTTCACGCTGGCATAGATCGTGTTGAGATCCATCTCGCGGTTGTCGAGGATATCCCGCGCGACCATGCACCGCTGAAAGAAATGCACGTTGTCCAGCCGGTCCACGATCCGCGCGGCGGAGTACAGGTCGCCCAGCGTGCTCTCGTCGTATTCGCCCGTCTCGACATTGGCGATGTGCACGGCGGCCCCGGCGGTGCCGTAATGCACCTTGTGACCGGACAGGTGCAGGTCGTGCTTCGGGTCGCGCCCGTGCAGCGTGATGTTGCGGGCGGCATCGCGCAGCGCCTTGTCGATCACCGCCGCCGGAAAGCGCACCCGCCCGTCATCGGAATAGGTCGCGCCATAGGCGGTCATCGCGTCGATCCCGCTCCGGGGGGCGAGGCTGATGCCGATCTCGTCCAGTATCTGATAGGCCGCCGAATGGATGCGCTGCACCTGATCGTCGGTCAGCGGCTTGTAGCGTCCGCCCTCCATCCCCGCGCGAATCGGGCGCATGGCCTCGGTCAGGGGGGCGGATCGGGCGGCCTTGCGGGCGGCACGGCCCCCGGCGCGGCGGGAGGAAGGGGGGGTCTGAATTGCACTGTCGGTCACGGAGCGTCTCCATCGGGCTGAACGGGGCGGGGCAGGGCCGTTCCCTGCGCCGGTAGGGCGGACCTGTTCAGCGCGGCGGGGCCTGCCGGGGGTGCGACGGGGCGAGGGCGGACAGCGTCGGGCGCGGATCGGCCACCGCCGTCAGACGCCCCGGCCACCCGAGTATGATCCGTGAAAACCGCATCGCCCGACCGTTGCATGCCGGTCCCTCCCGGCCCGCCTGAATGCGACACGAAGGCCCGTTTGCGACATCGGGATCGCCCGACCGGCACCTGCGCCGCCCCCGCCGACAGAATCGGGATCGGTTGCAGTATGTCTCGACGCGCAAATTCGTTCGCGGTACGCTCTACCCGAATTTCAGGGGTCGCATCACGGCCCGAATCTTGTGGGGGAGAAAGCCATGCCGGGGATCGGGCTGGGTATCAGGGGTGCGATGATCGCGGCCATCATGACGGTGGCGGGTGCGGGGCCTCTCGCCGCGCAATCGGCCGCCGGACGGGGGGGCAACACCCTCAGCGGCGTCTATGCCATGATACCGGAGGGTGAAGACCTGACGGCGGAGGAGATCGCGGCCAATGCCGACAAGACGATCATCATCCACTTCATGGCGGATGTCAGCTACTGGTCGGGCCTGCAACTCGTCATCATGGTGCAGGACTACTACCGCGACGGATACCGCAAGTTCGTGATGCCGATCCAGACGGCGGGCGGCACCGTCGCCTCCGCGATGTACGCCTACGAGACGCTGTCCCGCATGCCGATCGAGTTCTCGACGGTGGCGATGGGCGACGTGGACAGTTCCGGCATCATGCTCTACTGCCTCGGCCAGAAGCGCTATGCCTCCCCCGCCGCGACATTCCTGTTTCATCCCATGAGCGGCACGGTCAACTCGAACCGCCGGGGACAGGAAGCCGCCGAACGCCAGATCGAGAACCTCAATGTCTGGACGGACACGGTGAACAAGGACTGCTTCGGCGAGATCCCCGAATCATGGGACCTGGAGCGGCAGGATTACCGCGTCCTGGCGAAGGAGGCGAGCGAGGTGGGCCTCGTCAATGCGGGCGAGGACTATTTCGCCGAGATCGGCCCGATCGGCGGCGTCAGCTACGTCTACCCCATCTTCTTCCCGCCCCAGCGCACCGCGCGGTAGGGGGGACGGGGGCGACCGTTACGGAAGGATTTCCCTGCCCCGGACAATGATCCGGGGCCTCGCGGAACGCGCGTTGACCCCTCTGCCCCGGGTCTTCGCCCGGGGAAGGAGAAAAGTTAGAACGGTCACACATCTCTGCCGTTGGTATCATGCCGCAGCAAGCCGAACTCAATCCCCTCACTCCACCGCCCGCCCGTAACGGTGCAGGTCCGGCCCGTGCTCGCGCAGCCAGTCCTGCCACCGCACATGATCCGGACACAGCGTCTTCACATGCGCCCAGAACCGCGCGGAATGGTTCATCTCGCGCAGGTGCGATACCTCGTGCGCAGCCAGATAGTCGAGTACGGGGTCGGGTGCCAGGATCACGCGCCACGAATAGGACAGCGTCCCGGAGGAGGAGCACGACCCCCACCGGCTGCGCGTATCCCGGATCGCGATGCGGGTGAAGGCCGCGCCCAGCACCTCGGCATGTACGGTGCTGCGGGCGCGCAGGCGCGTGCGGGCCTGTCCCTTCAGCCAGCGTTCCACGGCCCCCGGCACGGCCTCCGGCGCGCCGCCCACCTCGACGGCATCCCCGACCAGCCGCACCCCGCGCCCGTCGCGCCGCACGACTTGCAGGATGCGCCCGCGATAGGGCAGGGCCATGCCCTCCGCGAAGGGAATCGCCTGCGGCATCGCCCCCAGCCGCGCCTCCAGCCAGTCCCGATGCTTGCGGGCGAAATCCGCCGCCTCGGCCATCGGCATCCGGGGCGGCAGGGTCATCGTCGCGATCCCGGTGGCCCGGCTGACGCTGAGGGTCACGCGCCGCGCGCCGCGCCGCCGGATCACCCGCACGCCCTGCGCGATTCCCTCGACGGACAGCGTGCTCGCCATGCCTATTTCCGGTGCTGCGCGATGAACTCGGCCAGCTTCGGCTGGATCACCCCGCGCCACCGGCTGCCGTTGAACACGCCGTAATGGCCGACATCGGGGTTGGTATAGGCCTGCTTCATGTCGTCCGGCACGTTCGTCGTCAGGGTGTGGGTGATGTGGGTCTGCCCCTCGCCCGTGATGTCGTCGCGCCCGCCCTCGATGGTCATGATGGCGGTATCCGTGATCTTGCCCAGATCGACCGGGCGTCCCTTCACCGTCATCTCGCCCTTGGGCAGCAGGTGCCGCTGGAACACCACGTCGATGGTCTGGAGGTAGAATTCCGCCGTCAGGTCCATCACCGCGAGGTATTCGTCGTAGAATACCCGGTGCGCCTCCGCCGGTTCGCCGTCGCCTTCGACCAGGTTGTTGAACTGCTTGACCGCCGCATCCACGTGCCGGTCGATATTCATCGACATGAACCCGCTGAGTTGCAGGAACCCCGGATAGACCCGGCGCATCGCACCCGGATTGGGCACCGGCACCAGCGAGATCATGTTCGATTCGAACCACTGCAACGATTTCTCGTCCGCCAGCTTCGTCGGGTCCGTCGGGCTGACCCGCGTGTCGATGGGGCTGCCCATCAGCACCAGCGCGGCGGGGCGGCAGGGGTCGTTGTCCTCGGCCATCAGCGCGGTCGCGGCCAGGGCAGGCACGCCCGGCTGGCAGACCCCGACCATCGTTGCCCCCGGTCCGATGAACTGCAGGAACTCGATCAGGTATTCGACATAGTCCTCCAGATCGAACTGCCCCTCGGTCAGCGGCACGTTCCGCGCATCGCGCCAGTCGGTCAGGTACACGTCGTGCGATTCGAGCATCTTCTCGATCGTCCCGCGCAGCAGGGTCGAGAAATGGCCCGACATCGGCGCGACCAGCAGCACCTTGGGGTCCTTCCCATCGCCGCATCCCTCGCCGTAGCGGCGGAAGTGCAGCAGGCGGCAGAAGGGTTTCTCCATCGCGATTTCCTGGCGCACGGCGGCGGGTCTGCCATGGGCCTCGATGATGTCGATTCCGAATTCGGGGCGTCCGTAGCGCTTGGTGGCGTCGTTGAACATCTCGAAGGACGCGGCCATCGTGCGCCCCATCGGTGTTCCGGCCCACGGGTTGCGCGGGTCGCTCCATGCCTTCTGTCCCATTTCCGAAGCCTGCCGCAGGGGCGTGATCGTGGCGTGGGTCATCTCGTAGGCATAGTAGAGCATTGTCTGTCCCATTCGTTCGTTCGATGCCGATCGTCTCTCCCCCGGGAGCGATAGTCGACCGGCGTTAGGAAAATAACACTAGCGCTATTTATGCTGCACTGCAACAAATCGCAAAAGGGTATCGGAGTCCCTTTGACATCGGCCCCCCGGCTATGGCATCGGAGGCGCTCGTCGATCCGCCGTATTGCAGGAAGTTCTCACGATGGTCAAACCCGAATGGGGCGTCAAGCGCCAGTGCCAGAGCTGTACGGTCCGTTTCTACGACCTGGGCCGCACCCCGATCGTCTGCCCGGCCTGCGAAGCGGAATACGACATCATCGCCGCGATGAAGCCCAAGCGCGGCAAGGCTGCCGCAGCCAAGGAAAAGAAAGTCGCCAAGAAGGTCGTCGAGGAGGATCTCGAGGACGACGAGGAACTCGTCGAGGTCGGTGCCGGCGACGATGACGACGACGATGACGACGACACGATCAAGCCGGCGGATGCCGAGGACGACACCCCCGTCGTCGCCGCGTCCTCCGACGACGACGACAAGGATGCCTTCGTCACGGACGACGCGCTGATCGACGACGACGAGGGGCTGGACGACGACGAAGCCTCCAGCGACGACGACGAGGAGGAGGATATCGACGTCGATATCCCCGACGCGAACGACGACGAGGACGACGAGACCGAGGAAAAAAACCGCAAATGAGGCGAGCATTCAGGCGCTTTTCGCTTGAATCGGGGGCCGCGTCCGACTAGACGTAGCGCTCCGCACGATGCGGTATACGGGGCCTTAGCTCAGCTGGGAGAGCGCCTGCATGGCATGCAGGAGGTCAGCGGTTCGATCCCGCTAGGCTCCACCATTTTCCCCCACCGGATGCGGCGCGGTTCTAATCCGCCCGCCGCGTCAGAATCGCCCGCATGCTCTCGGCGGGCCGCGTGGTCAGCCGCGCCACGGGCCGCACTTTATCCGCATCCTTCACGTCGAAATCGTAGCGGCGCAGCAGCCGCGCGAGAATAAGCACCGCCTCCACCCCCGCAAACGCCGCCCCGACGCAGACGCGCGGGCCGAGGCCGAAGGGGATGTAGGCATCCTTCGTCATCTCGTCCGCCCGCTCCGGCGTCCAGCGGTCGGGATCGAAGACCTCCGCGTTCTTCCAGTATTCGCGGTGCCGGTGCAGCGTCCACGGCGCGATCATCACCATCGCCCCGCGCTTCACTTTTCTGCCCGCGATCTCGCACGGCTCCAGCGCGACGCGCGGGATGAAGGTGATGGGCGGGTAGAGGCGCAGCACCTCGCGGAAGAAATTGCGCAGGTATGTCAGTTTCGGCATATGCTCGAACGCCACCGGCCCGCTCCCGCAGACCGCATCGACCTCCGCCCGGATGCGCGCCAGTTGCTCGGGCCGGGTCGCGGCGATGAAGAACGCCCAGATCAGCGCGCTGGCGGATGTCTCGTGCCCCGCGAGGAAGAACACGCCGAGTTGATCGATCAGTTCCTCGCGCGTGAACCGCTCCCCCGTCGCCGGATCGCGCGCCGCCACCACCGCCGAGGCGATATCGCTGAACGCGGCACCCTCGCGCAGATGCGGATCGACCATCGTCCCCAGATGCTCGCGAATGCGGGCGCAGGCGGCGAGGACCGGCGCATGTTGCGGAATATCCTCGAAGGCGGGCGAGAGAATCAGGCGTTTGAGTTCTA
>ENA-ORXT01006014-ORXT01006014.1-marine-metagenome-genome-assembly--contig:-NODE-6014-length-11545-cov-7.904866_pt1 | contig 11545 bp, 8 predicted proteins | sample MGYA00237868_ERZ511482 | MGnify/ENA metagenome assembly ERZ511482 | reverse complement strand
TGGCGGACCGGGTGATCAAGGGGTCGGGGGCGTATCGCACGCTCCTCATCTGGCCCTACGCCGTCGCGCCCGCCATCGCCGGGGTGCTCTGGCTCTTCATGTTCAACCCCTCCATCGGGGTGGCGACCTACTGGCTCAAGGGGCTGGGCTACGACTGGAACCACGTGCTGAACGGGGGCGAGGCGATGGGCCTCGTCGTCGTCGCCTCGGCGTGGAAGCAGATCAGCTACAACTTCCTGTTCTTTCTCGCGGGCTTACAGGCGATCCCCAAATCGGTGATCGAGGCGGCGGCTATCGACGGAGCGACCTTCGCCCGCCGGTTCTGGACCATCGTCTTCCCGCTCCTCTCGCCGACCACCTTCTTCCTGCTGGTCGTCAACGTCGTCTACGCCTTCTTCGAGACCTTCGCCGTCATCCACACCATCACGGGCGGCGGGCCGCAACAGGACACGACGATCCTCGTCTACAAGGTCTTCAAGGACGGCTTCGTCGGGCAGGATCTCGGCTCCTCGGCGGCGCAGTCGGTCATCCTCCTGTTCCTCGTCGGCATCCTCACGATCGTGCAGTTCCGGTTCATCGAGCGCAGGGTGCATTACTGATGGTCGAGAAACGCGGATGGGGGATGGTGCTGACGCATCTGGTCCTGATACTGGGCATCGCGCTGGTGTGCTTTCCGATCTGGTTCGCCTTCGTCGCGTCGACCGTGACTCAGGCCGATATCGTCCGCCCGCCCATGCCGCTGATCCCCGGCCCGCATCTGGTCGAGAACTACGCCAAGGCGTGGAACGAGGGGGTCAACGCTCCCGTCTCGACCATGCTGTTCAACTCCTCCGTCATGGCGCTGGGCATCACCTTCGGCAAGCTGGCCATCTCGATCCTCAGCGCCTTTGCCATCGTCTATTTCCGCTTTCCGGGGCGGACGCTGTGCTTCTGGCTCATCTTCCTGACGCTGATGCTGCCCGTGGAAGTGCGCATCGTCCCGACCTACGAGATCGCGGCCAAGCTGAACATGCTCAACAGCTATCCGGGCCTCATCCTGCCTCTCATCGCCTCGGCGACCGCGACCTTCCTCTTCCGCCAACTCTTCATGACCATCCCCGACGAAATGGTCGAGGCGGCGCGGATCGACGGGGCGGGACCGATGCGGTTCTTCTGGGATATTCTCCTGCCCATGAGCCGCACGAACATCGCCGCGCTCTTCGTCATCCTCTTCATCTACTCGTGGAACCAGTATCTCTGGCCTCTGCTCATCACGACCGAGCCGAAGATGAACACCATCGTCATGGGCATCAAGCAGATGTTCCCCTCCGGCGACGACTGGGCCGACTGGCCGGTCATCATGGCGACCGCGATGCTCGCCATGCTGCCCCCCGTCGCCGTGGTCGTCTTCATGCAGCGGCTCTTCGTCAAGGGCTTGATCGAGAGCGAAAAGTAATGGCGACGATTCGACTGGATGCGGTGCGGAAATCCTACGGCAAGACGCAGGTGATCCACGGGGTCGATCTCGACGTGGCCGACGGCGAGCTGATCGTCATCGTCGGCCCGTCCGGCTGCGGCAAGTCCACCCTACTGCGCATGGTGGCCGGGCTGGAAACGGTGACGGCGGGGGAGATTTCCATCGGCGGGCGGGTGGTCAACGCGCTGGAACCGCGCGAGCGCGACATTGCGATGGTGTTCCAGAATTACGCGCTGTATCCGCATATGAGCGTGCGCAAGAACCTCGCCTACGGCCTGAAGATCGCGAAGATGCCCGGCGACGAGATCGAGCGACGGGTCCAGAAAGCGGCCACGATGCTGCAACTCGGCGACTACCTCGACCGCAAGCCGCGTCAGCTTTCGGGCGGCCAGCGCCAGCGCGTCGCCATGGGCCGCGCCATCGTGCGCGAACCGGCGGCATTCCTGTTCGACGAGCCGTTGTCGAACCTCGATGCGAAACTGCGCGTGCAGATGCGGATGGAGATCAAGGCATTGCAGCGCGAGTTGGGCGTCACGTCGCTCTACGTGACCCACGATCAGGTGGAGGCGATGACGATGGCCGACCGGGTCGTGGTGATGAACGGCGGCATCGCGGAACAGATCGGCCCGCCGCTGGAGGTCTATCGCAACCCGGCCAGCCTGTTCGTCGCGGGATTCATCGGCTCCCCGCCCATGAACTTCCTCGCGCCGTCACTCCTCCCCGATTTTGCGGGGGCGGGGGCCACGACGCTCGGCATCCGTCCCGAACACCTGACGCTCGTATCCGCCGAGGGAGCGCCACTATCGGGCCGCGTCGCCTTCTGCGAGGCGCTCGGCGCGGATACGCTGGTGCATGTGCGCATGAACGACGACAGCATCCTCGTGGTGCGCAGCGAGGGCGACCCGCTGGAAACGGGGGCGCCGGTCGGGATGGCGGTCGAGCCGGGGACGGTCGTGACGTTCGGCGCGGATGGCAGGCGAACGATGCTTGCGTGACATCCCGCCCCGGACCTGATCCGGGGCCTCCTTACACTATGCGCACCGTTCGGGGAGGCCCCGGCTCAAGGCCGGGGCGGGGATAAATCGGCCCTTCGGGTTTACGCCACCGGTCGCGACAATGCATCGAGGATGCGCGCCCAGCTTCGCGCGCCGCCTTGAAAGCTGCTTAACTCGTATTTCTCGTTCGGCGAGTGGATGCGGTCGTCGTCGAGGCCGAAGCCGACGAGCAGGCAGTCCATCCCGAGCAGATCCTTGAACTGTCCGACGACGGGAATCGAACCGCCCATGCCGATGGTCGGCGCCTGCGTCCCCCATTCGTCCTCCAGCGCCGCCTTGGCCCGGCGCACCGACGGGTTGTCGGGCGAGAGCGAGATGCCGCCGCTGCTGCCATGCTCGATATAGGACGCCGTGCAATCGGCGGGGAGCAGGCTTTCGACGCGTTCCCGCAGGGCGGCGCGGATGGCATGAGGGTCCTGATCCCCGACGAGGCGGCAGGAAATCTTTACCGATGCCTGAGCGGGCAGGACGGTCTTGAACCCCTCGCCCGTATAGCCGCCCGTGATCCCGTTGAACTCGCAGGTCGGACGCGCCCAGAGTTGCTCCATGACCGTCCGGTCCGCCTCGCCCGCGGGCACCGACAGGCCCGCCCCGCCGAGGAACTCCGCCGGGTCGAAGCCGAGCGCGGCCCACTGCGCCTTCACTTCGTCCGACGTCTCCGCGACGCCGTCATAGAAGCCGGGCAGGGCGATGCGCCCGTCATCGTCGTGCAGGGTCGCGAGAATCCTGGTCAGCACGCGGATCGGGTTGGCGGCGGGGCCACCGAAGAGGCCGGAATGCAGGTCCTTGTTCGCCGCATGGATCGTGATTTCCTCGCCCATCAACCCGCGCAGGCCGGTGCAGATGGCCGGGGTATCGCGGTCCCACATGGACGTGTCGCAGACCAGTGCGGCTTCGGCCCGCAACTCGTCGGCATTGCCTTCGAGGAAGCCGGGGAGAGACGGCGACCCGCTCTCTTCCTCACCCTCCAGAAAGACCGTCACCCGCACGGGCAGGGCGCCCGTCGCGCTCATCCACGCGCGGCAGGCTTCGACGAAGGTCATCAACTGGCCCTTGTCGTCCTGCGCCCCGCGCGCCGAGATCATGGCCGTCCCGTCGGGGCGCTCGACGATGCGTGGTTCGAAAGGGGGCGTGTCCCACAGGTCGAGGGGGTCCGGCGGCTGCACGTCGTAATGGCCGTAGAACAGGAAGTGCGGCGCATCCGGCCCCGCGCTGTCGTTGCGCCCCACGACCATCGGATGGCCGGGCGTATCGCGCACCGTGGCGTCGAACCCGATGGAGATCAGATCCGCCGCCATGTGGTCCGCCGCGCGGCGACACTCGGGTTTGTAGGCCGGATCGGTCGAGATGGAGGGGATGCGCAGCAGGGCGAAGAGCCGCTCCAGCGCGGCATCGCGGTCGGCATCGAGGGCGGCGAGGGTCTTGTCGAGGCTCACGGGCGGGTCTCCGGCTCAGGGGTGTCTTTCGCGTCCCGTACACTGTAGCCCGCTTCATCCCGAAAGGCTCAGGGAATATGCCGTCCCGGTCGCGAGCGGTAGACCGGCATCGTCCAGCCCAGGGCCAGCCCGCAACTGCGGATGCCCAGCGCCAGCACGAAGCCGATCGCCGATGGCAGGGGCGGCGGCAATCCCGCCATCGCGCCGAGGACGTAGCCGATGCCGCCCGCCATCGCGGCGGTGACGTAGATTTCCTTGCGCAGCAGGACCGACGGCTCGTTGGCCAGCACGTCGCGCATGATGCCGCCCAGCGTGCCCGTCATCATCGCCATCACGACGGCCACCACGGGCGAGCCGGTGATCGTCAACCCCTTGTACGCGCCGAACACCGCATAGGCCGCCAGCCCGACCGCATCGAGCCACATGAGGAGGCGATAGCGATACTCGATCAGATGCGCGGTGAGGTAGACGAGCACCGCCGTCCCCGCGCAGACGAGGATGTAGACCGGCTGCACGACCCAGAAGACCGGCACCCCCAGGATCAGGTCGCGGATCGTCCCCCCGCCCGTCCCCGTCACGGCGGCGAGAAACATGAAGCCCACGAGGTCGATCTCCCGCCGCGAGGCCGACAGCGCACCGGTGGCGGCGAACAGCGCGACGCCGAGGTAGTCGAGCAGAACGATGAGGGTCATGCGGGTATCTCGCGTTGTAAAGACATGCCGGTTAGGCGATGCATCATGCGCGCGCAAGGGAGGCTCGCCCCCCCGGTTCCGAAATGTCTCCCCTTGCGCGCGGCACCACTCTGGGTGATGGTGCAACGCAACATGCTAACCAGGAGGCACGCCTTGACCGACTTTCGCAAGATCCTCATCGCCAATCGTGGCGAAATCGCCATCCGCATCAGTCGGGCCGCCAACGAACTGGGCAAGGCCACCGTCGCCGTCTACGCGGAAGAGGACAAGCTGGGCCTGCACCGGTTCAAGACCGACGAGGCCTATCACATCGGCGAAGGGATGGGACCGGTCGAGGCGTATCTGTCGATCCCGGAGATCATCCGCGTGGCGAAGGCGAGCGGGGCCGATGCGATCCATCCCGGCTACGGTCTGCTGTCCGAGAACCCCGAATTCGTGGATGCGTGCCGCGAGAACGGCATCGCCTTCATCGGTCCCAGGGCCGAGACGATGCGGATGCTGGGCGATAAGGCGAGCGCCCGGCGCGCGGCCATTGAGGCGGGTGTGCCCGTCGTCCCCGCGACCGAGGTGCTGCCCGACCCCGCCATCCCCGGCGCGATGGACACGATCCGCACGATGGCCGAGGAGGTCGGCTATCCGCTGATGCTCAAGGCGTCCTGGGGCGGCGGCGGGCGCGGCATGCGGCCCATCTTCGGCCCCGACGAACTGGAGGCCAAGGTGCGCGAGGGGCGCAGCGAGGCCGAAGCGGCGTTCGGCAACGGCGAGGGCTATCTCGAACGGCTGGTCCTCAAGGCCCGGCATGTCGAGGTACAGGTGCTGGGCGACAGCCACGGCACGCTGCTGCACCTGTACGAGCGCGACTGCTCCGTCCAGCGCCGCAACCAGAAGGTCGTCGAGCGCGCGCCCGCTCCCTACCTGACCCCCGCACAGCGCGAGGAGATCAACGCGCTGGGCCTGAAGATCGCGCGTCATGCCAACTACGAATGCGCGGGGACGGTCGAGTTCCTGATGGATATGGACACCGATGAATTCTACTTCATCGAGGTCAACCCCCGCGTGCAGGTCGAGCATACCGTCACCGAGGAAGTGACCGGCATCGACATCGTGCGCGCCCAGATCCTCATCGCCGAGGGCAAGACGATGCTGGCGGCGACGGGGGCGGCCAAGCAGGAGGACGTGCGCCTCAACGGCCATGCCATCCAGTGCCGCATCACGACCGAAGACCCGATGAACAACTTCATCCCCGATTACGGGCGCATCACCGCCTATCGAGGGGCCACCGGTTTCGGCATCCGGCTGGACGGCGGCACGGCGTATTCGGGCGCGGTCATCACGCCCTACTACGACTCGCTGCTCGAAAAAGTCACCGCCTGGGCGCCGACCCCCGACGCGGCCATCGCGCGGATGGACCGGGCGCTCCGGGAATTCCGCATTCGGGGCGTGGCGACCAATATCGCCTTCGTCGAGAACCTGCTCAAGCACGAGAGCTTCCTCGACGACACCTACCACACCAAGTTCATCGACGAGACGCCCGCGCTCTTCGATTTCGCCCCCCGGCGCGACCGGGCCACGCGCCTGCTCACCTTCATCGGCGACATCACCGTCAACGGCAACCCGGAGGCGACGGGTCGCCCCCGTCCCCCCGCCGAGACCCGCGCGCCCAAGGGACCCAAGGCCAGCGGCGCGCCCGACGGTCTCAAGCAGATGCTCGACGCGGACGGTCCCAAGGCCGTCGCCGACTGGATGCTGGCGCAGGATCGCCTGCTCCTGACCGACACGACCATGCGCGACGCGCACCAGTCCCTCCTCGCGACCCGCATGCGCTCGATCGACATGCTGCGCGTCGCGCCCGCCTATGCCGCGACACTGCCGAACCTCTTCTCGATGGAGTGCTGGGGCGGGGCGACCTTCGACGTCGCCTATCGTTTCCTGCAGGAAGACCCGTGGGTGCGCCTGCGTGCCCTGCGCGCGGCGATGCCCAACCTGCTGACGCAGATGCTCGTGCGCTCGTCCAACGGGGTCGGCTACACCAACCTGCCCGACAACGTGGTGCAGCTTTTCATCCGCCAGTCGGCGGAGTCGGGGATGGATGTCTTCCGCGTCTTCGACCCACTCAACTGGGTCGAGAACATGCGCGTCGCCTGCGATGCCGTGCTGGAGACCGGGCGCATCCTCGAAGCGTCGTTCTGCTACACGGGCGATATCCACGACCCCGACCGGGCCAAGTATTCGCTGAAATACTACGTCGACATGGCCAAGGAGCTGGAGGCTCTCGGCGCGCATATCCTGTGCATCAAGGACATGGGCGGTCTCGTCAAGCCGGCGGCGGCGAGCGCGCTGGTCACGGCGCTCAAGAACGAGATCACGATCCCGATCCACTTCCACACGCACGACACTTCCGGCATCTCCTCGGCCTCGATCCTCGCGGCGAGCGAGGCGGGGGTCGACGCCGCCGACGCGGCGATGGACGCGCTCTCGGGCCTCACCTCGCAGGCGGCCGTCGGCTCGATCGTCGAGGCGCTGCGCCATCAGCCGCGAGATACCGGCCTCGATATCGACGCGATCCGCACGATCAGCGATTATTGGGAAGGCGTGCGCCGCGTCTATGGCGGGTTCGAGACGGATATGCGCAACCCCACGTCGGAGGTCTACCTGCACGAGATGCCGGGCGGTCAGGTGACGAACCTGCGTGCGCAGGCTCGTTCGATGGGGCTGGAGGAACGCTGGCACGAGGTCGCGCGCACGTATTCGGACGTCAACGCGATGTTCGGCGATATCATCAAGGTGACGCCGACCTCCAAGGTCGTGGGCGACATGGCACTGTCCATGGTGTCCGCCGGGCTGAACCGCGCGCAGGTTGAGGACCCGAACGTCGAGGTCTCCTTCCCCGATTCCGTCATCGGCCTGATGCGCGGCGATCTGGGCCAGCCTCCGGGCGGCTTCCCCGACGGCATCCAGCGTAAGGTGCTCAAGGGCGAGGCCCCGATTACCGTGCGCCCCGGCTCGCGCATGGACCCCGTCGATCTGGAGGCCGCGCGCAAGGAGGCGGAAGCGAAGGTCGGGGACCGGGAGGTCGATGACGAGGATCTGTCCGCCTACCTGATGTACCCGCAGGTCTATCTCGACTACATGGCCCGCCGCCGCGACTACGGCCCCGTGCGCGTCCTGCCGACCTGGACGTTCCTTTACGGGATGGAGCCGCAGGAAGAGATCACGGTCGAACTGGAAGCGGGCAAGACGCTGCACATCCGCCTCCAGACCGTCTCCGACACCACGCCCGAGGGCGAGCGCAAGCTGTTCTTCGAGCTGAACGGCCAGCCCCGCGTCATCCGCGTGCCCGACCGGTCGGCGGCCAACGTGGCGGGCCGGGCGGAGAAGGCGGACCCGACCAACGACCTGCACGTCGCCGCGCCCATGCCCGGCTCGGTCGCCTCCGTTGCGGTGTCCGAAGGGCAGAAAGTGGCGCAGGGCGATCTGCTGCTGACGCTGGAAGCCATGAAGATGGAGACCGCCATCACCGCCGACCGCACGGGCGAGATCGCCCGCGTCGTCGCCCGGGCGGGTGGGCAGGTCGACGCGAAGGACCTGCTGATCGTCTACGCGGAATAGCGCGTAAACATCGCCTTAACCACGAAGGCGATACCGCTGGAAGATGGTCCGCTCCCGGCAACGCGCCGGGGGCTGGCCTTTGCGACGGGGCTTGGCATCCTCCCCGCAGTGTGCGACCCCGAAAGCCCCCGAACCGAACCCGCGAAAGGCTCGATCATGAGTTCCAAGGACCGCCATTCCAAGCTCCGCTCCGTCGAGGCCGATATCGCCAAGGTGAAGGAGATCGAGCAGACGCCGCAGACGCAGTCGGACGCCTATACCCTCGCGTTCCAGGACATCGACTTCCTGCGCCGCGACGACATGCGGCCCCAGCGGCTTCAGCTCGAACTGCTCAAGCCCGAGACGATCCTCAACGAGGCGGGTATCCGCTCGACGGTGGTCCTCTTCGGCGGCGCGCGCCTGCCGGAACCGGGGGCCGAGCCGTGGTCCTTCCGCAACGAGACGCAGCGCGAGAACCTCAAGAAGAACTCGAAATACTACGCCGAGGCCCGCGCCTTCGCCGAGCGGGTCAGCCGCGAATGCCTCAACCACGACGGCAAGGAATACGTCGTCGTCACCGGGGGCGGCCCCGGCGTGATGGAGGCGGGCAACCGCGGCGCGGCGGATGCGGGCGCGCCCTCCATCGGCCTGAACATCGTGTTGCGTCAGGAGCCGGTGCCCAACGCCTACATCACGCCCGAACTGTGCTTCAACTTTCATTACTTCGCGATCCGCAAGATGCATTTCCTCATGCGGGCCAAGGCGATATCGGTCTTCCCCGGCGGCTTCGGCACGATGGACGAGTTGTTCGAGACGCTGACCCTCATCCAGACCGAGCGCATGGAGCGCCTGCCCATCCTGCTGTTCGGCAAGGATTTCTGGACACGAATCATAAATTTCGAGGCGCTGGCCGATGAAGGCACCATCGCCCCCGAAGACCTCGACCTGTTCCATTTCGTCGAGACGGCGCAGGAGGGGTGGGAGATCATCGCTGAGACCTACGGGCTGGAGACGTGACCCGTGCTGCCGGGCGCGCCGGTCCGTGATCTCGGGCTGAGGAGCACTGGGTTTCACGCTCAAGGAGCCTGATGGCACCCGTCACAATTTCGCGGGTGCACTCGATCAAGCGAGGGTGATGCGAGCATTTCGATTAAGGCAATCTTAGAAAAAGAAATCTAACGTCTCGTCAGGACATCGAAATGTGTGCTTCTTGTTCATCCTAGAGAAAGAAAAAGCGACATGCCATACGGCAGCGGTATAGCGGACTACTTTCCTCAGCTTACATGGCAATGCGACCCACGTGTCTCGAAAGTCGTCGAAGAATCCCCGCATGGCGGCGTGATCCTCGACATGGGGGCCGGTGGACGCCGCGCAGCGCCGAATATCGTGACGGTCGATGCCGTGCAGTGCGGCGATACCGATGTCGTGACGGATGTCTGTGCCACGCCCTTCGATGACGATTACGCCGACCTGATCATCGCGACAGGGCTGATCGAACACCTCGAAGACGACGATGCCTTTCTTGCGGAAGCCCACCGTGTCCTGAAAACAGGCGGGCGCATTCACATCGAAGTGCCCTTCATGCAGCAGTATCACGATGATCCGATAGATAGCCGTCGCTATACCGTTCAGGGTCTGGAGCGTCTGCTGCAGCAACACGGCTTTCAGACGGTGACGAGCGGATGCCATATCGGTCCCAGCGTCGCCATCGCGACACTCAACGCCTACTACGCCGCGATGCTGTTCGAGGGAGACGGCAAGATTCGCAAGATCATCTCGAACGGGGCCTTCTACGGTGTCTCGCTCATGCTCTGGCCGCTCACGAAGCTCGACAAATGGCTGCAACACCGTCGTTCGGCCCCGAGGCTGGCATTCGGCGTTTATTGCACCGCCCGGAAAAGCGCGGCGTAATTCGCCGGGTCATTCCGCCGCCACCGCCCCCGGATTGTTCGGATGCCCGGTCCAGTCGCCATGCTCCGCGACGACCGTGCGGCCCGTGCGTTCGTCCACCGCGCCGGGGGCGAGTTCCTCCATCGTGATGCAGTCCTCCACCGGGCAGACATTGACGCAGAGGTTGCAGGCGACGCATTCGGCATCGATCACCTCGAATTTCCGGTCCGCCGACATCGAGATCGCCTGATGCGACGTGTCTTCGCAGGCGGCGTAGCAGCGCCCGCAGGAGATGCACGTGTCCTGGTCGATCCGCGCCTTGGTGACGTAGTTCAGGTTCAGGTTCTGCCAGTCCGTCACGTTCGGCACCGCCATGCCGGAAAAGGCCGCCGTATCGGCGTAGCCCTTCTCATCCATCCAGTCGGACAGCCCGGTAATCATCTCTTCGACAATTTTAAAGCCGTAGGTCATGGCGGCGGTGCAGACCTGCACATTGCCCGCGCCCAGAGCGAGGAATTCCGCCGCATCGCGCCACGTCGTCACGCCGCCGATGCCCGAAATCGCCAGACCCGCAGTTTCGGAATTGCGGGCAATTTCGCTGACCATCGACATGGCAATCGGTTTCACCGCAGGGCCGCAATAGCCACCATGTGTGCCTTTGCCGTCAATGGATGGCTCGGGCGACATTGTGTCTAGGTTCACAGACGTGATCGAATTGATCGTGTTAATCAGGCTTACCGCATCCGCGCCGCCGCGCATCGCCGCCGCCGCAGGTTTGCGAATGTCTGTGATGTTGGGCGTCAACTTTACGATCACCGGCTTGGAATAATACTGTTTGCACCAGCGCGTGACCATTTCGATGTATTCGGGAACCTGCCCGACGGCAGAGCCCATGCCGCGTTCGGCCATACCATGCGGACACCCGAAGTTAAGCTCGATCCCGTCCGCGCCCGTGTCTTCGACCAGCGGCAGAATGTCTTTCCACGCCTGTTCCTCGCAGGGCACCATGATCGACACGATAATCGCGCGATCCGGATAATCCGCCTTCACACGTTTAATTTCTTCAAGGTTGGTGTGCAGGTCGCGGTCGGTGATCAATTCGATGTTGTTGATGCCCAGAACACGGCGATCCGCACCATAGATAACGCCGTATCGTGGGCCATTCACGTTCACCACGGGCGGGCCTTCGGACCCAAGCGTCTTCCACACAACGCCACCCCATCCAGCCTCGAACGCGCGGCGCACGTTGTATTCCTTGTCCGTCGGCGGCGCGGAGGCGAGCCAGAAGGGGTTGGGGGATTTGATCCCGACGAAATCGTTGCGGAGGTCAGCCATGGCTCGCCCTTTCGTTATGTCGTGGCCCCAGTGCGTCCTGAATGATACAAGGATCATTCAGGACGCACTATCTTATTGTTTTGTCGCAACTTT
>ENA-ORXT01006013-ORXT01006013.1-marine-metagenome-genome-assembly--contig:-NODE-6013-length-11545-cov-9.957970_pt1 | contig 11545 bp, 7 predicted proteins | sample MGYA00237868_ERZ511482 | MGnify/ENA metagenome assembly ERZ511482 | reverse complement strand
CGTGCCTAGTAAACAAATAAACAATATCAACAAATAAACCATTAACGAATTATTCCTTTTTTAAGCGATTATCTAATCAATCTCTTCCTATTTATAACAATTTTATCAACCAAAAAAAAATCCATTATGAAAAAAAGAGTTTTTACCCCAGCATCTAATTTAATCCTTGTTATTCTTACATTAACCAGTATTCTAATTCCCGCTACTACATTTTCTCAATCAACAAATGACTTTCCATGGCTTACCGATATAATTAGCCAAGAGGATTGTTGTACGAATCGCACCATTTCGGTTTTCGAGAAACCTAGTAATTCCTTTGTCTATATAAAAGCGGATGATAGTTGTGACGGGGGGAGTAAATTGTACTTTGAAGATGGTCAATGTTGGTGTTCAGACAACGATGGAAGTTTTTGTCTAATGGCCTATGGTCTTATGGAAAGTATGGGCAACGTTATTTCTCGTTGTGAAACAACTATTACCTATGATGTCTTTAACCAATACCCTTGGTTACATGCTGTAGCCAGTCCAAGCGATTGTTGCCAATCTCAAAAAATTGAAGTTTACGAAACTTCTCCAGCTATTGCTTATCTATATATAGCTAAAGACCCAATGTGCTCGGATGGACTAGGAAAATTATATCTTCAAGATGGCACCTTTCTTTGTATGGACTCCCCTAACTATAGTTGTCGAGCCGCTTATGGTTTTGCCGAAGAGGACGTTAGCACCACCTGGACTTGTGATGAAACTGCAGCAGCAAGTCAAAAAATAGCGCAGGCAACCCTATATGAAACGAATAGCAGTGGAATGAGCGGCTTGGTCACTTTCACAGAAAGGAATGGCCGAGTAGTTATGCAAGCACAGGTTAGTGGATTACTGCCTGAAAGTATTCATGCCATTCATATCCATTCGATAGGGGATTGTACTGCTCCAGACGGCACTTCTGCTGGCGGGCATTGGAACCCAACCAATGAAACGCATGGTAAATGGGGCGATTCTGAATTCCATCGAGGGGACATAGGAAATATTATTATTGGCTCTGATGGCACGGGAATGATTACTAGAGAAACGGATCTATGGTGTATCGGTTGTGGAGACCCGACGAAAGATATTGCTGGAAAGGGAATGATTATTCACGCAGGGCCAGATGACTTTTCTTCTCAACCAGCAGGAGCTGCTGGCCCACGAATAGGATGCGGTGTTATAGAAAATAAGTCAGAGTCTATGTTTCAAGCAAAAGCAACAATCGTAGCTACCAATGAAAGCGGTATGGAAGGAATGGTTTCTTTTTCAGAGGCAAATGGTATTGTTACTATGCATGCTAATATTACAAATCTTTCTGGAGAGGGCAACCATGCTATACATATTCACTCCGTTGGAGATTGCACTTCGGCGGATGGCACTTCAGCAGGGGGACACTGGAATCCCACCAATGAAATGCATGGTAAATGGGGCGATTCTGAATTCCACCGAGGCGACATAGGTAATATTTTAATTAATGAAAATGGAAATGGCAACATCAGTAGGGCTACCGACTTATGGTGTATTGGCTGTGGGGATCCTGCTAAAGATATTGTCAACAAATCGATCATAGTTCATGCAGGTCCAGACGATTTTTCCTCTCAACCATCAGGAGCTGCTGGTCCAAGAATTGGTTGTGCTGTGATTACGAAGAAATAAGAGTAGATTAATAAGTTAAACCCTTATTTTGTTATATTTTGGGTGGGTTATTTACAAAATAACCCACCCAAATCACTTTGAGCCAGTGTTAATCCAAATCTTGCTTAATCACTTTCTTCACAATTCTTTGTCCTTTTGAGCGCAATTCCAAATAGTAAATTCCATTTCTATAGGCAGATAAATCTATATTTACTTGTTGGACAGCAGGAGCAATTTCTTCTTGCACTAAGACCTTACCGACTAAATTGATGACTCGTAATTGTTGCTGCTTTTGGGTATTGGTTATTTGAATGCTCAGTTGCCCCGTTGTAGGATTCGGAAAAGGAAGGAAATCTGCTACTTCAAAATCCGCTTTCCCTCTTTCTTCATTGCTAGACTCCTCAACATTGCTACAACGCCAAGTGTCAGTCGCATTCGTCAACTCATAAATTGATACACAATCATAACCGGGGGAATCTTGGCAGTAAAAAGTACCATCTTCAAAATATAATTGTCCTCCACCTGAAGTATTCGATATATAGAGGTAATGATAGGATCCTGATGGATAGACGCTAATGCTTTCTCCATTACAATTCGCTATGTATTGCTCCAACCACGGGTAGGTAGTAAATATAGGATCAGAAGTAGTACTTCTACATTCTCCATTATAATCAATTGTTATCCCTTCCAAGGTTGCTTCACAAGCATTGCCATAGGTACGGCCATCTACTCCGCATACGGGTTCATATACTTGCGGACAATCTAGGTTAACGTTATCGGTTTCTACTGTATAAAAACAAGTTTCGCCTCCAACTATTGGCAGCGTCACCGTATAAATGCTTACCATATCTCCGCCTCCAGGTACTGTAATAGGCAAGGAACAAGGGCCACCTGTGCATTGAAAATCTTGAAAGCCGCCACCATTATTATTAATGTTTTGGAATTCAACCGTAATTCGTCCAACGATTCTATGGCTACCTAAAATGGCTGGATTGTCTTTTATGACCAATTGTTCGCCCTCCAATTCTACCAGAATATCTTTACAGGCTATATCCGTTGAACCACAATTCCAACTATCTACTAATCGCTCCAATCTATAAGCTCCCAAACAACTATAATTAGGGGCATTTTCACAATAAAATAAGCCATCTTCATTATATAATTTAGCTTCCCCGTTGGCACTTGTAACCAAAAGATATTTGTAAACACCTGTTTGATACACCTCTATTTTTTCAGCCGTACAAGTAGTCGGATTTACCAAGTTTGTTAGCCACGGGTATTCTTCAAAGATAGGATCAGGATTGTTCGTATCGGAGCAGCCACCAGAATCAATACCTCCATCTCGAAAGCCTGTGCCAATGCCTAAAGTATCTTGATCGGCTACTAAAATGTAGATAGCTACAAAATCTTCTAAAGTAAATTCCTCTCCAGGCGCAACGGTTCTTACTACATTTCCTCTTGTATTCAGTACCTGAATGGGTCTGCATCCTGTATTGCTTAATTCCGATAAACCAATTGCATCCGTGCATCCGCTAAACTGATTGCTAACTACCGTAATAGTAGGATTATCACAAGAGACCGTTTGTCGACCAAGTATTAAATTATTGTCTTTAAAAATATAAGTTCGAGTCGTGTTGGACATTAAAGGACGAGGATCTTCAAAAACTGAAGGAGGAGTATTCGGATGCCCCAAAGGACTTGGCGCAGCTTGCATTCTAAAAAGCAAGCGGTCATTCTCATCATGTACATTTACTAATCTACACTCATTACTGGTAATAGTAACCATACACTCAGAAGCTGGATCAATATTGCAAGGCTGTTCAAATGCTACCGCAACGCCTACGCAAGCTGCTACACAACTATTATTATAGGTGAGTCCATCTACACCACAAACGGGTGCATAGGCTGCCGTACAGTAGGTCGCACAATTCGTTGGTGCTGCGACGATTTCAAGACAAGTCAATGTAACCGCTTTTTCTGCAATGGAACAAGGTGTAGCAAAATTGGCATCTTCAAAATTAAAGCTGATGAAGTCGCCTTCTACAGGATCATAATTAATACCTGTTGCAAAATAAGGATCGAAAATACGCCCATCCGCTAGTCGGAGGAAATAGTACAATTGCCCATCATCGCAGTTCTCAAAAAAGATTTGCCCTTGATTGTTACAAGCAGATTCCACTTGTTCTTCAAAAGACCAAATCACAGTTCCACTACTGGAATTCAAATCCAAATTAAAACAGACTGCATCGTTTTGGCAATTAGGTGCAAATCCTACGCCTCCCACAAAATTTCCTTTACAGTCATAAAAACTACTTGCTACGGTTGATGGGCAAACAGTAGGCATATATTGGGCTTCATTAATTCTAAAAAATGTGAATCCTTGATACTCAAATTGGATAATATCTTTGTTGAATTTACAAGTATCCCTTCCTTGCAACACATACAAATCTTCATTAATAGCGCGTTGAATGAAATCAAGTGAAAATGGATCATCTACACTACAATCGCTGTCTTCATTCTGCCATACCAATGTACCTTCATTTCTCGGAATTGAGCAAGGTTGTGTTACTGTAATTCCAAAATCGCAGACCCTTCTTCCTTCGCAATCATAAAGACTTGGAAAACTTTCTAGTACGCCACAAGGAAAAGGACCATTGCTTAATAATCCCTGAAGTGTGGTTCCTGCGTTTGGTTGATAATAAGTACGGCCCTCGTAATCGAATTTAGTAATACTAGTGATGGAGTAACAACGAGAACCTGAGCTTTGTAAACGGCGAATCAAATCTGCATCCTCACAAGTAGTCGTAGTACCACTGCCACAGGTCCAAGAATCAATAGGAGTCCCTAAATTATAAGCGGCTACGCAATCATAATTAGGACTATTTTGACAATAAAATTGTCCATCTTGGTTGTATAAGATAGCGGTTCCTTGTGCATCTGTCACTAATAAATACTGGTAAATACCTTGCTGATACACGTCCACTTTTTCGGAAGAACAGTTAGCTGGATTAATTGTCGTATTCAACCAATTATAATCCTCAAAGATAGAAGCTGGTTCATCGGGAGGGTCAATATTACAAGGTGAATTAAAAGCGATTGCTACTCCTGCACGGTTTGCTTCACAAGCATTGTTATAGGTTTTGCCATCTACGCCACAGACAGGTTCGTAAACAGTAGCACAACCAGTATTTGGGATGCTACAGGCCCAAGTATCTACTGGGTTGCCCAAATTATAAGCTGCCACACAATCATAATTACTAGCATTTTGGCAATAAAATAGACCATCTTGGTTATACAGTTTCTCTGTTCCATTGGCATCTGTAATTAAAAGATAGGTATAAATGCCTGTCTGATAGACCGCTATTCTTTCTCTATTACAAGACTCTGCTTGGACGAGATTGTTGGTCGTTATCCACGGAAATTGGTTGAAAATTGAGGTGTTGGATTGTGCCTGTACCGTAATTGTTTGAACTAGGGCTATAAGCATATAGCCGATAACAAAAAGTAATTTTCTCATTAATTTAAATTGGATGATTTTTAGAATGGAACGGAGGAAAAATAAAAGGACCATTTTGTTTTTACAAAACCAAATCCTCTAAGTGTTTGAGCATCAAAAATTGTAAATTTATTTTATTCCTGTTTCAATAAAGGATAGTAGTGGAGAGGAGAAATGGGGGTTTGCTTTTTACAATATTAAGCAATGCTTTGTAGAGAAGCAATTTATGTACTTATTTTAACTATTTTTTGCTAAGATAAAGTTTATCTGGATAAGATTATTACTAATCTAATAAATGCGTTCGATTAACTCATAACCGATAGGAGTTATATTATAATTCCTATTTGTAGGTTGGGGTGTAAAGAGAAAATTTTAACATTATTTTTTGCCAAATTTGGCATCTTTTAGGAGATGCTGCCCATGCGACTACGCCAAATATGGGACAAGGTGCTTGTCAGGCTATAGAAGATGCGTATGTTTTAGCAGAGTGTTTAGAAAAAAAACAGCAAGACAAAGCTTTTGCCGAGTTCCAAAAAATACGAATGCCCAAAACAAAGTATATTGTAGATACCAGTTGGAATTTCGGTAAAATGGCGCATTGGAAAAATCCATTGGCCATTGGTTTTAGGAATCAATTATTAAAAATGACTCCTAGTGCTATCAATAGACTGCAAATAAAAAAGTTGTTTCAATTGGAGAGTGTATAATCTAGTATTGTGCGACCGTAAGACGGATTCGCAATCCGTCCTCGTTATGCGGATTCTTAATCCGCTAGTGTCGCTAGGTGTTCCTACATTGCGTTGCGGATTGCGAATCCGCATAACGAGGACGGATTGCGAATCCGTCTTACGTTGGCGTATCTTTCCGCACAAAACCATCCTCTATCTGCAATATCCTAGTCCCATACTGCGCATTTTTCTCATTATGTGTAACCTGTATAATCGTCATTCCATCCTTATGCAATTCTTTAAATAAATCCATAATAATCTCCCCCTGCGAAGTATGTAAATTCCCTGTTGGTTCATCCGCCAAAAGCAATTTAGGTTTACCAATCACCGCTCTAGCAACGCCCACTAATTGCTGTTGACCGCCCGATAATTGACTAGGAAATAAATCCTTTTTAGCAACAATATTAAAGCGGTCCAATACATCCGCTACTAAAGATTTTCGTTCCTTACTTTTGATACCTCGATAGAGGAGAGGCGTTTCAATGTTTTCATACACTGTCAATTCATCTATTAAATGATAAGCTTGGAAAACGAAACCGATATAGTGCTTGTGCAAATCCGTTAATTTACTTTCTCTGAATTTATGGACGGGTTCATCTAAGAACATATACTCTCCATTATTGGGTTGGTCGAGCATCCCAATGATATTTAGTAAAGTAGATTTTCCAGAACCAGATGGACCCATAATGGTAAGAAATTCCCCTTGGTCTAGGTTTAAATTAATGTCTCTCAATACCCAAGACTTTTGGAGACCTGAGCGATAGTAGCGTTCGATATTTTTTAGTTGTATCATGTTTTTAGTATATAGTATGGATTGTCAACTTAATAGATTTAGGTGATAATCCAATTATCTTCCTCAAGCCACCTGTGCTATTATTCCTTCCTTAATGCACCAATCGGACTAGCAAAAGCAGCTTTTAAACTCTGAATCAAAATAGTCAATAAAGCGAATATCATAACAATAATGCCTACTATTGGAAAAATCCACCAAGACACCTCAATTCTATAAGCAAAGTCTTGAAGCCATTGTTGACTAAAATAATAGGCGATGGGCGTACCAATTATAAACGCTAAGCCCACCATTTGCAGGATGTTTTTTAAAAAGAGTTGTACAATTTGTCTTGTGGAAGCACCTAGTACTTTTCGGATACCGATTTCTTTTATTCGACGTTCTAAGGAAAAGATTGTCAAGCCTAAAACTCCTAGTCCGCAAAGCAGTAATGCTAGAATGGAAAAAAGAATGGCCAACTTACTAGTCATTTTTTCTGTTTGATAATATTGACTATAATGTTCATCTGCAAATTGGTACTCAAAAGGAATAGTAGACTCATAGTTATTGAAAGTTTGTTCTAAACTAGTTAACGTATTTGGTAGGTTATCTGTAGCTACTTGCACATAAACATAACTTAAATCTGAATCTACATATAAGATGGCTGGTGTAATTTCATATTTCAAAGAATACATGTGAAAGTCTTTTACACAACCGATAATTTGTGCGGGTTCTTCTCCAAAATATACGGACTTCCCTACGGGATTTTCCATCTTCATCAGTTTCGCAGCAGCTTCATTGATAAGAACATTCATGGAATCAGCTCGATGCTCAACCGAAAAGTCTCTCCCCGATTTCAATACTAAACCTGTTGTGTTTACAAAATCAAAGTTAGCTCCAATAGTAGTGAATAAATGATCCTCTTCGACTGGCATTCCTTCCCAAGAAATACCCGAAGTACTATATCGAATATCGTTTAATTTCTGATTACAAGAGGAGACCGATTGTACCGCTGGAATTTTAAGTAAGTCTTCTTTTAATACATTATATTTCTTTGCTAGTCCAGTTGAATTTATAGGGATATACAATAATTGTTGTTGGTTAAATCCTAATTCCTTTTGCTGCATAAACTGTATTTGTTGAAGGACAATCCAAGTGCCCGCCATTAATACCATTGCAACGGTAAATTGCCCCACTACTAATATATTTCTTAGCCATCTTTGTCCTACCTGTTGTTGAAAACGGTCTGCAATAGCTGCAAGTGGGCTAAAAGAAGATAAAAGCATAGAAGGATAACTTCCAGCCACTAGCAGCGTAAACAGAAAAATACCAAAAAGACCTACTCCTACTTCCTTGGATAAGAAAGAAAAGACAATGCTACTATTGGTCGCCTCATTAAAATACGGAAGGAAAATAATAAATAAGCTGACTCCAATGCTTAAAGCAAAAAAGGAAATCAACATGGCTTCTATAAAGAATTGTCCTGCTATTGCTTTTCTGCTTGCCCCTATTACTTTTCTAATGCCTACTTCTTTGGCTCTTTTGCTGGCACGGGCTGTTGTTAAACTAATGAAGTTCACACAAGAAACCAAAAGAATTAATAAGGCAATAAGCCCAAATAATTTTACTTTTTCGATTCTCCCACCCCCTGCATATTGTCCATTTTCGTAGTCTGTATATAGGTATCTATCTTTAACAGGTTGCAGAAATAACTCCGTATTCTTTTGGCGGCTATCTTTTTTAATAAGTGAAGCTAATTTGTTTTGAACATCTTTAGAATCAACCTCTTTTTTTAACAATACCCAAGTATTAGGTCCATTATTTTGCCATCCAAGTAGCCAATCATTTTCAGATTCAAATTTTTTAAAAGGAAGCACATAATCAAATTGCAAAGTAGAGACTGAAGTAATATTCTCCATAACTCCCGCAACCGTAAATGGCTGTTCATTGATGATTTCTAAAGACTGCCCTATGGCAGATTCATCAGGAAATAATTGATCTGCCATCCGTTGGGAAATCACAATATGCTCGGGTTGTTGTAAAACACTTATTGGATCCCCTTCCAATAGAGGAAATGTAAATACTTGAAAGAAGTCCTCATCTGCATAAATTCCACTTTCAGTAGCCGTAAATTGTTCATTTCGGAACTCTTTCTTTATAGACCAAGTAGTTCTAACCGCTTTAGAAATATCAGGCATTTCTTCTTCTAGTACTTTCTTTAGTGGACCAGGCGTAGCCGTAACCGATAGAATCGTACCATCAGAATAATACTGATTTTCCCATACCTGAAAAAGACGGTCTTGCTTCTCGTGAAAACGATCATATTGGAACTGTTGCATTATCCAAGAGAAAATCAATAAGCAACTTACAATACCAATTGCTAGACTAGAGATATGAATGCTAGAGGTCGTTTTATCTAGCCACAACTTTCTCCAACTAACTTTTATATCATTGAGAAACATAATTATTTAGTTTATTTTTTTGCCTTTATATATTTTACAAATACTGTCGCACCACATTTTCCACTACCACTTTTCCATCCAACATCCGAATAATTCGATTCCCAAATTCCGCACAATACTGTGAGTGCGTCACCATTAAAATAGTTGTGCCACCAGCATTTAATTCCGATAAAATTTTCATCACTTCATCTCCATTAGAACTATCCAAATTCCCCGTAGGCTCATCCGCTAGAATTAAGCGAGGTTTATTCACTATCGCTCTTGCAACAGCTACCCGTTGTTGTTGTCCACCTGATAATTGTTGTGGAAAGTGATTTCGACGGTGCATAATATTCATGCCTTCTAATAATTCATTGACTCTAGTTTTTCGTTCTGCCGAAGGAACTTTTGTGTACAACATAGGCAATTCCACATTTTCAAAAACCGTTAATTCATCAATTAAATTAAAGCTTTGAAAGACAAAACCAAGGTTGTGTTTTCGGACATCCGAACGCTTGCTTTCTGATAAATGTCCCACTTCTTTGTCATTAAATAAATAGTCTCCTGCGGTAGGACTATCTATCATGCCTAATACATTCAGTAAGGTGGATTTGCCACATCCTGATGGACCCATTACGGAGACAAATTCTCCTTCCTTAATTTCAATGTTCACCTCGTTGAGGGCAGTTGTTTCTACTTCATCTGAGCGGTAGACTTTGGTAAGATTGACTGTTTTTATCATTGGTTGATTATTTTTTTAGAATAGAGAGCAGAGAAGCGAGAATAGAGCGCAACCCGTATCATTTTAAAACCAGTACATCCTTATCCCCAAAATTTTCATAGCTAGAAGTAATCACCACATCATCTGGTTTCAGTCCTTCCATCACCTCATAAAAATTTGGATTTTGGCGACCTACCCGAATCGCTTGCTTAAAAGCGGAGGAGCCATCTTTACTCAACACATATACATAATTACCGCCAGTCGATTGATAAAAGCCACCTCTAGCTAACAATAAGGCTTCTTCTTGCGCACTCAATTCTAGTTTCACCGTAATTGTTTGTCCCCGCTTAATTCTAGTAGGCACTTTTCCTTTAAATAACATATCTGCTTCAAAGGCACCATTCACTACTTGCGGGTATATTTTTTTAATGCTTAATTCATAGTTTTCATTGGCAAACTTAAACGACCCTGCTTGCCCAGAATAAATTCTAGAAATATAAAATTCATCAATTTTTACTCGAATTTTAAAGTTGGTTAAATCATCTATTTGTGCAATTTGAGCCCCTTCATTAATCAATTCTCCTAACTCTGCGGTGAGGCCAGAAATTTGCCCATCAATGGGTGATTTTACAACTAGATTATCTAGACTTTGTCGAGCGATTTTTAAGTTGCGCTGCATTAAATCTATCGTCGTGGTCATTTGCGTATCTTCAAAAGCATTCGACACACTATCTTTTTGGATAGTCCTTTTTAACAGTGCTTTTCGACGTTCCAAATTATCAAACTCATCTTGTAATTCTTCTACATCCACTCGTGCAATGACCCCCTCGTTTCCCAGCTGCGTATTTCGCTTTAAGCGTTTTCTTGCTAAGGTTGATAAATAGTCAATGTTCAAGGCAGTTTCTCTAAGATTTAAACTTTGCTGTTCCCGAAATAAACTATTACTTCTAATCTGATTCATTTGGGAAACAATCGTTGCTTCTTGGTTTAAATAACTTAATTGCAAATCAGGATTACTTAGGCGTAAAATAGATTGTCCTTTTTTGACTTCCGTACCATCTTCTACGAATCTTTCCTCTACCCGTCCGCCTTCTACAGCCCCTATTAAAACTGACTTAATGGGTAAAACTGCGCCTGTAACTGGAATAAATTCCTGAAAGACCCCTCTATGAATGGTATCAATCAATAGTCGGTCTGCTTGTACATTCAATTTAGTTTCTCCTGTATTATTAAGGAATTGGCTTCCTACAAATCCAAAAAATGTAAGTACACCAATTCCTAATAATACTACCGGCCAGGTGATTGCTCTCTTTTCTATTTTTTTATCCATTGACATAAACGAGAATGTTTAGGTTGTTTATTTGTTTAGATTGTTTATTTGTTTAGCATATTGAGTGAGGATAAACAATTAAACAGTCTAAACAAATAAACAATTTATAAAGTGCTAAGGCTTCTTTTATTTTGATAGATTTCATCTCTATAAACAAGTAGTAATAATCCTATAGCGAACAAGATACAGCCTAATACAACAATTCTTCTATCTAATCCCATAAATTGCCCTGCCCCAATTAAGGAGGAGCCTCCAATTGCCAAAATTGCGCTTATCGGATGACTTGCTATAAATTTCCAAGCATGAACCGATAAACCAATATATAGTAAGGAAGGACCAATTACAAAAAATGGATACCATATAGATGGCGTATTTATTAAGTGACCAATTAACTCATTTCTTTT
>ENA-ORXT01006010-ORXT01006010.1-marine-metagenome-genome-assembly--contig:-NODE-6010-length-11548-cov-2.746578_pt1 | contig 11548 bp, 8 predicted proteins | sample MGYA00237868_ERZ511482 | MGnify/ENA metagenome assembly ERZ511482 | reverse complement strand
CCGTAGATGAAATTTATACCATTTTAAGTATAAAGGATGAGATTATGTAGTGGATTTTCTATTATTAAAAATAGAACATATTATTTATCTTTACATTATTAGTACACTATTAGTAATTCTGTAACTACCCCTTGTTTAGAATAAATTAAGTAATGAAAATCTAATATTTAAATCCAATTTAAAAACACAAAACGATGAAAAAAATAATTATAGGAGTAGCTATCCTTATAGTAATTGTACTCATTTTCGGGTCGGGAAGTAACAATGAACCAAAATATACAATTGCAGATTTACAAACTAAAGAGATATTTAGTGAGAAATTAAATCCTTCTCAAAAATATAGCTACAAAAACAAGGCACTATATCAATTGCTTGAACATAATTTAAGAGGGCTAAATAATTTAAGAACCCAAGAGTATTTAATAATTTTCAAATTCGGAAGTCAAGAAATTGATTTCATACCAATTAAAGAAGGAAAGACAAATTCAGATAAACGTGAAAAATATAAAATCACATTTGGCGGAGCAACTGAAACGGCATTATCGTATGGATTAGTAAATTCTAAGGGTGAGAAAACAGTACTTTCTATTGAAAGCGAATTAGATAAAAAAGGTACTTATATCATTAAACACGTCTTTAAGGAAACTGATGAGTCTTATTGTAAAAGAGGCATTTTACAAGAATTATAAGTAGAAGTAAAAATACACTATTGGTAATTGTGTACTAAGTTTATCTTTTCTCAATATTCTCTGTTTAGTAATAGACAATGATAATTGCATAACCATAAATATAGGAAGCAAATTATTGGATTCAATAGCCACTTATCGTCACGGGTAAAGTTTCTAGTCATTCACGGTAATTTTACGGACACTTATTTGGTAGGCTAACTTCTGGGTAAAAATACAAGAATCTTAAAAAATAGATATGGATGGGATTATAGCTATTGGAATATGCTTTCTTGTTTTAGTCTTTCTAAAGATTGCATGGATGATTTTAAAAACACTTTTTTTTAGTATTATTTATTTCTTTTTTAAAAAAAGAATAATGGATTATAATGAAAAAAAGACTTTAGAGTTTTTAAATGAACGGTTTAAACAGCAGTCTCCTACTATACCTAAGCGAAAAAGTAAATCTGTTGTTAAGAAAAGTCTGCAAAATAATGGTGGTAAAATAAAAAATTCAGAAGTAATACCTAAAAAAAGTTTTTTTACAAAACAAAAAAAGGAAGAATTAGAAGAAAAAAGAAGAGTGAAAGAAAAACAAAACAATAATAAGAAAAAAACAGATTGGAAACGTACTATCCATGCCTTGGTATTAATGCTGGCATTTAACGTATTTTTAATTCTATCACCTGCTTTTATGCCTTTCGTTGCTATTGGATGGTTTTGTATAACTTCTTTAATTCTTCTGTTTCTTTTTATAAAAGATAGGTTTGAATAACTATATGGGAATGACCTAGTTGTTCCTTCTATTGTATTCACAAACAAATAAATAAAACTATATGAATAATTTATTATGCTTTCTCTTTTTGTTCCCTTTAACTTTAATGGCTCAAATTGATTTGACCACTAAAAACAACATTGATGTTTTAGAAAAACAATATCCGTGGTACTATCTAGATGCGGGGTCAACAATTGCTTTAGATTTCAACACTACATATCGGAATTCTAATTATGGGAGTACAACAGATGCTTTGTATCTGCTAGTTTCTCGACAAGCAACAGCATTTATTGCGGAAAACACTACATTGAATTTAGATACTGGTTCATTTTATGATATAGAAGTAGTTACCCCAAATGGAGTGAAAACTAGATTAAAAGGTAAATGCAATACGAATCGTTATTCAATAGACGTTTATAATCCTGAAATTTTGATAGACATACTTTCTAGATATAGATATGTTACTATTAATTTGAAAACAAAAAATTTTACAATATCATCAGTCGTACCGTGTAAATACTTCAAAAAGCCATAATACATAGCTCGTGAATTTAAAGAGACTCTAATTAAACAATACAATATATGTTATAGTGTACTATCTGCTAGAAGAAAAGAGCCTCAAAACGTATCGTTTTGAGGCTCTTTCATTGTCCACCCAATCCAGTAGTCTAAAAGTAATGTACTACCCGACTATCCACTATACATAATAGTGTTACCTATAATCAGTATAATCAGACATTAAGTTAGTCTTCGGTGTTTTGCTACATCAATAAATCTGTGGTCTTAAGTATGTTGCCTTCGTCCTTCATACCCCATTACCTACGGATTTTGATACACTATATCATGTAATGGATTAACTAAGCTCAAAAACAAAAAAAATGAGCTTATTATTTTATAACCTTAAACACTTGGCAAGAATAGTGTTCCTATATTATTAGAGTGTTAGCTAAAAAAATGATGATTTACTGTTTTTGCGTCCTACGTAATTGCCAAATTTATTTGGCAGATTCAAAATACGCCAAATGTTGTTCTAAAAAACGAATTAGACGAGTAGAGTCTGCCAAATAAATTTGGCAATTACGTAGGACGCAAATACACGTGTAATTAGCATTCTTTTAACTGACACTCTAAATTAATACATGAGCTCTCATTCCACCCGATTTATATGCAATACTATTTGTACATTTGCCAAAATCACAAAAAGAATACCTAAACAATAAGATGACCGACCAGTACTTAAAAAAACTAACCGACAAACTCTGGGACTCCGCTAATTCAATGCGGGCCTATGGAGGCATAAAAGCATCTGACTATGCAGTCCCTGTTTTAGGGATAATCTTCTTACGTTTTGCTGATAATAAATACAGTCAATTTGAAGAAGAGATTTTAGCAGAATTCGAAAAGGACAAAGGCACTCGAATGGAACGGACAATTCATGCGATTGCTATTGAGAAATGTGGGTTCTATTTGCCAGATAATGCTCGCTATGAGTACCTACTTAATTTACCCGCCGACACAAGTTTGGCTATGGCTTTAAAAGAGGCAATGTTGGGGATTGAAAAATACCAAGATGATACATTCAAAGGGGTACTAGCAGCAGAGGCTTATTTTGATATTGAGAAAAAAAAGGACGATATATTACCCGAATTATTGAAGACTTTTTCGGATATTCCTAAGCGTGCTTCAGGGGATGTGTTTGGGTTGATTTATGAATATTTCTTAGGAAAATTTGCGATGGCAGAAGGACAGAAAGGAGGGCAATTTTTTACCCCTACCTCTGTCGTTCGATTTATAGTAGAAGTTATTGAGCCTTATGAAGGAAAGATATATGACCCTGCTTGTGGGTCGGGCGGAATGTTTGTGCAATCTGCCAAATTTATTCGAGAAGCGAGAAAGGATGTCAGTGATATATATGTGTCTGGACAAGAATTTATGGGCGAAACGGTGCGTTTGGCGAAGATGAATTTAATGGTGAATAATATTCGGGGAGCAATCACAGAGGGCAATTCTTATGAAGCAGACCCTTATGATAGTTTTGAAAAATTCGACTATGTGATGGCCAATCCACCGTTTAATGTGAAATCTGTGAAAGAGTCAACGGTCAAAAATGATAAGCGATTTTATCACTATGGTCTGCCCAAGAATAAAGGAAAAAAAGACGATAAGATTAGCGATGCTAATTATTTATGGATTTCGCTTTTTGCGACTTCTTTAAAACCTAATGGACGGGCAGGTTTTGTTATGCCTAATTCTGCCTCTGATGCTAGAAATTCGGAGAAAGACATTCGCCAAAAAATAGTCGATTCAGGTATTGTAGATGTAATGGTGGCGATGCCTTCCAATATGTTTTTTACGGTGACGCTGCCCGCTACCTTATGGTTTTTGGATAAGGGAAAGAAAAGACGAAACAAAAATAAAATACTCTTTTTGGATGCTCGAAATACGTATCGGCAAATCGACCGAGCGCATCGAGAATGGACTGCCGATCATCAGCAAAATTTAGCAACGGTTGTGCGCTTATATCGAGGAGAAAAAGAACGATTTGTGCAAGCTGTTGAACATTATTTTGAACGCATCAAAGGTCGAGTAACTTCGGATAGTCGACATCTTAGTTGTTATCGAAATTACAGTCATTGTTTGTTTCATTATGAAGAATTTGTCGATAATTTAAGGATTTGGTTTGAGGCAGCTAAAGCAGATTTGACAACTGCTCAAAAGAAAACTGCTACTACTTTTGATATAGAGCAGCAACTACAAGCTGCGACTGCTACTATTAATAAGATGTACGAACAAAAAAGTAGAGCTGGAGGCGGTCTGGATGATTTTGTTAATGAATGGGCAAAGTACGAAAAGACTAAAGGGCATAACCGATTTCTTAAATACCAAAAAGACTTAGCGGAAACTTTAGTCTATCTAACGGAAACCTACGAGACTACACTCAAAGAATCCAATCAGCTAAAAAATGACTTAGAAACTGTACTTACTTTTTTGGATAAAAAACTAAAAGTAGGGAAAGATAAGGCCTATAAAAAAGTCAAAGAGCAGTTTAAGTATTATGTCTTAGAACCGATTGAATTAATAGAAGATACCCATCAAGCTTTTAAAGATAGTTTGGACAATATTCAATGGTTGCAACAACGATTTCCGAAAGGAGAATATCAAGATGTGATTGGGCTTTGTAAAATCGTTGATATAAAAGAGGTGGTTGAGGAACAGGATTATTCTTTGAATGCTGGGCGGTATGTTGGGGTGGAGATTGAGGAGGATAATATAAGTAAAGAAGAATTCCAATCTAAACTTACCTCAAAATTTAAGTTATTTCAGAAATTGAATACAGAAGCTAAACTCTTAGAATCTTCAATCGAAAAAAACTTAGACACCTTATTATGAATAAAAGGATAAAATTAGGAGAATTAATAAAGAGTAGTAAAGTTCATTCTAAAACAGGACCATTTGGAACTCAATTTAAGGCATCGGAATATGTACATGTAGGAGTACCTATGATTAATGTAAAAAATATTGGTTTTGGAGATATTAGAAAACATCAATTAGAATTTATTACTGAAAAAAAAGCTAGAGAATTAAAATCACATAGACTTATAAAAAACGATATTGTTTTTGGGCGGAAAGGTGCTGTAGAAAGGCATTCTTTTATTAGTGATAAAGAAGAAGGATGGATTCAAGGTTCTGATTGTATAAGACTAAGGTTTTTGACCAATGATTTTGATCCTAAATTTATATCCTATTTTTTCAGAACCAAAAGGCATAAACAATGGATGATTAATTTGGGTTCTTTTGGAGCAACGATGACTTCTTTAAACCAAGAAATTATTTCAAAAATTGAAATCCCAGATATTCCTCTCAACATACAAAATCAAATTTCTTCTATACTTTCTGAATATGATAACCTCATAGAAAACAATAACCAACGCATCCAGCTACTAGAAGAAATGGCAGAAGAAATTTATAAAGAGTGGTTCGTGCGGATGCGTTTTCCTGGTTATCAGAATACTACTTTTTTTGATAAGAATGGAAAGGAAGTGCCGTTTGGAACACAGGGGGCTTTACCTAATGATTGGGAAAGAATCAGTTTTGAAGATTCTGCTAAATTCATTAATGGGTTTGCATTTAAACCTTCTGATTGGAAAACAGAAGGGATGCCGATAATAAAAATAGCAGAATTAAAAGGAGGCATCACTAATAAAACACCAAGGAATAATGGTAAGACAGTGCCAAAACATCTACATGTAGAACAAGGAGATATTTTATTTTCATGGTCTGCAGACTTAAATACTTATTTGTGGAATGAAGGGAAAGGATTATTAAATCAACATATTTTTAAAGTTGTTCCCAATACAGGACTTTCGAAGGAATTTGCTTTTTATTCCCTTAAGAAGAAGATGCCTATTTTTCGAAATTTAGCAAATGGCGCAACAATGAAACATATTAAAAGAGGTGAACTAAAGCGAGTTTATTTGGAAAAACCAAAAGGGAACTTATAGATGAATTCACTAAAATTGTTTCCCCAATGCTGAAAAATATTGGCAATTTTAAATCAAAAAACAAAATCCTCCAACAAACCCGTGACCTCTTACTCCCCCGCCTAATCAGCGGAAAACTAAACATAGAACATTTAACAAGCATATAAAAGTGGAATAATTCTAAAAATAAGCCTAAATTGGTGGATACTATACATACATGAGAAAACGGCTATCTTTTTCGCTATACATCATAATACCCAGAACAAATGGCCTTTTTAAACGAATCAGACATAGAAGAAGCCGATATTCAGTTTTTTGAATTAGTCTTAGGTTATCAACATATCAATGCTTGGAAACATCAATTGATTGGGCGAGATAGCCTAAAAGAAGTCGTGCTTAAAACCAATCTACGGCAAAAACTGACCGATTTAAATACTCACCTTCCTGCTACTTGTATTAATCATGCGGTTGAAGAATTAAGCAAAAGTAGAATTAACCACTCTCCTATTCTTGCCAATAAAGAAATTTATGAACTGATTCGCAAAGGCATCCCCGTTGAATATGATAATGCACAAGGGCGAAAAGAGGAGGACTATGTACAAGTGATTGATTTTGATACGCCTACCAATAATGAGTTTTTAGTCGTTTCTCAATTAACGATTCAAAGGCTACAAACCGAAAATAATCGTCGCCCCGATTTAATCTTATATGTGAATGGCTTGCCCTTAGTAATGATTGAATTAAAGAATGCTACTGAAAAAGTAAAAGTGGGCTATGATAAAAACCTACAAGACTACAGAAGAGATATTCCTCAATTATTTTGGTATAATCTCTTTGTTTGTATTTCAAATGGTATCCAAACTAGAGTCGGTAGTTTTAAAGCAGAATGGGGACATTTTTTCTCTTGGGCTAAATTAAAAGATACAGCCGTCTCTAGAACCCAAAAAACAAGGGAAGAAATAGAGGCAGAAAGTGCAACAACCAATAAAAGATTAAGTCTAAAATTATTTGGCGAAGGACTTTGTCATAAACATCAGCTATTAGATTATTTTGAAAACTTTGTTCTCTATCATAATAATAAAGTCAAGATTATTGCTAAAAACCATCAATTTTTAGGGGTAAATAATGCCATTCTATCTTTAAATGAACGAGAAGGAAAAAAAGGAAAACTAGGAGTGTTTTGGCATACCCAAGGTTCGGGCAAGTCTTATTCAATGATATTTTTCTCTCGAAAAGTACGCCGAAAAATAACAGGCAATTGGTCTTTTCTAATTGTTACCGACCGCAAAGATTTAGATGACCAGATATATCGTAATTTTGTAGAAACTGAAACTGTCGAGCAGCCACCCAAGAAAAAGAAAAACCCAAACCGTCCTTATAATAGAGAGCAGCTAAAGGATTTTCTTAGTTCTAACAAAAGTCATGTCTTTACGCTCATCCATAAATTTGGCATTCAAAAAGGAAAAACCTATCCACATCTGACCGATCGAGCAGATTGGATAGTGATGGTAGATGAAGCCCACAGAAGCCAGTATAAAGGTTTCGGAGAGAATATGCGCATCGCTATTCCCAATGCACAATATATTGCCTTTACAGGTACACCTTTGTTACGCAGTAAATTAACCAAAGACTGGTTTGGTCCTTATGTCTCAGAATACAACTTTGCCCAAAGTATAGAAGATGGAGCAACCGTTCCTTTATTTTATAAAAAATCAGTTCCACGGGTAGAGCAAATACGAGAAGATTTAGTAGGCGATGCTGCGGAGATTTTAGAACATGAAAAGCTAAGCGAAGAACAAGCTCGAAAATTAGATAGAGAATATTCTACCTTATTGCAGGTCGTCAAACGACCAGACCGGTTAAAAGAAATTGCCAATCATATCGTTCGACACTATCCTTATCGCTTAGATGTCGTAGATGATGAAAACAACCGAAAACCGATGAAGGCAATGGTTGTTTGTATTGATAAATTCACGGCTGTTCGGATGCATGATATGGTACAAGAGGCTCAGAAGGAAGAAATAATTGCTTTAAGTAGAAAAATAAAAGATACTACGGACGAGTCATTAAAGATTCGCCATAGAAGAGCCATTAAATTTATGGAAGAAACCCGAATGGCAGTAGTGATTAGTCAAGAAGGTACCGATAAAGAAGAAACTAAGAAATTTGAGAAAGAAGGTTTGGTTATCCATAAACATCGCCAATTAATGGATCATCCAGATGAAGATGGCAGAAATATAGAAGATTATTTTAAAGACCCGAATAATACCTATCGCATTGTTTTTGTAACCGCTATGTGGTTGACAGGATTTGATGCCCCCTCCGTTTCGACACTTTATTTAGATAAACCCTTACAGAATCATACTTTGATGCAAGCTATCGCTCGGGCAAACCGAGTAATTAAAGGAAAAAAGAATGGCTTAGTGGTTGATTATTTTGGGGTGTTTAGAAATTTACGAAAAGCCCTAGCTGATTATGCAGAAGGCAGCAAGGATAAGAAAAAAGATGAGGAGGAATTTCCAGTAAAAGAATTTGAAGAGTTATTATTCTTGCTAGAAGCAGGTATTGCTGAAGCGAAGGCCTATTGCAAAAACTTAGGAGCAGATATTGATGCCATTTTGGATTTAGGAGAAAAAGGCTTTAAAGAGGTTGAACTGTTCCAAGAATACGCCAATATAATCTTAGAGAAAGATAAATACCGAAAACAATTAGGTTTGTATGTAAATACTATTGTCTCTCTATATGATTCTTCTAAACCCGATATTTACGAGCACCCCAACATCAAAAAAGGAAAAGAAGTATTGGAGTATCTTCGAAAAGTGGTAGATAGAAATGTGGATAAAGAGGAAGCCATTGAGCGCGTAAAAAAGAAAATTGATGAGTTACTCGATAAGAGTATAGTCAGCATGGGAGATTTAAAAGAAAACCGTACTAGCTACCTTATTGACGAATCTAAGCAAATTGACCTTAGTAAATTAGACTTTGACAAACTTCGAGCAGAATTTCCAGCTAGAAAACATAAAAATATTGAATTTGCGGACTTACGCCAATTAATGGAAATTAAGCTAAAACAAATGCTCGCCGCCAATAAAACTAGAGGTAGTTTTTTAGATAGATTTGAGGACATCATCAAAGACTATAATTCTGGAAGTCTTTCCATAGAAGAAGCATACGAAGCATTATTAAAGGAAGCAGGTAAAGCTAAAGAAGAGGTAGCGCGAGCTGCTAAAAATGATATGACCGAACAAGAGTTGGAGTTATTTGACCTCTTGAAAAAAGAAAAACTGACTAAAAAAGAAGAAAAAGAAGTTAAGCTCGCCGCTAAAACTTTATTGCAAAAACTGTTTGATGCCCAAAATAAAATCTTGATTCAAGAGTGGCATAGGGAAAAAGCTACGCAGGAAATGGTTAAACGAGAAATTCAGAAGATACTTGGTAAGCATTTACCAGATCCTGGTTATGGTCGCTTGTTATTTTCGGAGAAACTCGATGTTGCTTATCAGCATTTTTATGGCTTGGCGGAAGAAGGGATGGGGTTTGCGAGTTGATTATTGATTATTCACCAAACGTACTATTACTTCTGGTGAATAATCAATAATTTAATAATTAATAGTCAACCTCTTGCAATAGCTTATCCGCTGCATAAAATGCCTCCGTCACTCCCCTATCAGTAATTCGATACGTATCCCAAAATTCAAGTGCTGCATTAGCTACCAAAATAGACCGAATACGTTCTGGATTTTGGACACCGGGTACTTCTACATGAATAAAATTGTTTTGTACATCTTTGCTAATCTTCGATTGAGATAAGCCGTGTCCATTGATACGCTGTTCTAGTAAAAATTGAGTATCGTCTACCGCAGTAGCTATTAATTGATGAATAGTTATTTTCAGAGAAGAGATACTAGGCGCATCTATCAGGTCAATCTGTGGATGTTTACTAAATAACCGAATAATAGATTCTGTTGGCTCCAATTGCTGGTAGCGGTCAAAAAACGCATCAATATAGGTTTCTTGAGATAAACCGCTTTTGCTATCTGCATATTCTAAAGCATTTTGGAAATTGGTTCCTTGTGTATCGCTCGCCAGGTCTATCAAAAAGTCTGCGGTATTTAGTCGAAGGGTTAATTGCATCCCTCCTTTCAAGTCTAGCCCCAACTGTAATTGTTGGTCTTTTAAATCATTGTAGGTAAACTTAGCTAAATAGGGAATTTTGAAAACCACTTCATTCGCCATATTCTCCAGATAGGATTGTTTATACATTCGCTGGACTGCGTCTTGTTGCTCAATGGGAAAGTCTTGTGCGTAGCTGTTTGCTTTGCTGGCAGCAGTACGCTCTACGAGTATCGTAGGGATGGCTAAACTAAATTGAAAGGTAACAACCATTACTAGGGTCCAAAATAATGCTTTAATAAGCGACTTGTTTTTCATTTTCAATGATTTAGAAATTATAAAGGAATGCGCAATTGCGCTGTATTTCCTTCAAATATTTCTTAATAATTGATTGAAAAACAAGGGGTAAAAGCTGACTTGGCGGGATGGAGGGCTGACTTGGCAAGATTGGTTAATGAATAATTAAGAATGAATAATTAAGAATTTTTTGGGACGTGTATTAGACGTAAAAGATAATGAATAATTAAGGAATGAATAATTAAGAATTTTTGATACGTTTATTGTATGTTCAAATATTAGTAGCGTCTAATACACGTCCCAAAAATTCTTAATTATTCATTCTTAATTCTTCATTAACTACATAACCCACTAATCCAATCATGTAAAACCCCAGTCATACTCCTCGAAACTTTCACTTTAGAATCATCACTCATGACTAGGCAAGCATCTCGACGCGTTCCTTCATAGGCACTTACTTCATTTATATTAACGATAGCCGAGCGACTCACTTTTAGGAAGGGAAAATCGCTTAAATGTTCTAGGGCTTTTGATAAGCTCATAGTACAAGCTATTTTATCAGTAGCCCCATTTTTCCGAAAGGATAAAATTAGGTTGCTTGTTTTACTATCAATTTCCATATATACGATGTCCTCTTTTCTTAATAAGACAAAACCAGTTCTAGTAGGGAAACTTAGCCGATTGGGCATATTGTCTTGCCGAACCCATTCCGAGAACCTCGCTTTGCAGCTTTCTAATTCGGAGGATTTTGTAATGTGGGCGGTGGTCTTAGGTAAGTTGAGCGGTAGCTGCTCGTTGGCGGAGATAGGACTATGGAAGAAAAGTACGAATAGACCTATCCAGAAGGCAGTTTTTATTTTCATGTTGGTTAGTTTTATAATGCTATTTCAAGTTTAACCCGTAACGTGAACTAGACGTTTTTTTGAAACACAAAAGGAGCAAAGGAAACAAAAGGTTTTCACAAAAGTTTTTTGTTATTTCATGTAGTAGTAAAATTGACTTTTGTCAATCTATAAAACTTTTGTGAAAATCCTTTTGTTTCCTTTGCTCCTTTTGTGTTTCAAAAACATCTAGTCCACGTCACGGGTTGAACTTGTACTTGAAAATTTTTACTCATTCACTCGCTTCCGAGTTTCCGAATGCAAAATAACCCGCTTTTTATTTCTTGCTTCCACTTCCTTTTTCTGTCGCTCCAATACTGCATCCACTTGGGCTTT
>ENA-ORXT01006008-ORXT01006008.1-marine-metagenome-genome-assembly--contig:-NODE-6008-length-11548-cov-17.555749_pt1 | contig 11548 bp, 14 predicted proteins | sample MGYA00237868_ERZ511482 | MGnify/ENA metagenome assembly ERZ511482 | reverse complement strand
TACACGGACCAGGCCACGCGGTTCGTTGCAGCATCGATGCAAGGTTGGGCGTACTGCCGGGACAACATCGAATCGTGCCGTGACATCGTCGTCGCCCAGGGTTCAACGCTTGGCGAGAGTCACCAGCTGTGGCAGACCAATGAGGTCAACAAGCTGATCTGGCCGTCGGAGAACGGCATCGGCTTCATTGATCAGGCCGCGTGGGACCGTACGGTCGAGATCAGCCAGAGCACGCCGAACCTGGAAGGAGCGACCGTGTTGACCGCGGCGCCTGACGACACGTCGTTCACGAACGAGATCGTTGAAGCAGCATGGGCGCTGCTCGGTGACTCGGGTGTCGACCTGTTCGGTGCGGACTATGCGCCGACTGACGTGACGCTGAACCCGGGCGGCAGCTGAGGCGGTCGTTTCGGCCGTGTTGGTCGTGCCCGAGTCCGACCCTGTTCAGCGGTCGGGCCCGGGCGTAACCTCGGACCATGGCTGAGATCGTCGACATTGCGAGCAACGGTGACAACGCGCACGGGTACCTGGCTCTGCCAGAGTCGGGCAGCGGACCCGGTGTGATCGTCGTGCAGGAGTGGTGGGGCCTCGACTCCGGCATCAAGGAGATGGCGGACCGGCTGGCGACTGCCGGTTTCGTCGCACTGGCGCCGGACCTGTATCGGGGCGAACTCGCCGAGCACACGGAGATGGACAAGGCCGCAGAGTTGATGAACACCCTGCCTGCAGATCGCGCAGGTCGCGACATGAGTGGTGCCGTCGACCATCTCGCCGACCACCCGGCCACCACCGGCGATGGCATCGGTGTGATGGGCTTCTGCATGGGTGGACTCCTCACCTTCGTCCTCGCCGCGCTACGGCCCGACAAGGTCAAAGCTGCAGTCCCGTTCTATGGCTTCCCGCAGGGCGACGATCAGCCCGACTACTCCCGGATCGACGCCGCGATCCAGGGACACATGGCCGAGCACGACGACTTCTTCCCACCGTCGGCGGCGCTGCACCTCCACGACAAACTCCAAGCGCTCGGCAAGAACGCGACGATCACGGTGCACGAGGGAACGGGGCACGCGTTCATGGCGCCGCACAATGCCCTCGGCACTCGCGACGCCGAGCTCGCGTCGATCATCTGGCCGCAGGTAACGGCGTTCCTGCACGAACACCTTGCCTGATCGCTCGATCCTCACGTCGTGACGATTGTCGGATGACTGCGGGAGCCACCTGCTGCCCACTACGTTGGCAGGCATGATTTCACGGGCTCATGGTTCCACTCGATTTCGTCTGGTCACCGGCGCTGCAGCCGTCGCGCTGCTGGCCGCAGGCTGCGGAAGCGACAGCGGAGGCGGTGCCGCCTCCGCTGACTCCTGGTGTGACCTCGCCGAGGGCTCCGGTGTCTTCGACGCGTTCGACGCCTTCGATGCGAACCCCGCTGACCTCGAAGAGGGCTTGCAGCAGGTCGAGGACTTCATCGAGCAGCTGCCGGAAAAGGCGCCTGCGGAGATCGCCGACGACGTCGAGTTGATCACCGAGGGGACCCAGATGCTGATCACGGCCTTTGCCGAGGCCGACTACGACGTGCTCGATGTCGACTTGGCGTTCCTGAGCGACTCTGAGCTCGAAGATCGGATGGACGCAGCCGGCGAGCGGATCGACGAGTACACCGAGCGCGAGTGTGGCCGACCGTTCGTCGAGGACGCTGACACAGACGCTGACATCGATGGCGACATCGATACCGATACCGATGGCGACATCGACATCGATACCGATACCGATACCGAAACAGACAGCGATGAAGATGGCGACACCGACTTCGATCCAGCGGGCGGGACGTTGCGAGATCAGCTCGTGTCGCAGTTCGAATCGATCGGGTTGAGCAGCGACGAGGCGGCGTGCATCGCCGACAGCTTGGACTTCAGTGACCCAGCCGTGCAGAGCGGCGACGTCGCAGCGATGCTCGACGTGTTCGAAGAGTGCGATATCGGCCTCGATCGCCTCGCCGAGTTGGGCGGCGGGCAGTGACGCTGATCACTACCTGGTGAACCGCTTCGACGCGATCCTCTTCGATGCAGGCGGCGTGCTCGTGTTGCCCGATCCGACTGTGCTCGGCCCGCTCCTCGAGTTCTATGGCGGCGATGCCTCGGTTGCGGCTCATCGTCGCGCCCATTACGCAGGGATGCGCGACAAGTCCCATGCCAACGCGGTCGAGGGTGACTGGCTGGTGTACGACGAGGCCTACGTCGATGCGATTGGCATCCGAACGGCTGACCGTGCCGAAGCCGCAGACGTTCTGAACCGGACGCGCACCGCCGACCTGTGGCGCTGGGCGATTCCCGAGACGCTCGTCGCTCTCGGGCGTCTCGCACACGCCGGTGTCCCGATGGGTGTCGTGTCGAACGCGAGCGGCCAGGTCGAGGGGTCGCTCAACCGTTCGGTCTGTCAGGTCGGCGACGGTCCGTTCGTGTCGATGCGCTGCATCGTCGACAGTGACGTCGTCGGTGTGGCCAAACCGGACCCGGCGATCTTCGGTCATGCGCTCCCGTCATTCGCAGAGTTCGAGCCGGGTCGGATTGCCTACGTCGGTGACAGTGTTGCGATGGACATCGTGTCCTCGACTGCAGCAGGCCTCCACCCGATCCTCATCGACCCGTACGACGACCACGTCGGCGCAGACTTCGAGCGCATTGCCTCAGTCGGCGTGCTCGCTGACGAACTCATCAACTAGCTCCGCAGCTCGCTCTCGATCACGTCATCCGATGACGGCGGTAGCGCCCAGTCGGGTCGGTTGACGAGGACGTAGAGCCAGGCGAGCGACGGCACGGCGGTCACTGCTGCCAAACCGAAGACGACGAGTAGTCCGATCTGTGTGGAGCGGGCGCCGATCGCCTCGTCGATCGTGACGGCATCGACCAGGATGTCCGGGTACTGGCCGACACCCCATCCGATCACGATCGCGGCGACGGCGATGACCGCACCGACGCGTGCCCGAGCCCATCGGCCGGCTTGCAATCGCCACATGCTGAACGAGCCGGCGACTGCGGAGAGGATGATCAGCGGGAGACCGCGTCCGTGCAACCCGCTGGCCAGCGATGTGGCGTCGAGTTCGAGCGTGACAGCGGCTGCGATGGCAGCCGCGCCGGTGACGGCCCCCGCCCACAGCGACTTCCGGCCGAAGTCTGCGGCGAGGTCGGAGTCACCAGACCGCTCGGCGTCAGCAGCGAGGAACGTACCTGCGAGGAACGTGCAGGTCAGCACGGCGAGCACGCCGCCTACCCAGGATGTCGGCCCGGTCCAACTCGTCCAGATGTCGCCGGTGCTATCGGCAGGGACTCGGCCGCTGGCGATGGCACCTGCGATCATGCCGAGAAAGAACGGTGTGATCACGGACGAGGAAGCAAAGACGATTCCGTGGATCTGGGCTTCGCGCACCGTGGCAGAGAACTTGCGGAAGGCAAAGGCGCCGCCGCGTAGGACGATGCCGAGCCCGACGAGCATCCACGGCACGAACAGTGTGGTCATGATCGCAGCGAATGCCTCAGGGAAACCTGTCCACAGAAACACGAGGATGTAGATCAGCCAGACGTGGTTCGCCTCCCAGACCGGGCCGATGCTGCGGTCGATCTGGGCCCGCACATGGGCTCCCGCTTCGGCGTCGCCGGCGACGAGGTCCCAGACCCCGCTCCCGAAGTCGGCGCCGCCGAAGATGGCGTAGGCGACGACACCGAGGAACATCAGCGCCGCGATGACGTCACTGAGACCCATCAGCGGTTCACCAGCTCGTCGGCCTCGTGTCCCTGGAGCTGCAAGTTGGCGACCGACGGCCCATAGGGGGTCGGCAGGTCGACGTCGTCGGTCTCTCGCCAGCGACGCGTCATCCCTCGGATGATCTTGGTCGCCAGGACCCCCATGCTCGCGTACACGACAATGATCGCGGCGAGGCTGAACCAGATGCCGCTGTTTGATGTCACTGCATCGACGGTGCGCATTTCGCCGTAGACGATCCAGGGCTGGCGGCCGACTTCGGTGGTCGTCCATCCGGTCTCGAGCGCGAGCACGGCGAGCGGTCCGCAGACGACGACGGCGCGCATCAGCCAACGTTCTTCGAACACGGCGTCGCCGACGCGCCGCCGCCGCCACCAGTAGTACGTCGCCACGAGGGCCATTGCGGTCCCTGCAGCGACCATGATCTGGAAGGCGATGTGGGTGACGTTCACTGGCGGTCGCTCGTCTTCGGCGATGTCGTTCAAACCGGGAACGACCTGGTTGAGTGAGTTGCCTGCAGCGATCGAACCGAGCAGCGGGATCTCGATCGCGAATCGCTTCTCGCCGTCGATGTACAACCCGCCGATCGTGAGGGGTGCCCGATCCTCGCTTTCGATGGCGAGTTCCATCGCTGCGAGTTTGCTCGGCTGGTCTTCGGCGAGGCGCTGGCCGGCGAAGTGTCCGATCATCGGCTGCATCAGCGCAGCGATGGTGGCGAACACCATGGCGACCGTGAAGCCCATCCGGTGAGCGAGGTCGTGGCGACCCTTCAACATGCCGATGCCGTAGACCGCGGCGACGAGGAAGCCGGTCACCGCGAAGGTCGCGACGTACATGTGGGCTGCTTGGCCCCACACCGCGTTGTTGAACATGGCTGCGAGCGGGTCGATGTTGATGATCTCGTTTGTCACCGGATCCCGGTCGAAGCCGGCCGGATTGTTCATGAACGCGTTGACGGTCAAGATGCAGAAGGTGCCGAATGCGCCCGAGATGATCATCGGGATGAGCGTGCGGAGGTGCACCTTCGGCGCGAGTCGATTCCAGCCGTAGAGGTAGATGCCCATGAAGACCGCCTCGACGAAGAACGCAATGCCTTCGAGTGCGAACGGGAGCCCGATGACGTCGCCGTACTCAGACATCAGGCCGGGCCAGAGCAATCCCATCTCGAAGCTGAGGATGGTGCCCGACACCGCTCCGACGGCGAACAGGACAGCGGACACCTTCGCCCACTTCTTGGCGAGCATCAGCGCGGTGGCCCGGACCTCGGCATCAGGGTGTTTGAGGCCCCGTCGGTGCAGGACGTAGATCAGCGAGGGCAGGGCCACGCCGAAGCACGACAGCACGATGTGGAAGCCGAGCGACAACGCCATCTGGTACCGGGCCGCCATCAACTCGTTCGCTGCAATCAGCATGAGCACCTTCCTGGTTGCGTGGTCGGTCGTGTGTACTGAACGGTATCGCTCGCCGACGTCGGGTCGGTGGCGTCGTTCGTCACCCGCCCTCCGGTGAGAGGTGAGACGACCGTTGCGCCCCGGGTCTCACCGGAACGACAGGAGTGAGGTGGTCGGGCGATGATGAGGAGGCCGGGCGCGCGACCTGCTTGCATGGGGTGATGCCCGATCTCTCGCCTGACACGATTGCCGACCTGCCAACGCCAGCGCTCGCGATCGACCGGTCCGTGTTCGACGCGAACCGTGCAGCGATGGACGAATTGCTTCCCGGCGATCGGCTGCGCCCCCACGTCAAGGCGTTCAAGAGCACCGCGCTCGCGCAGCAACTCGCGAACGACGGCCATGCCGGCTTCTGCTGTGCGACGCCCCGCGAGGTCGAAGGGATGGTCGCCGCCGGGCTGGGCGACGACCTGCTGCTCGCGAACGAGTCGCTCGACGTGGCGCGGCTCGGCGCACTCGCCGACGAGGCGAGCATCACGGTGGCTGTCGACTCCGATACAACGCTCGATGCCGTGATCGACGGTGGCGTGCGGTCGGTGTTGATCGACGTCGAGGTCGGCCTCCCGCGCTGCGGTGTCGACCCCGCCGACGCCGGTCGGCTCGCAGAACGGGCTCGTGCTGCCGGGATCGAAGTTCGCGGGGTGATGGGCTACGAGGGGCACCTGATGATGGTGCTCGATGCCACGGAGAAGGCCGAGAAGGTCGGTGCCTCGATGGAACTGTTGCTCCGAGCCGCTGGTGATGTGGGCGGTGACATCGTGTCCGGTGGCGGAACGGGAACGTGCTTGACGAACACCTGGTGCACCGAGGTGCAGGCGGGGAGTTACACGCTGATGGACACCGACTACGCCAAGCTCGATCTGCCGTTCGAGATCGCCCTCACGATCGTGGCAACGGTGATCTCGGTCAGTCCGAAGGGGTGGATCATCGCCGATGCCGGCATCAAGTCGATGGCGATGGATCACGGCAATCCCACGTGGGAGCACGGCGACGTCTTCTTCCTGTCCGACGAGCACATCACGCTGTCGCCGACCGATCTCAGCGCATGGAGGGTCGGCGATCAGGTCCGGCTCCAACCGGCGCACATCGACCCAACGATTGCCAAGCACGAGCAGATGTGGCTGCTCGATGGCGACGCAGTCGTCGATCGCTGGGCGGTCGACCTCCGCCACTGGTGACTCAGCTGATCAGATTCAGGGACGCAGCCAAGTGAGTGGTCCCCTGCTTCTCTTTTTTTTGGGGGGGGAGGGGGTCAGCTCGTGGTGGGGTCGTGGCCCCAATTCATCAGCGAGTAGCGCCAAGCGGTTTCGGTGACGTCTCCCGACGGTCGCTGCGCAGTGTGTCGGTTGACGTACCCCGCGACCTTGTTCATGTGTTCGTGGTCGGCGTCGGTGAGTTCGTCGACGTTCTTGCGTTTGATCTCGACGATCCGGCGCCCGGACGCGTGCCCCGTGCTCTCGCCTCCATCGCTGTCACCGACCGACTTCGATTCGTCGGTCTGGAGCCAGTCCTCCAGCTCGGTGGGAGACATGTTGACGGCGTCTCGGAACGCTTTGCGGATTTCGATGGGATCGTCCATATGAGCGGTACTACCCAGAAACCCTGATGTCCTCACTTCGCAGTCGACGAGATGCGATGGTGCGATGGTGCGGAACCGCAGCATGCAGACAGGAAAGCCTCGGCGGAACCCGGTGCACAGTGACCGTTGGCGTTCTCGTCAGTCGTTGTCGGCGCGGTAGATGCCCAGCACGTTGCCGCTCGGGTCGCGGAAGTGGAATCGGCTGCCGCCGGGGAAGTTGAACGTCGTCGTGACGATCTCACCCCCCGCTTCAGTGACCGCCGTCATCAATGCGTCGAGGTCCTCACCCTGGAACAGCACGAGCGGTCCGACGCCGCTTTCATCACCTTGCGGTGGTGGCGCTGCCGCGGTGGCGGCAGTGGTCAGGCCGACCTCAAAGCAGGGGAGCTCGGCGGCTGCGTAGGTCGGCCCGTAGTCCGTCCACTCCCAGCCGAACGCCTGCGTGTAGAAGTCCTTGGTCGAGGCCAGGTCAGTGGCCGGGAGCTCGATGTTGTTCAGGGAGGGGTGACTCATGGGCGTCACGCTAGACACCGCTTACGACAGCGGTTTGTCGGACTTTGTTGACGATCTCGCTTCGATCTGGTGGAGTCGGGGTCATGCAGCGATTGGAGCGATTGATGGCGATCAATGAGATGCTTCGGCGAGCCGCGCCGAGGCCTGTCAGTTCGCGTCGACTCGCCGCCGAGTTCGGGGTCACCTCGCGGACGATCGAACGCGATGTCGCCTCACTGAAGGCGGCAGGGATTCCGCTGTATTCCGAAGCGGGTCGCCACGGGGGTGCCGTCAGTCTGGACGAGCTCGGCAACGTCGTGGTCACCTTGAAGCCCAGCGAGGTCATGGCACTCCTGACCGCTGTGCAAGCGGCCGGTCGGTCGATGCCCTTTGCCGATTCGGGCGCGGCCGCCGTGAATCGGATCCTGGACTCCTTGCCGTCGGAGACCCGTGTGATGACCGAGCAGCTGCGGGACCGGACCCGCACCCTGGATGACGCCGACGGGCCCGCTAGCCGCAGGGCTCGCAGGTCGATCGAGGAAGCGGTTCGGCGCCAGATCGTCGTGAACATCGAGTATCAGGATCGTGCGGGTGTTGAGACGCAACGCGCCGTGGACCCGGTCGGCTTCCTCCGACACACCGAGGGATGGTTCCTGATCGGGTGGTGCCGCCTCCGTGAGGCCGGACGGCTGTTCCGGCTGGATCGGATCATCCGTGCGAATCTGACGCGCAAAGCGTGCGACGCACGCGACGTCGACGCGACCCTCGGCTGGGTCCCCAACGAGGTTCGGCGTCCCTGATCGCACTCGAATCCACCGGCTCTCGACGTGCGCAGCGACTTGTGTTCCCGCCACGCCCCCGGTCCGACGATCGTCTGTCGCGTCATCGACGGCGGTCGACCTCGATCTTTGGTGTCTCAGGAACAGCTGGCCTCGAACGAGAAGGCTTGCGTCTCGCCGAACGCAAGTGCAATGCCGTTGTTGTCGTAGATCTGGCCGGAGCCGGTGATGGTCGAACCGTCGATCGAGAAGTCGAATCCGCCTTCGTTCCTATCTTCTTCGGGCTGTGACGAGAACACGATTCGGTTGGCGGAGAAGTCAGGCGAATCGTCGTTGCCTTCACCTCGGTTCTCGATCGGTCCGTGCTTGACGGTGACGTCTGCGGAGATGTCGGGCTCACCGTCGCTGTCGTAGTCCTCGACCGTGTCGCCCGAGATCGAGACCCAGGCATCACCGAACTCGCCAGGATTGGTCGCAGGGCCTTCGGTGAAGAGGCTTCCATCCGACGCGAAGCACACGTCTGCTGACAGGGTGCACACCTGGTCGCCAACGGTCACGGTTCCACCGCCCGCACCGGACTCGAGTGCCGGAGCGTCGGCGTCATCGGCTGAGTCGTCGGCCTGTTCGGCGTCGGTCTCGGCGTCGGCGTCGACTTCCACATCGGTGTCGGTGTCGGTGTCGGAGTCGATGTCGGCCGCAACTTCGACGCTGTCGGCCTCCGGGGTGGCGCCGCCGTCGGAGCCGCCGCAGGTGCTGGCGGTGATGATCAACAGCGCTGTGAAGGTGACGCTGGCGGTATGGAATGTGGGGGTTGCGGGTCTCATGGGTCTCCTGAGCTCGGGGTGTCCGGGTGGTGGCAGATCCGAAACGGTGGCTGCATCGATTTTCCAGCGAGGTCTGCCGGTCCGTGCGAGGTCGTCGAGACAGACCCGATCGCATCCGGTGTTGCGTGACAGAACTCCCACCGGATCAAGCCAGCGTGACGGCGTCTCTCGGGACGACAGATGCGCGCCGTCGAACGGCGGCGGCATCGGCCGGGCTGTACGTCTGGGACGTGAACTCGCTGTTCTGGCCCATGACCCGCGACAGTGAACCGGCCTGGGTCCACGACACTGCCGCCGACCTCCTCGCAGCACACTGATCCGGAACACGCCGAGTCGCCAACACCTGAACAGGCTCGCACGGTGCGGCTGCTCGGAGGGGTCTACGCTTCGTCCGTGGCCCATCCGAAGATGTTCGACGACGACGATTCCTACCTCGAACAGATCCGACGGCTCTGCTCTGAGTTTCCCGAAAGCAACGAGAAAGTCTCTCACGGTCGCCCTGCGTTCTTCACCAAGAAGGTGTTCGCCTACTACGGCGGATCGCTCAAGATCGACGGTGAGTGGATCCAGCACGGCAGATCGATCCTGGTGCAGCCGGATCCGGCAGACCGCCCGGCACTCCTCGAAGACCACCGCACGTTCGTGCCCGCCTACCTCGGTCCCTCGGGATGGATCGGCGTCGACCTCGGTGACGGCACGGACTGGACTGAGGTCCGCGAACTCCTCGACGCGTCGTATCGGCTGACAGCTCCCAAGCGGGCGATCGCCGAACTCGACGCCAGCAACGGTTGACCCGTCGACTTGTTCAGTGCCCGACGAACCACGCTCGCCAGCGCTGCCGCCACCGGCGTCGATGAACTGGTGAATCCGGTTCGGTCCGTTCATCCGGCAGGCCGACGGGAGCGTCGTGTCCGGGATGCGCTACCCGCCAGCGTTCGATGAAGGTCTCGACGTCGACGGTCATGACCGACGAGGGCGGCCCCGCTGTGGCATGGCTGTTGACGTATCGGATCTGCTGGTTGACGTCGTCGATCAGCAGACGCGCCGTGGCCTCGGTCTCTGCGAGCATCGCCGCATCGATCGCAGCGGCCCGCTCGGTGCGAATCGCGATCGTGGGCGGGAGGTAGCTGATGTCTTCGTCGCGCAGCTTGGCCTTGACCCACCACATCTCGTCGTGGACGACGCCGATGTCATCGAATGGCCGGCCAGAGCCGCTCAGGTCGTCGAACGCGCCCTGCTCTCGACCCTCCTGGATCTGGCGGTCGATCCACGATTCCCAGCTGAGGCCGGTCGGTTTGCGTTCGGTCATCACGAAGTACCTCGCTCCATGTTCGCGCCGTTCACCGGCGCGCCGCCAGCAAATCACCATCACGCCGTCAAACCTGTTGGTGGCCGGGCGCATCGCTCGGCGATGATGTCGGGTGTGGATGAAGACGTGAATGAGGGTAAGGGTGGGGAGTGGGCGCAGCCCGGGTTGACGTTGTTCTCGCAAACAACGATCGCGTGACGCTGCGTGTCGGCGACGTGTTTCTCGAAGTCGGTGCCGATCAGACCCGTACCGACATCGAAACCCCAGGTGATCAGCAGCAACCGTCGCCTGGCCGAAACGGTGCTGCGACCTCACGCACCTGCCTTCATCCATGGCGACCTCCATCTCGAACACGTCTTCGTCGATGGTGACGAGGTCAGTGGCATCATCGACTGGTCCGAGGCCCGAGGCGGCGATGCGTTGTTCGACATCGCCTCGCTCACGTTGACCAACGAGGCCCACCTCGATGATCTCGGCTGCGCTCGTCGATGATGCGCCGACGGTCGAGAACGGCAACGAAGGTTGCGGCCGGTATGCCGATCCACCATCCCGCAAGGAACACCAGTGCCGAGGTCGACGAATCCCTCGATGCGAACAGGTACCACATCGACATCATCGCCAGCGCGACGACTGCTGCGAGCAGTGCGACCTGCGGCGTCGACAGACGGGCAAGAGCCAGAACAGTCACCGCGAGGCCGAGACTGAACAGTGCCGTCAGAGGCCCGGCGGTGAGTGGGTTGGCATCGGACCAAACACTGCTCGACCAGGTGAACGTCGAACCTGCAACCGATCCAATGGTCGCTGCAGCGGCGTACACCAAGAGCCGACTCGCATACGACTGCGCTGGACCTGACATCAGCTCAGTATTCCACCCGAACAGCCTGCTGACCCTCATGTCGGCGCTCCCCAGCGTGGCTCTGGGTTTGGGTCGCCGCTCAGGAGTTGCCGCAGGCGTCGATCCAATCGACTTCGAGTTCGAAGCTGCCGTCGATGCCATCAGAGATGATGATGCCGACCTCGCTCACCTGTTCTGGGTCGAATGCAGGTGCGTCGACGGGTCGACCGAAGACTGTTGGTCGAAGGTCGTCGTATCGGACCTCGACGATCGACCAGCCGTCGTCGTCGCTGGTTCCGTCGCTGGTGATGTCGGCGCCGTGCGCAATTCGCTGGCGAGTGCCGGGCGCATCGTTGAACGTCACGCTGTACCTGCGGTTGTCGGATCGGAGGCGCAGCACGAGCCTGACGGTGCCGACCAGCTCATCGCCGATCGTTCGGAATCGCACTGATGTGAAGCCGCCGCCGGCCGTGACCAACTCACCCGAGAAACGCATCGCCGAATCAGCGAACTCGACGAAGCC
>ENA-ORXT01006007-ORXT01006007.1-marine-metagenome-genome-assembly--contig:-NODE-6007-length-11550-cov-4.947790_pt1 | contig 11550 bp, 9 predicted proteins | sample MGYA00237868_ERZ511482 | MGnify/ENA metagenome assembly ERZ511482 | reverse complement strand
CAGGTAATTGGATAAATTTAACGGTAAAATCACACTTACGAATTGCCAATAGGTGGTCTGCAGTAATTAGTTCAAATCTAGAATCTAAGGTACAAAGAAAATTTTCTGCTCGACCTTCTATTTCAAAAGAAACAACCGAATTATCCGAAATGACAACGGGGCGGGTCGTTAAATTGTGAGGGGCAACAGGCGTAATGATAAAATTTCCAGAACCAGGAAAAACGATAGGCCCACCACAACTTAAAGAATAACCAGTCGAACCTGTGGGGGTAGCAATAATAATACCATCTGCCCAATAGGTGTTAAGATAAGCACCATTGATATAGACGTGAATGGTAATCATGGAGGAAGTATCTCGCTTCAATAGGGTGCAATCGTTGAGCGCAAAAGGCATTTCTCCAAATAAAGGCTTGTTGGATTCTAAAGTCAACAAGTGCCGTTCGTCTAGTGTAAAACGACCTTTTTTGACTAAACCAAGTGCTTCTTTTATACGCTTTTTTTCAATACTCGATAAAAAACCTAGCCGCCCTAAGTTAATACCTAATATCGGCACATCGCTATCTCGAACAGCCGTTGTGGCTGCTAGAATGGTTCCATCTCCTCCTAGAGTAATGACACAATCAAAATGTTTTCCTAATTGAAAATCTATGTAGCCATCAAATTCACCAACATCTTGTATAAATTTTATTTTCCCAACTGTTTGTGCTAAGTAGGGTTTGTAGACATAGGCGTAGATCCCTTCTTCGTGGAGTATGTTGAAAAACTCTTGAACGAAAGGAATGTCTTTGTCTTTTAAAATAGTGCTAAAAACGACTACCTGCATAGTGGAAAAATAATGAATTCAAGGGGTAGGCACAACTCTACCTCAGATTTCAAACACCTATCCCTTGAGGTTGAAATTTAATTTTCAAAGAATCAGCCCATCCAATAACTGTAAATACACTCCTATTCCCTCTTCAATTTCCTTCAAATAAATAAACTCATTTGCTGTATGCGAACGAGCAGATTTACCGCAACCAATTTTAATCGTCGTAAAAGGTAAAAGTGCTTGATCGGAAAGGGTAGGCGAGCCATAATGAGGCAAACCTAATGTTTTTCCTCTAAGTACAATTGGGTGGTCTAGTGCAATTTTGGAAGAATTTAAACGAAAAGAACGAGCTGTAAGTTCAGATTCTGTGTGTTTTTGAATCAATTCAAAAACCGCTTCATTGCTGTATTCTTCATTCGTTCGGATATCAATTACAAATTTACAGCTATCTGGAACGACATTGTGTTGCGTACCTGCTTGAATCTGCGTAACGGTCATTTTGGTTTTTCCTAAAACATCCGATATTTTTTCAAATTCATAGTTTTTCAGCCATTCAATATCTTTAATGGCAATATATAAGGCGTTTTTTCCTTCGTCTCTTGCTGCATGACCCGATTCTCCTTTAGCTTCTCCATCCACTACCATCAAACCTTTCTCCGCAATTGCCATCCGCATTTGGGTAGGTTCTCCGATAATACCTAAAGCAATAGGGGCGATGCCGTCCCGTACTGCCGCAATTCCATTAGGGCCAGAAATTTCTTCTTCTGCCGATGCGACAAATAATAAATTATAAGGCAATTTTTGCTCGTGTAAATGCAAAAAAGTAGCGATGAGTGCGACTAAAGAACCCCCTGCATCATTACTGCCCAAACCATATAATTTTCCACCACTCACTTCTGGATTAAAAGGATCCTTCGTGTAGCCGCTTGCAGGTTTTACGGTATCGTGATGAGAATTTAGTAAAATAGTTGGCTTCGTTGCGGACCAGTGTTTAGAGCGCACCACTATATTATTCCCAATACGTTGAGGGAGAATACTTCTTTTTCTAAAAAACAATTCAATTAAATCCCCAGTTTGTTGTTCTTCTCTAGAGAAAGAAGGAGTGGCAATTAGTTTTTTTAATAAAGCGATTGCCTCCTCTTTAATGTGTGTATTTACAAGCATAGTTCTGTTCCTTTTACAATCCTATTTTCTAGTGCATGAATACCCGCAATATACACATTTTGTACACCATGTTGCATGGCAAAAAAAGCACCTTCCATCTTGGGTATCATTCCCGCTGAAATAACACCCGAAGCTTTATAATGTTGAAATTCTTTATAACTAATGGTAGGTATTACGGAAGTATCATCAGTTGGATCACTTAATACCCCATCTTTTTCAAAACAAAGTATCAATCTAGTCGAAAAATAAGAGCTCATACCTGCAGCAATATTAGCAGCAATACTATCTGCATTGGTATTTAATAATTGCCCTTTTTTATCATGGGTAATGGCACAAAAAACAGGCGTAAATTGAGCATTTAATAAACGGTTAATGGCTAGTCCATTCACTTTATCTATATCTCCTACCCAGCCATAATCAATCTCTTTGACAATTCGTTTATGAGATTGCAAAGCATTCAGGTCTGCCCCCGACATACCGATAGCGTCACAGTCCATTGCTTGTAATTGGGCAACAATATTTTTATTAATAAGCCCTGCATAAACCATCGTTACGATTTCTAAAGTAGCTGCATCCGTTACTCTTCTACCTTCTATCATGGTTGGCTGCATCCCCATCCGCCTCATTAGTTCGCTTGCTTTTTTGCCGCCTCCATGTATTAGTATCTTTTTTTCTTTTAGGTCTTTAAAGTCTTGCAAGACTTTGGCCAGAACGGGTTCGTCATTAATGACGTTACCACCTATTTTTACTATGGTGAGTGCTTCTTGCATTTGTTGTGCTGAATTAAATGAGTGAATGGTTTTATTGCTGTATTGTCTTATTGCTATATTGTCTTATTGCTATATTGTCTTATTGCTATATTGCTTTCATATTAGACGTTAGCAACCAACAATAAGACAATATAGCAATAAGACAATAAGACAATAAAACAATACAGCAATAAAACCATTAATTTATCTATTCGATTTAAATTTTTACAATGATACTTAAAACAGAGGAAATTTACATAGTTGAAATAGTCTCGAATTTTTTACTTTAAGCAAAGTTTACTTGTTCTATTTTTTACACAAGATTGAACAAAATGTTTGCATACAAGTGATTAGATAAGGTTTGTTTGAAGTAGAAACTCAAATCTTTTTCAAACTACTTCCTTCTAGAATGTGTTCATTCCAACTTGATTTTTCTGAAATATTCTCTGCTGCGTATTTATTTTCTTCCTGCATTTATTTTTATTTTTTTTCTGGTTGGCGAGAACACTAAGTATCGTCTGTGTCGTTGCCCCAAAAGCGAGACTATTCTGTAGTAAGTAGGTCAATCATATCGTGAATAGGCCAACTTCCTCATGTTTCTGTGATTATTCTATCCGTTTACAGCCGACTACAAACGGCATTAAACGTTTATTATACGCTTAATACTTATCTCCTAATGTACCTTTGTTTTGTCATAGCGTGTTTTAGATTTATAAAAAAGAGAGCAGCAGTGTTTGTTTTTTCACTTAGCATGTTTAGTTTTTTGTTATGTGCTGCTCTCACTTTTTAGCAAGAGTAACACTCCTTCTTTTATTCGAGTATAAAGAAAGTATTTATGGTTAGGTACTTAGCTAGTTTCTACTGCCAAGTATAAGCGTACCAAAGACTAAAGACCAATGGCTAAAGTCCAGTTAAAACGCTGATAAATTATACTCCGACAACAGAAATCGCCATTCTCTATTGACTATTTGTTCCAATAATTCCTGAGAAATTTTGTTTTGTAGTTCATATCTATTTTTTGGCAACCCAAAAGCATAAAATTGTTGATTAAACCGAATAGGCAAAATCTCTAAATCTTGTAAGTCAGAAGAGTTATTGAGTCGATATCGTAGTATCGGTTCATCATACAAAAAGGCTTCTATCTTACATGATTGCACATCTTCTAAGCCTGCTAAAGTAGTTTCATACAAGGCTACATTTCTAAAAAAGCGATCTTTTAGATAGTATGCAGAACTAGAGTGATAAATAGAGCCTATTTTTTGTTTTTTAAACTCTTGAATATTTTCTACTCCCAAACTTAATTTTTTAACCGTTAATGTGGATGCAATGCTTGCTGTAAAACCAGATATAAATAACAATCCACTAAACATCCAAACCAGTGCTACTATTTTGCCCCCCCTGCTTTGAGGAGCTTTATCGCCATAGCCTACCGTAGTCATAGTTACGATAGACCACCATATACCATCCCAAACACCTTTCCAAGTATCCCGAAATTGTGTAGGATTTACCCGTCTTTCAAAGTGCCAGATCAAGAAACCAAAGAGACCGATAATAAAGAGTAGTATAATAAACCCTCTAAGAAAATTAATATTTAAGAAGGATTGTAAAAACTGAAAAAATCGCCTCAAAGGATTTACTTTGCGAGTGACGACCGTTGAATTGGCTATATAAAAAGGATGCGTAAAATCTATTTTCTTGTTTCTTTCATGAGTAATCGTTAAAGGATTGATGCTTACATCTATTGTTCCATTTTCTAATGCCTGTAACATCTCCGCAAAAGACATCTGCATATACTGATAGTCAATATCTAACTCTCCAGCAATTCGTTCCCATAAGTAAACACTAATACCTTCTATGGAGTTCGTATTAGTGATAACAAAAGGAGGCGCAGGTGTATAAGCTACAATCAGGGTATCCCTTTGGGCGATGGTAGAGGTATAGCATAGCATTAATAGTATGGAGATAAGAATATTTTTCATCAGCAGTATATTTGGAAGTGTTCCTTCCGTTTTTTTAAAGGGAAAATAATGGAAAAATTAGAATAAACCCTAATTATAATCGAAAAATAGGACAAGTTTATCTAGAGGATTAAAGTAGTTAACCGTTTTTAATTTCAAAATCAATCTCAAATTCAAATTCAAATTCAAACTGCGACGTAACCAGATGTTTAGGGCAACGCCACGGTTTGAATTTGAGTTTGAGATTGATTTTGAAATTAAAAACGGTTAACTGATTAAATAAACTTGTGAAAAATAGTCTGTATCTTGTTTCAAACATTAATTGCAATGAAGAAAAAACGACTTATTATTTTATTATCCACTTTGCTCGCCTTGGCAATAGCAGCCTATTATGTCTTACCTTTTCACCATGCCGCTGCGGAATCTTACTTCCAACCAATAGGAAAACGAACGCTTCAAAAAGATGAGATTGGGCAGTTTAATTATGTATTTCAGGAATACGAACACATGAGTTTTATGGGGGATGAGTTCAAAGGTTGGGATACAGACGAACAATTGCTATGGCGATACGGGATTGCCTTCGGTGCCTATGCAATGCCTTCCATTGCAATGATTAGTCCAGAACATGCGGACCGTGCAAAACTATGTCTAAAGCACATGATAGATAAAATGAAATCTAAAAAAGTATGGGGCGATTGGACCGAGTATGGGATGGGGGAAGATCCCATTTCTGAAGGAAATATTATGTACAAAGGACATCTAAATTTGATGTATGGTTTGTATCAACTAATTTCAGGAGATGAACGCTTTAGTAAAGAATATACTTGGTTGACGGACAAGATAGTGACAGAGATGAGAAAGCATCACCAAGAAGGCAAACATGAAGGGGCGGATTGTGAACCTGGTAGGTATTTTGCGCAGTGCAATTCCATTAGTTTGTTGAGTTTGAAAATATATGACCAACTATACGGCACCACTTATTCAGAAGTAGAAGCCCGATGGACGATTGATTTCATTAAAGAAAAAATGACCGATGAAGAGTTTGGTTTTTATTTAAAAATGTACCAGACAGAGATGAAATTCTGTAATCCTATGCTATCTGGCTACACGAATGCTTGGACGATGGCATTCTTAAGACCCTTTGAACCTGCCTACAATGAATCCCTATATCCTGTCTGGAAAGAGCATTTTGTTCGCACGATTGGTCCTTATGCTTATGTAAAAGAAGATCCAGAAGCTGGTCCTTCTCCATTGGCGACTATGACGGGTATGATGGCGGCAAAAGAGTTTGGCGACCAAGCATTGTGGAGCAAATTAAGAAATTCGATTGATAGAGATATTTACCAGAAAAGCGATAGCTACCATTATGTATATAAAGGTATCAATAATGCTATTTACAATGGCCCTCTGTTGTGGACAAAAGTACATGTAGGTTGGCAAAAAATATTAGCCCACGATTGGAAAGGTAATCATTTATATGAACAACCAGAAGTAGCAGATTTAGTGTGGACCGATATTTTACCACAGGAATTATTGTTGATGGATGATGTGTTGAATTAAGAAGTCAGAAGGCTCATTCGTCTAATAATTTAAGTAATTGATAGTATTATCTTCTCAAAAAAATCAAATAGTTGGTAATTTGTATGGACAAGCCACTTTTACCCTAATCTCGCCGCAGAAAATAGTGAAAAATATAACAGGAAAGATTGTTAGGTAAAGTTAGTTTGAGTACTGTTAACTAAGCTGGACTTTAGCCATTGGTCTTTAGTCTTTGGTACGTTTAAGCTAGTTCCTACTGCTAGGTTTAAGCACACCAAAGACTAAAGACCAATGACTAAAGACCAGCCAAGATTTATCCAACATGAAGAAATTACTATCTATTTATTGTTTATTATTGCTAGGAACTATTAATTTACTAGCGCAAAAAGGATTGAAGGCAGACTATTATAATGGAACAGAATTCGATCACTACGTCGCTACCAACTATGTTGATCAAATAGATTTTTATTGGGATCGAAATTCTCCTGTTTCAGGTATCAATCCACACGTTTGTTCTATTCGGTATACAGGCAGATTGAAGTCACCTAAAACTGGATTTTATACTTTTTCCGCAAGAGTAGATGATGGAATTCGGGTTTGGATAGGAGAGGAGTTAGTTATTAATAACTGGCAACTAAATGACGTTGGTTATTCGGACGGAACAATAGAAATGACAGCCGATAAATTTTATGATATAAAAATCGAATATTTCAATGCGCTCAATGAAGCAGAATTGAGGTTACTTTGGATACTTCCAAAGGACGAAGAAACCAGTTGGTTCGCTAGCTGGTGGGATAGCAAAGAATCAGTAGTGGTACCCGCCCAGTATTTTACACCACCTCTTGAAGAAGTTGAGGTAATTCCTGAACCAAAATTGAAGCCAATCGTTCCGCCAAAACCAGTAGCTAAAGTCCAACCAAAGCCAAAGCCAATAGCTAAGCCCAAACCAAAACCTGTTAAGCAGAAACTATTGGCTGCGCCACAAAAAAAGAAAGTGGTAGATACTATTCAAAGATATATTCCCAAAAGTGTAGAATTTGACCGAGCAAAGTCAGAAATACTACCCATTTCTTTTCCTGAACTAGATAAATTAGCTACCTTTTTAGTGAAGTATCCAACTCGTATTGTTCGTATCGAAGGACATACGGACAATGTGGGCGATATGAATAAAAACTTTTTGTTGTCTAAAAAAAGAGCGAATGCGGTGGCAGCTTATTTAGTGAAAAGAGGGGTAGATTCCAAACAATTGACTGCCGTAGGGCTTGGAGGGTCTAAGCCTTTAGTTCAATCTAGGGATAAGAAGTATCATCCAGAAAATAGGAGAGTGGTCTTTATTATTGAATGATTTATTTAAAAAATGGAGGTATAAATAGGCCTTTCATGTAAACAAAAAATGATGAATACCGCATCAGACGATATTCATCATTTTATTATCAATTCCCGTAAATTATCAATGAATAATGAAAAAATACAAATGAAAGGTATATGCCTAGTAGGAAACGTCTAGTGAATTATTCATTCTTCATTAATACCGGCTAGGTCTTTCCTGATTTTTCTTACCATCATTATACCGAAAATACAATTCCTCTTCTAAGTATTCTTCCATCGCTATAATTACAGGATTTGGCAAACGTTCGTAGAATTTAGAGATTTCGATTTGCTCTTTATTCTCGTGAATTTCTTCAATAGTATCTGAGCTTACCGCAAACTCCTCCAATTTTGTATGTAATTCCTGTTTTAAATCAACAGAAAGAGTATTTGCTCTTTTAGAAATAATCGCCAATGCTTTATAAATATTGCCGACTGGTTGCGCCATGCCTGCTACATCTCTTGCACTGATATTAGGATCCAGCCCTTGTACCTTGGTTTTTATATCCGACATTGTCAAATTTTTTCATGCCATTTTGGGCATCTGTTATAAAATTTTCAACTTCTTTTACCCGTTTACTATCTGGGTATTTTTTTAGAAAGTCCGTAGCACTATCCACTACTGCTTGATACCGTTCTTTCTGCTTTTCATAAACGCTATTCTCTGCCAATAGATACGCAGATTTTACAATTAAATGCCGAACAGCCTCATGGTTTTCTGTATCAGGGAAATCCTTTAGTAAATTTTCGAATACCCAGGTAGCAGATTGGTATTGCTTTGTATCGTAATAGAGTTGTCCAATAGACAACTCTTTTTTTTCTAATCTTTTCCGTAGTTCATCAATCAATTTATTCGCTTCTGCTACCCTTTCACTATTCGGGTACGTATTGATAAATAGCTGAAAGCCATCAACAGCCTGAGTAGAAGCCGATTGTTCAAGTCTGAAAATAGGCGCCAATTTGTAATAAGAATAGGCAGACATATACTCTGCTTCTTCTTTTAATGGACTATTGCCGTAGGTGGTAACAAAGTTTTTGAAATAATAAGAAGCCAACACATATTTCTCTTGATAGAAATGCGTGTAGGCGTAATAAAAATAAACTTTCTCTGCCTCTGCTTTCCCTCTTAAACCATTGATTATCAATTCAAAAACACTTTGTGCCTTATTGTATTCTTCTTGCTCGTAATATTCAAATGCTTTCTTGTAGAGAAATTCAGGATCCGGATTGGTCCGAATCTTCTCAAATTCACTCTTACAAGCTCCAAACAAGATTATTGAGCCAAGTAATATGCCGAAAATATATCGCTTTATCATAGGAGTGCAAAATTACGCTTTTTTATGATTAAGTTTCTTAAGATACTATTAAGGTTTCTTTTTCTGTCAAAAAGTTGCCTTTGAGTACACAAAGATAAATATACCTAGCAAAACTAATATATTCTATCTAAGCGTTATATACTTACATTTTGTTGACACTAAATTCAAAATTTTACCACATTTGCACAGAATTTTTATTGGTTAGAAAATAAAACGTTATTCATGACAAAAAATGATAGTCTCCTACTCTTTTTTTGCTTATTTTTTTTCGTCGGTCAAGCTCAAGAGTCCGATTTAAGAATTGGGCAATGGAAGTCTCACCTACCTTACCAAGCAGGGAAATGGGTAACACAAAGTGAAACGCATATTTACTATGCCTCTCCTTTTTCTATTTTCACGATAGACAAAACAGATAATTCTGTTGATTTTATATCGAAAGTGGATGGACTTAGCGAAGTTGGGGTAGACAAGATTCAATACAATGAAGTTTCTGAAACCTTAGTCATTATTTATGATAATAATAATATCGACTTAGTCAAACCTGACGGAGTTGTTAATATTAATGACATACGAAACAATACAAGCATTGTAGGAGACCGAACCATTTATGCTATTTTAATAGAAGGAAATGCAGCTTTTTTGTCAACAGGTTTCGGTATTGTAAAATTAAACTTAGAGCGAGAAGAATTTGAGTTTACTACTTTCACAGGGCTACCCGTACTAGATATGACGGTGTACAATGGTTATTTTTATGCAGCTACTGAAGAAGGTATTTATAGAGCAATCAATGATGGCAGCGTCAATTTAGCGGATTTCGGCAATTGGGAATTGCAAGCTAGGGCAGAAGGTTTTCCGCCGATTTATAGTTCCAATGCAGTAGCCAATCATCATGGACGTTTGTATTTAGATGTAGACGGTACGCTATTTCAATATGATGGTTCACAACTCACAGAAATCCATCAAGAGGCAGGTTTTGAAATCCAATTTTTAGAAGCAGGTACGGAACATTTACTAGCAGGGTTTTCCAAAATTCAAGATGGTAACGGAAAAGTATTAGCATTTAAAGCAGATGGTTCTTTTACCAATTCTGGACAAGATTGTGTTAACCGTCCTAGAAATGCGATAGAATTAGCAGACGGTACCATTTGGTATGGAGATGTTTTTAGAGGGGTTCGTTCTTCTAAAATACTTGGAAATAAATGTAATAGAGCCAACTACGCTTCGCCCTATTCCCATAATAGTAGCGAAATATTAGTTACTTCAGATAAAGTATACGTAGCCTCAGGAGGCGTAGCTTCTAACCAAACGGCACTCAATCGAGTAGATGGTGTTTTTACTTTAGAAGATGGAAGATGGAGCCGTTTTAGTCGAGATAATGTACCTTTATTTCTAGAAGAAGATATTGATAGAGATTTTTACCGCCTAGCTGTTCATCCATTAGATCAGCGATTATTTGTAGGTACTTTTTGGGGGGGCTTGGTAGAATATGATGGTGAAAATTTTAAAGTATATACCGAAGAAAATTCTTCTTTGCAAGGTGCGACAGGAGATGCAGCAAGAGAAAGAGTTGGCGGACTAGCATTTGATACGGAAAACAATCTTTGGATGAGCAATCATTTAGCCCCTCGACCAATTTCGGTTTTAAAAAATGATGGTACTTGGAAAAACTTCAATGTTCCTTCCAAAAACCTGCTTCAAGTTGCCATAGACAATAATGGCTATAAATGGTTTGTCTCTGCCAATGAAGGGGTGCTTGTATTTGATGACAATGGTACGATTGATAATGAAGCGGATGATAGATTTAGAGTGTTTACGCCTGCTAATAGTGCATTAGAAACTCGTGTTATTAATTGCTTGGAGGTCGATTTGGATGGAGATGTTTGGGTCGGTACAGCAGAAGGACCTGTTATTTTCGATTGTGGGGCAAATGTTTTTGACAATTGTGAAGGTTTCAAAAGAATTGTTGATCAAGATGGGTTTGGTGCTTTTTTACTAGAGACAGAAAATATCCAAACGATTGCAGTAGATGGAGCCAATCGAAAATGGCTTGGTACTAATAATGGCTTATTTATCCAATCGCCTACTGGCGAAGAGCAAATTGCTTTTTTTAATACAACGAATAGTCCACTTTTTGATAATACCATTATAGACATTGCCATTAATCAAGAAACAGGGGAAGCTTTTATTGGAACGAATAATGGTATTTTATCGCTTCGAGGAGATGCTACTTTGGGCGGCAATTTTAATAGAGCCGATGCCTATGCGTTTCCCAATCCTGTTCGACCTGAATATGATGGACCTATTGCCATCAAGGGTTTAGCGAGCAATGCGAATGTCAAAATTACAGATGTTAGTGGTCGTTTAATTTTTGAGACGACTGCTTTGGGTGGACAAGCTATTTGGGATGGTAAAAGCTTTGATGGAAGACGAGCAAGTACGGGAGTATATTTGGTATTTAGTACTACTTCTAGCAACTTTGAGGCACCAAATACGGTGGTAGCAAAGATATTATTTATTAATTAGCTTGGTCTTTAGCCATTGGTCTTTGGTCTTTAGCAGGCTTACATTTGGCAGTAGGAATTAGCTAAATGTAAGCCTACTAAAGACAAAAGACCAATGGCTAAAGACCAAGCTAATTAATTATAAAA
>ENA-ORXT01006006-ORXT01006006.1-marine-metagenome-genome-assembly--contig:-NODE-6006-length-11551-cov-11.191564_pt1 | contig 11551 bp, 7 predicted proteins | sample MGYA00237868_ERZ511482 | MGnify/ENA metagenome assembly ERZ511482 | reverse complement strand
TGTAATTGAGTGTGTTATAAATTTATTATCAATAAAAGACCATGCTTTTCTGTTTTTACGCAAAGTCTTTTTTTAGATTTCTCTTAAAATCAATTAGGCAATCTTTGTCAAATACCAACCTAATACGAAGCAATTGGAACTTAATTTTTGAACTTGAAACGTGTCCTTTATCCTTCCGCTTACTTATCGTGTTCACGACCTTTTATTTTACCTTCTTGTACTTTTTTATCCAATACTTCGTCGGCTAATTTTTCTTCTGCGCTGATGTCTAATTCCATTATTTCTATCAAATCAGGTTGACCTGCATCTATCCAACATGTCATCCAAATGCTACCAATTGAATGAATGGCTTTTCGCATTCGATCTTCAATCATGCCATCTAGTCTTTGCTCATAGGCTTGGGCGAATTCAAAAGAATAGGTACGCAATACTATTTTATTTCTATCGTCGTATGCATACTTTTTGTCATCGGGAAATTCTGCTGTTAATTCTTTTTCTAAAGCAAAAACTTGAGCAACATGGCTGTGGCTTTCTAAAACCATATTCCAAACAAAATCCTCTACGTCTGTTATGTATTCTGCTTTTCCAACAAAATAATCATAGTTTTCATCTGCAAACAATTCTGGACAGCGACTTTCCCAAAAACCGTGAATACCTTTTTGTCCAGTCAATTGTCCATTGTAATTGATGGTGGTGTGTAGTGGAACGTGCCCGTCGCCTATATAATGACCAATGTCGGCAGAAAGCTGAAGAATGCGTTTGGTATTTTTTTGCTCAAAAGCCTTTGTCAGTTGTCTTTTTACTTTTTGTAAGTTCCAAGGAAAATAACCGTATTCCATTAGTGTATCCAAGGTGTATTTCTCTACTGCTTCGTCTAAATCTCTAGGAAGGTCTTCAAAAGGATAGGTTCCGTAATAATCAATATCTATGTAGTGATTTTTGTCTTCTCCAACCACCGCATAGCGCCTTTTATCGGGATCTACAGCGTGGTCGGTAATGAACTCTAAGTTTTGTTTGTAAAAACCTATGAGGTCAGAGGGGAGCGTAAAAACAGCCAAACGGTTGATGCGCTTATGCGCCCAAAACCCCCAAGAATAAGCGTTTTGAACAGTAAGTAATAGGAGGAGACCCGAAACAAGAAAGCCAGCCCCTATTTTTCGATTTTTGAGTATCATCGTAAAAGGATTTTCACACCGTCGTTTTAAACGGTAAAAATACTTCTTCTAATTGAGAATGTAGATACTGAACTTAAAAAAATCAGTATTTCAAGAAATATTTATAAATTTAGACGCTAGATATGAGATATGAGATATGAGATATGAGATTTGAGATATGAGATATGAGATTTGAGATGCTAGACTCATACCAATCCATAGTGAAAATCTATACGTAGCATCAGCCTTCATCGGACTGGCGCACCAGCCTGATGCAATGTATGGATTGGTATCACATCACACATCTCACATCTAGTAGTTAAACAAATTATATAACATTATAGGACCAGTGCTTCATCAAGTTAATAGTGTCGGGTAGATTTTTATGCCATTTTTCAGCAGTGTTAAGTAGTCTGACAAAAATAAGTTGACAATTAACTGCCAATTATTTTGAGTGCCTTATGAGGCGTTATTTTACCGCATAGCCTTAGCTACGTGGAAAAATCACAACAATTAAGTCACCAAAAGAATGACAGAGAATTGTTAAGTTATTTTTGTCAGACTACTTAACAGCTTTTTTCTTAACTTTGCACGTGTTTTAGTCCCTGTATTTAGGGCTTCATCAATGTTGTTTCAAAACAATTTCACATAAAATCAGAAATAGAATTACATAAAGATGCGAGTAATAAGATTTAGAGATGCTCTTCGAGAAGCGATGTCGGAAGAAATGCGACGAGATGAGCGCATTTTCTTAATGGGTGAGGAAGTTGCCGAGTACAATGGTGCTTATAAAGTTTCTCAGGGAATGTTGGATGAGTTTGGTGCAAAAAGAATCATCGATTCTCCGATTGCCGAATTGGGTTTTTCAGGAATAGGTGTAGGTGCAGCTATGAATGGATTGCGTCCCATTATTGAGTTTATGACTTGGAATTTTGCTGTATTGGCTGCTGACCAAATCATCAATTCTGCAAGAAATATGTTGCAAATGTCGGGCGGTCAATATGGTTGTCCAATCGTTTTTCGTGGTGCCAACGGTTCTGCTGGACAATTGGGAGCCACACACTCCAACTCTTATGATGCGTTTTATGGACAATGGCCTGGCTTAAAAGTAATTTCTGTATCGAATCCGTACGATGCCAAAGGACTATTAAAATCGGCAATTAGAGACGACGATCCTGTTGTTTTTATGGAGGCTGAGCAAATGTATTCTGATCAAGGGGAAGTGCCCGAAGAGGAATACTTGATTCCGATTGGTGTTGCAAAAGTTACTAGAACAGGCAGCGATGTTACCTTGATTGCTTGGAATAAAATGCTTAAAGTGGCTACCGAAGCGGCAGAAGCATTGGCGAAAGAAGGCATTGAAGCTGAAGTCATTGATCCTCGGACCATTCGTCCTATGGATTACGATGCCATTGTAAAATCAGTCAAAAAAACCAATCGCTTGATCGTTATTGATGAAGCTCCTCCTTTTGGTTCGGTCGCTGCTGAAATCAGCCACATTGTCCAACGTAGGGCTTTTGATTATTTGGATGCTCCTGTTGTACGGGTTTGTGGAGCAGATACGCCTGTTGCTTATTCTCCAATTTTGGTAGAAACGTATTTGCCAAATGCCGAAAAAGTAGTCAAAGCAGCTAAAGAAATTATGTACATTAATAAATAAAAATAAAATCAGATGGTGGGCGATAGAGTTGAGACTATAAGTGTTTCTCAATGCTATCGCCTAGCTTCTAATTCTAGTATTATATCCTACCAGCATAAGATTCATTGACTCCTTTCATTCAATCTACCGACAAATATTGATGTTTTAACGTTATTTATGACAAAATTGTGATTACTGTTTTGGTATGACTCCTATGTTTTTGCGTTACTTTGTGCAAAATTTACCCAACTCACCACTATGAATATAAAATCAGTTTTTTTGAATTCCTTTTTGATGGCACTTGTATGTCTTTTTTCCATCGGATTGGTCGCTCAATCGGGCACCGTAAAAGGATTTGTGTACGATGAAGGTACGGGAGAGCCCATTATTTTTACCAATGTCTATTTGGAAAACACAACCTACGGTGCTGCAACAGACATCAACGGGTATTACTCTATTACTAAAGTCCCAGCTGGTGATTATACTTTGGCTTGTACTTACTTAGGTTATGATACCGCCAGAATTGAGATTTCCATAATCGAAGATAATTTTATTGATCAGAGAATTTATTTGAATGAATCGGCGGTAACCATTACTACGGTTGAAATCTCTGCTGAACGACAAGAAGCCAAAACAGAAGTAAAGACATCTGTGATTTCTGTCAGCCCCAAACAAATAAGTAAAATTCCTTCGGTAGGTGGCGAGCCAGATTTGGCGCAATATTTACAAGTTTTACCTGGCGTGGTCTTTACAGGTGACCAAGGAGGTCAACTCTATGTACGTGGAGGCGCACCCATTCAAACAAAAGTTTTACTCGATGGATTAACCATTTACAATCCTTTTCACTCTATTGGGTTGTTTTCGGTTTTTGATACCGAGTTGATTAAAAATGTAGATGTATATACGGGTGGATTTAATGCCTCTAATGGTGGAAGAATTTCAGCGGTTATTGATGTGAGAACCAAAGATGGAAATAAAAGAGAAATCGAAGGTCGTGTTTCGGTCAATCCTCTAATGGCAAAAGCGGTCATCGAAGGTCCTATTATTCCTTTGAACGACGAAGGGGTAAGTATGTCTTATGTGTTGTCTTATAAAAATTCTTTTTTAGACAGATCTTCCAAAATTCTGTACCCTTATGTGAATGATGGTGCCGAAGATGCCAACGGCGAACCTATTGGCTTGCCTTACCAATTTAGTGATGTTTTTGGTAAAATTTCTTTAAATACTCAAACAGGAAATAAATTCAGCTTCTTTGGGTACAACTTCCAAGATTTAACAGATTTCCAAGAAATTGCAGAGTATGACTGGAGAGCCAGTGGGGGAGGAGGAAACTTTGTATTGGTACCTGGTTCTCGTACCATTATTGATGCAAAATTAGCCTATTCTAATTATAAAATTGCTTTGGAAGGAACTTCTGTTGAAAGACAAAGTAGTGAAGTAGGTGGCTTTAATCTAATAGTCGATTTCAATTATTTCTTGCCCAATGGTAAAATTAACTATGGTATCGATATTGCTGGTTTTAAAACAGTTTTTCAGGATGGTGTAAAGCCTGATGAAACACAAAATACTACTGAAATGGCGGGTTTCTTTGTCTTTAAAAGAAACTTTGGGAAATTGGTTTTTGAACCCAGTTTGAGGATAGTCAATTACGCCTCGTTGCCCAGTGTTCAGGTTGAACCACGTCTTGGGTTAAAGTACAATGTGAGCAATGCGATTAGAGTGAAATTTGCAGGTGGTCGATATTCTCAGAATTTATTGAGTACCAAATCAGATAGAGAAGTAGTGGGCTTGTTCACAGGTTTTCTAACGGCTCCCGAAGGAACCTTGTTTGACAACGAAGGTAATGAAGTGTCTGCCAATCTTCAATTTGCCAACCATGCTATTTTAGGAATTGAAGCCGATTTAACCAAAAAAATCAATTTGAATGTAGAAGGATATTACAAGCAATTTGAGCAATTGGTTAACTTAAATAGAAACAGAATATTCCCTGATGATCCTGAATATGTTGTAGAAAACGGTCAGGCTTATGGTATAGACGTTGTATTAAAATACGATTACAAACGACTTTATCTGTGGGGGGTTTATTCTTTGGGTTTGGTTGAACGTGAAGGTCCAGATGCAACAGGTGGAATTGGAACATATAATCCGCACTATGACCGTCGCCACAATATGAATTTTGTAGGAACGTATACTGCTGGTGAAAACTTAGATTGGGAATTTAGCTTGAGATGGAATCTTGGATCTGGATTTCCATTTACTAAAACACAAGGATTTTATGAAAATATTGATTTTAGTAATGGCTTAGGAACCGATTATATTTCTTCTAATGGAGAACTAGGAATCATTTACGATGCACAATTAAACAGTGGTCGCCTACCTTTTTATCACCGTTTGGATGCTTCTGTTAAAAAGAAAATTTACTTTACACCCGATTTGATTATGGAGATAGTTGCCAGTGTGACCAATGTCTATAACAGAGAAAATATTTTCTATTTCGATAGAGTCAACTATTCTCGTGTCAATCAATTACCGATTTTACCAAGTATGGGCATCAGCTTAGACTTTTAGTCGGTATCGCGTAGAATATATAAAAAAGCCCTCAAGTAATTAATTATTTGAGGGCTTTTTTAATTTATTGGATGAAATTATACCTAATCAAATCACCTCTCATTCTTCACACCCGTTTCTTCTTAAAAAAATTGGTCAAAATAGATGCACATGGTTGTTCTAAAATACCAGTTGTTATTGTTGTTTTAGGATGCAGTAAAGGCAATTCAAAATTCTTAAACCCTCTTTTTAGGTCTGTTGCAGCAAAGACGACTCTACCAATTTGAGACCAAAATAAAGCACCTGCACACATCAAACAAGGTTCCAGTGTGATATAAATAGTGCAATCGTTTAGGTATTTACTACTTAAATAGTTGTTGGCAGCAGTAATGGCAATCATTTCGGCATGTGCTGTACAATCGCAGAGCTGTTCCGTTTGATTGTGTGCTTTGGCAATAATAGTTTTACCTAAAGTAACAACCGCACCAACTGGAACTTCGTCGTTTTCCTCAGCAATTTGCGCCTGCATTAATGCCTGACGCATAAAATATTCATCCAAATTGGGATCATCCATATCAATTCAATTCTTCCATTATTTTATCAAGTGCTTTATCAAATGCACTGTAGACATCGTTTTCTTTAAGTGAAGTAACCATCACTTCATCTATAATATTTTTACATTCCTGATCGGTCAGTATTTCTTCTATACCCAAGCCTGTTGCAATACCAATTTCTTTATTCAATAAGTCTATTCCAACTAAAACCCCATTGTCTTTTTCTTTTTTACCAACCCCCCAATCGTTTGCCAAATCGCTCAACCACAGGTGATAGGTTTTTTGGGCATTGGTTGATTTACCCGTAAATAGAGCAATTTCATAGGAAGTCCTCTGCTCAAAGTCCTCAATTTTATCCGAAAGTTTTTGGACTTCATCTGCGGCCAATATACCATCTAAATCACTTACCCAACCCAAAGACTTTGGGAATGATGTGTTTTTTGAAGACAAAGAAGGAGCTTTATTGGGCACCACTTGGCTCTCAGGTGCTTGCTGACCAGCCGATTGTGTCGTTCCTGTATCCATACAACCCAGCATTAGGGAGAATAGACAAAAAATGAAAACTGTTTTTATAGAATATACCATTACTTTTGTAGCTTGAAAAACCAAAGATAGATAATCAGATCAAATATAATGGAAATCAAAACCGCCTATTTTACTGGAAGCTTTCCCCGACTCAATTTATGTCCACCTGCCAATATACCCGAATATGCTTTTATTGGTCGGTCAAATGTAGGAAAATCGTCTCTTATCAATATGTTGACCAACAATCAAAAGTTGGCTAAGACGAGTGGTACGCCTGGGAAAACACAGCTGATAAATTATTTCCTTATCAATAAGGAATGGAACTTAGTAGACTTGCCTGGATTTGGATATGCCAAGGTATCTAAAACAAGCCGTAAAAAATGGCAACAGTTTATCAGAAATTATTTGGCAAAGCGTACCAATCTACAATGCGTTTTTTTATTAATAGATTCCCGCATTCCGCCTCAACAAAACGATTTGGATTTTGCCAACTGGATGGGTGAAATGCAGATTCCTTTTGTATTGGTGTTTACCAAAGCTGAAAAACAAAGTGAGGGAGCGTTGGAAAAAAGGAGAAACGCATTTTTTGAAGCCTTTTTAAAGACTTGGAGTGAAGTTCCTAAATGGTTTGTTACTTCTGCCAGAAAAAATATTGGTAAAGAAGAAGTTTTGAGTTTTATTGAAGAAGTCAATAAGGATTTTGTTGAGGTAGAATGACTTTGAGAGTTCCAATTAGCGCTTCCGAATAACCTTCATTCTAAACAATTTGGTCTTTTTACAGATACTCTTTATTTAAAAATGAGTATTCTCCTTTATAATTTTGGTATTCCTTTCATCTTTTATAAAAATGCCCTAACTTAGAACTCGGATATTTTTTATCGAAACATCTTCAACAATCCTGTTTTCTGAAACAGTATTTACATTGCTATAATAGATTATGTGGTTTTATATACAAGACTTTAGCATTTACTTAAACGAAATTTTAAAAGCTCCTAATTAAAACCTATATCTAGTACTACATTCTTTCATTACATAATATTGGTATTGGCCATGAAAAACATTTTTATTTTATTAACGCTGTGTTTAAGTCTAATTACTTTTGGGCAAAAACAACTTCCTCTACTTTTACCAGCAGAAACATCGTCTTCTTCTTTAGTTAAAAAGACGATCGACACCGACTTACTAAAGGCTCAGTTGAATGTCTTTTATCAAACAGATAAAACAGCAGATGAAAAAGTTGCCTTAATTGAATTTCCGCTTGCCGATGGTTCCATTGGACTATTTGCAGTCGAAGAAAGCAATGTTTTATCTCAAGAAGGAAAAGCAAATTATCCCGCTATTAAATCTTTTGTGGGTAAAAGTATCCTTCATCTAGGCCAATCCATACGATTCAATCTTTTTGAAGGGGAGGTTTTGGGAATGATAAAATCAAGAGAGGACGAAGTTTTTATTGAGCCACTTAAAAGTGATAAAACCATTCATGTATTTTCTAAAGATGTCAATACAGCTTTTGTTTGTGGAGTAGAGGAATCAATGGCTAATTTTCCAGAATATAAAAGCAGCAGTACTACCACAAATGGAACAACCTTGAAAACATATACCATTGCCGTAGCTGGAACAGGAGAGTTTACAACCGAAAACGGAGGGCAAATGAGTACTCAAAATACGATTGTAGGTTTGGTAAATATATTGAATGGTTATTACGAAAATGAGGTAGGTATCAGCTTACAGTTAATGTCCAACAATACGAATATAGTATATACCGATAGTAGTACAGATCCATTTAATCCTTCTTCTAATAATTTGCCTGTTGAGGCTCAAAATGGCATCAGTGGCGCTGTTCCAGATGCGGATTATGATGTGGGTCATGTTTTTCATTACCTCGGTAGTGGCGGTGGATCAGGCATTGCATCTATCGGTGTTGTTTGTCAAAATGTGGCAAAAGCAGCTGGATGGTCTTCTTATGGTTCTGCGTTGGGCTTGCCTGGTTTGCTTGATATTGCTTTACACGAAATTGCCCATCAGTTTGGGGCGAATCATACTTTTTATGGATCAGCAAGTAACTGTATTAGTCCAAATCGTAATCCTGCAACTGCTTACGAACCTGGTAGTGGATCAACCATTATGGCATATCCAGGTATATGTGGAGTACATAATATTGTAGAAGGCAGCGGAGATTTTTATTTCCATACCCACAGTCTAGATGAAATCACTAATTTCATCACTTCGCCTTTTATTGGGGCTTCTTGTGCGATTGCTACTTCTTCGGGTAATACTCCACCAACTGCCGATGCTGGTTCGAGTTATAGTATTCCAGTAGCAACTCCATTTGAGTTGACAGGAAGTGGAACAGATGCCGATGGAGACAATTTGACTTACTGTTGGGAACAGTACAACACCAATGCAACTTCTTCAACCGCAAATACGGCTCCTGCCGATGCTGCCGATTTCGCAGGTGCTCCTTTGTTTAGAAGTTTCATTCCGACAACAGATCCCACTCGTATTTTTCCAAAAATAACAGACATTCTTTTTAATCAATCAACCATTGGAGAGGTTTTGTCTGATGTTCCGCAAACAGCTACTTTTAGATTAACTGTTCGTGACAACAGTGCTTTGGATGGAAACAGTTCGGCAGGTGGTTTTGCTTACGATGAAACAACGGTTCAGTTTGTGGGCAATGCCAATACGAATCCCAATGATGCATTCTTTATAACATCACCGAATTCAGCGGTTACTTGGACTGTTGGAAGCAGTGCTACAATTACTTGGAATGTGGGAAACTCTGATGTCCCTCCTGTTTCTTGTGCAAACGTAGATATTTTCTTATCTGATGATGGTGGAATTACATTTAACAACACCATTGCAACAGGTGTTCCCAATAATGGAAGTCATACATTTACCGTTCCTAATTTTACAGGATCTTCTGCTGCTAGAATTAAAATAAAATGTAGTGATAATGTATTCTTTGACATCAACGATGCAAACTTTACTTACAGCAATTCCTGTGTAGCAAATGGTGCGACTTTTTCGCCCGATCAAACAGTTACAGCAGATGTTGGAGATGCGGCTTTAAACTTGTCTTTGGCGCCTGAGTATGGAACTGCTTTTGGCGCTTCAACAACAGTTACACTTGATGGTTCGGATGGCACAACTTTATTAACTTATCTAAATGGAAGCAGCTGTACTACTGCACAAAGTGTACCCTATGAAGCAAAACACTTTTTTGTTGATACAGATGGAGTGTATTCATTTAGCATTAGTTCAGTCGTTGGAGTGACCATTTATGCCTTTTCGTTTGACGAAGGAAATCCATGTACCAACTGGCTTGGATCAAATTTCTTTCTCAATGGTGCCAATTTGGCGATTAATAATCCTGTTGGATTTAATTTGGTTTCTGGTACACCATACATCATCACTTTTACGGATCTAGACGGTTCTACAGATACCCACACGATTGCCTATTCTAATTCAATAGGAGGAACGATGTACGAAGGAGGTGTGCCTAGCCCAGGTTTAGGATTCAGCTATACTTATTTTGCAGTATCTTCTGCTGGAATGATTACTGCTGTAAGTGCATCATCTGACTTTACAGGAATCACCACAGACGACACCTATACCGTTTATGGCTTGTCTTACCAAACATCTGCATTAACACCAAGTACCTTAGTTGGGACTACTTTGAGTTCTTTACAAAGTACCTTAGCTGGAGGTGGAACTTGTGGTAATTTAAGTTCAAGTACGATGACTTTGAACGTTACCTGCCCTGCTGGACCAGGAAATTGTGGAGGCTCTACAATGCCTTCTCAAACGATTGCTTTAGTCAATAATTGGAACTTGGTTTCTATGAATTGTAATCCTGCTAGTACCGATATGACTGTCATTTGGGATGCTATAGACAACAATGTGATTGAGGTTAAGAATCTAACGGGAAGCTATGTTCCACTGTTTGGATCTATTTCTCCTGATGTGGAGACTTGGGACGTCTCCCAAGGATATAAAGTAAAGATGAGTGCAGCCGATAATTTGGTTGTCAACTGTGGTTCTGCTATTGATCCTGTAACGACGCCAATTGCCTTGGACGAAGGCTGGAACATTATAGCCTATTGGGGACAAAATCCAACAAATGCAGCTATGGCGTTCTCTAGTATTGCTGGTAGTATTGTCCAAGTAAAAGACCTCAATGGTGCCTATATTCCTGGAATGGGCAACAGTTTGGATGGTGGAACAGGTAATTTGATTCCAGGAAAAGGCTATCAAATAAAAATGACCAGTGCGACTTCGTTTAATTATCCTGCTGGATTGAGTCCAATCATAGAAGGTGAAAAAGCGCAAGTACCTGTGTACTATACAGAAACCTTATCTCAACATTTTAACAATATGATCTTAGCATTTCCAATCATTCCTACAAGTGAATTGTCTGTAGGTGATGAAATTGCGGTCTATTCTGAACAAGGTGTTTTATGTGGTGTAACGGTCTACGAGGGCAAGCCTTTCAATGTTATGGTTTATGGTAAAGAAACGGGTGTTGCCGGTGATACTAGAATGACTCAGGGAGATATTTTTGAAATTAGGAAGTGGGACATCAATACCCAGCAAGAACACATTTTGGATCTTGATTTTATAGAAGGAGATGAGTTGTTTGCAAAAGACAAATTATCTGTTGTAGGATTCAAAACGACCAATGCAATTGAATCATTGAATACTGCTAATGTACAGTTTTATCCAAATCCAGCCAATGACCTATTACAAGTGGTTTCTCCTGAATTGCACAAATGGAATATTATCGAAATTGTTCAAGTAGATGGTAAAACGATGAAAAGCATTCGCTTGAATGAAAATACTGCCAATGCCTTGCAAGTTGATATTAGTGATTTAAACGAAGGTGTTTATTTTATTAAAATAAGTGGAGAATCGACACAGTTTAGTGGTCGATTTGTGAAAATGGATTAAAGTTTCATTTTATCAATTTCGTTTTATTAAAAGCCTATGTCGTTGATTTATTCAACAACATAGGCTTTTCTTATGGTGTTAGACATTTAGATGCTACATTGGAGATTATAATGCTAGACATTAGATATGAGACGTGAGATACGAGATTTTCTGAATTTTTAGAATGTATTCAAAACCAGTAG
>ENA-ORXT01006005-ORXT01006005.1-marine-metagenome-genome-assembly--contig:-NODE-6005-length-11553-cov-12.303590_pt1 | contig 11553 bp, 8 predicted proteins | sample MGYA00237868_ERZ511482 | MGnify/ENA metagenome assembly ERZ511482 | reverse complement strand
CCTAGACCAGCAACTACACCTAAGCCATACCAATAATAATTCATAGAGGAGGTTGCCGAGTCTGCTGGCCAGTGCTTAATAATGTGTACCATCACAAAAGCCGCTAAAAACCACATAAACTGGTTGAAAGAAACGGGTTGGAATAAATTATTGCTTCCTAAAAATGCAGGAGAACATAAGAACGCAGCACCCGCAATCAATTGAGCATATTTTTTTCCACCCAAATCTCGAACCATCACGCCCAATAATAAGATGGTAATTGCACCAATGAGCGCTGGAAAAAAACGAACAGCAAACAAAGTATCGCCAAATAAGAGTCGAGCTATTTTTCCAATGACTGCCAACATAGGTGGCATTTCCATATAACCCCAAGCTAAATGATCGCTATCAGAAATATACAAGTATTCATCTCGATGTAAGCCATATTTAGTAACGGTATTGGTGAAGATATGTATGGTCATTTTGATGATGGCAAGAGGGATTAAAAACTGCCAATAAACTTTGTTGGTGGGGCTAGAGGAAGTCATCTTGTTGGAGTTTAAGATATATAGTTTTATTGCTTTATTGCTGTATTGTTCTTAGGACGTTGAACGATTAGGGCATAATTAGAGTCTACTGCGAAAAGTCGATTTTGGAGCAATATGTCAAATTTTCAGAATTTGACATATTTACAAATCGTTGTAAAACAGTTAAGTTGACGAGAGTAAAAACTGCCAGATTTTAAAAATCTGGCAGTTTTCGCCCAAATCAACTTTTCGGAGTGGACTCATGGCTAGATTGTTTGATGGTTTACGGTCAACGTCCTAAGAACAATAAATCAATAAAAACCATAAATCAATAAAACCATCAAACCGTAATTTCTATATAATTCATTTCAGGGTCTAAGACCACACTTTCATAATAGCCATCCCCCGTAGTGCGAGGTTCGCCTGCTACCGTAAATCCTGCCGTTCTTAATCTCTCTGTTAATTCATCGACTTTTTCTTTACTGCCTACTGAAATGGCAAAATGAATAATGCCTATGTATTGCCTTTTTATATCATTTAAATTGTCAGGAATATCTGGTTTGTGCATTAATTCTAAGCGGCAACCTTGCTCGAAAGATAGAAAATAGGAAGTGAATTTTTTGGTGGGGTTGTGGTATTTGGCACCTGCTGTGCCACCGAAATAGGTTTCGTAAAATTGCCTCATTTGTTCTAGGTCTTTAACCCAGATTGCTAGATGTTCTATTTTCATAAATAGTAGATTTTTTCATGTAAGATGAATTGCAAATAAGACATTATTCAACCCTATCAACTCATTCCTTAAATTTACAAATTATCCAGAATACCAAAAAGCCAATTGGCCCCAACATAAAACAACCTATCAAACAAGGAATCACCAAGCCATGATGGATACCCTTCTTTTGGGCAGTTTTCAAAACCCAGCTACCTACCAATAAATCAAAAGCAAGATAATGTATCCAGCCAGCAAGTACAGATTGTTTGTTTGTGAATAATTGCATAACCTCTCCCAAAGAACCAAAGCCTCCCTCCGAACTGCCGCCGAAGGATAGCCCTATATAAATAGCATAGACAATGGCTAATAAAAAAGGAATAATCCGAAGCTTGACTAATTGTTGTGTGACACTCCATTTTGGAGCGATGATCATTAACAACCATTGAGGTAAAACGATTGTGCTGCAAATAGAGAAGACTAATTCTGGTGTCATGTTAAGAGGTTTTTCATTTCTGTTACAATACTCAGAAGTCAGACCGAAAAATAAATTTTTCTGTCAGAGGTCAGATGTATGACGTGTTCCTAGACGCAAATTAGAGCTAAACTAAACCATATTATAAGTGGTAACTTAGCTGGCTTTAATTTACAACACACATCCCTAAAAAACATAGGAGTACCTGTTTAATGTTATATAGTTTTTTCTCAAAAGCCCTTGTAATTAAAGGCTTTTGTCTTGAAATACAGAATTTTTTGTATGAAATTCCGTATTTCAAGACTGTCCAACCTTACGTGGGTAGCCCAAATCTAATATACGTCTAGGAACACGTCATACATCTGACCTCTGACAGAAAAATTTATTTTTCGGTCTGACCGCTGACTTCTTCTCCTATATCTCATCCTTCAATTTATCCAGTTGCTTTTTTTCTGATCGACTTAGACTATCTATCCCTTCTTTTTTAATTTTTTCTAGCAAATGATTTAGACTCCCCTCTTTATCTGCTGTTTTTGGTGCCTGTTTTTTTATCCGCTTAGCACTCAAAGTCTCGCCCCAATAATTATCTATCATCAACACCGCAGGGTTTTTAATTATTAATAATAAAAACGCTGCTACTGGAACAACAATTAAGGCGACTATCCACCAATTCGTTTGCAAAATAGAGGGCTGTAACAATAGGGTAACTAGCACGCCTACCAATGCGCCGCCTAAGTGCGCTTCATGACCAATATTATCTTTACCTGATTTAATTCCAAAAATAGAAAGTAGAATAAAGACCAAACCAAATATCCAACTTTTGATACCATAAGGCAGTAGAATAAGCGAAATCTCTCCTTCTGGAAATAAAATAATAGAAGCGAGTACAACGCCACTAATCGCCCCTGACGCGCCTACCGCTCTATAATTCCCATGATTTCGATGGATATATAAAGCTAATAAATTGCCCCCAACTAAAGAACAAAAATAGATAAGGACGAACTTTTGAAGGCCCAAATTTTGTTCTAAAGATAGACTAAAGGAGGCTAAGGCTATCATATTAAAACCGAAGTGTAACCAGCCTACATGTAAAAACCCAGAACTCACTAATCTTCTGTATTCTTTATTAAGTAGGATTTTATCCACATGAAATTCGGAATCTTCAAAATACTTGGGTCTACTAAAACCCATGTACGTAGTGAATCCCGTAAGAATAATGATTATTGTTCCTATAATACTTGACGCTCCCATCAAATTTGTTGTTTAACACTGAAAAATTACTGTACAACCAAAGATAGGGAATTCCGAGTAGAAGGGAAAGTAGTTTTTTATAGGGAGTAAATTGGTTTTATTTTTTTGCAAAAAAATAAAACTAATTTGCTCCCTATAAAGAGAAAAATTAAATCTACTTTTATCAGATACTAAGCTGAAATTACTGAAATCATCTAGTTAGGGATAAAGAAATAAATAACCTACCTATAAGAAAATAGGCAAATATCAACGTCTAAATCAGTTGCCATTTATCCGTTGCCAATGAGCTTATTGGCAACGGATAAATGGCAACTGATTTAGACGTTGATATTGATTGCATTATGATTATAAAAATATCATCGAGTAGGTTATTTAATTCTTCATCCCTTATCAAAGAAATGGTTTTAGTTTTTAAATTTAATTTCAGCGAAACGTAAGTGAAATACACAATTTAACAAAATGAATCAAAGATACATCGATTACGCCACCTACAATATCTGGGCAAATAATAGACTAATAAATTGCCTATTAGAACAGAACGAACAACTTTTAACCCAAGAATTAAAAGGGAGTTATCCGACCATTCGAGCGACCCTTTTGCATATATGGTTTGCGGAAACAGGCTGGCTTTCTCGTTTAAATGGAAATGGTTGGCAAGCAGCAAAAGTCCTTGATTTTTCTGGGAGTAATGAAGCGTTGTTTAAGGCTTGGCAGTATACCTCAGCAACTTTTAAAAACTTTGTAGCAAGCGCAGATTTAGAAAAAGAAATTCCCTTTGAGCATAAAGGCGAAAAGTTTTCTATCCCTAGTCGAGAAATTGCACAGACCGTTTTTAATCATGGTAGCTATCATCGAGGGCAGGTCGTAATGATGTTGCGGCAGTTGGGTATTACGGAAATTCCACAGACGGATTATATTGAGTGGGTGCGAGAAAAGGCACGGGCTGAATTATAATCTAAAAGGGAGTCAAAAGAGATGTTATTTTTTACAATACGGATTGTCAACGTCTTGTGTGAGTTTGAACTTGAACTTGAACTTTCTCTATAGTCTATCAAACAACATATCCAAAGTCAATTCATTCTGTACTAAACTTTTAGCATAAGCATTCGGTTGCAAACCAAAAGTAGTGATAAAAGTTAAAAATAAAGCTTTAGAAGTTTTTGTCTCCTGTCGAAAAGTAGCGACCTTATTTCTCAGATTTTCAGCATAGGATTTAGAAATTGTAAATTGATGCTGAGAAAATTTTATCTCGCAGATATTAATGACTCTATCCCAACTCTGCGCCTACCATATACTGCTACAAATTCTGAACGCTTCCCTTTATATAATTGTTGGAGCTTTTTTATCTCCTTTTCTCGACCAAAAACAGTGGTGGATTCCATAATAATAGTTTATAAACAGCTATAAGTACCTAAAAATACATACTTATAGCTAAATATAGAACTATATTTAGCTATAACTAAATGTTTACATGAGAAAATACTATTCCCAATAGGAAAATGGATAAGTAAATACCGCTAATTTTTTTGGTTTACCTGAACCTGAACCTGAACTTGAACTTTCTCCCGTCTTACATTAATACAGTTGTGTTTTTGGAAGCTTTAATTCTTCCAAGACCATTGCTTGCAGTACCTTTATTTCTTCGACATAATTAACAGCTTCGTCTTCTTTGTAGGCTAATTCTGATAGCACTTCAAAAGTAAAACTAGCAGCTTCCATTTTATTCCAATCCTTTTGCAATTCCTTATTTCTATGACTCCCAAATTTTAATTCTGTTTGATGTCTATTCCATTTGGAAGAGATATTGGTACTACCTTCAATCAATACTTTATTGTTGACGGTGTTTTTAATTTGGAACACGCCCATTACAGGTTTGTGTTGTTTGTAGGCTTGCTTTAATTCTTTTTTATTTTTCATAGATTAGAAATGTTAGCTCGAAAAGGTCGCTAAGTACACAAAGAAGAATAAGGGCTGTACGAAGTTGTAAATATTACTTACTTTGACGCTGATATACGCTGCTTATTATGATGATTTTATTTTTTCTAGGAGGCTTTTATGATTTTTCTGACGAAAAATTATGATTAGTTATGTTTTAACGGAATACGGTTTACAATCCCTATCAATTACCGACCAAAATAGTAGCAGACCAAAAAATATTGCCATCAAACAAAACGTCCTAAATTTCGTTGCAATCAGGACCTAATTCTTCCACAAACTATTAAATATGATACCTGATTTTTTCAAAATAACTATCGTAAAACTCTATTTTCCAAAACAATTTTAACTGCTATATTGTTTCAAGCCATCTATTAAGTAGTGTAGCAGAATTATTGCCATAATTCTGCTACACTACTTACAATCAGATCTATAAAAATTATGCAATTGTTCCTTTCTTACTACTCACTATTTCAAGTACTGTTTTATAAGGCATATCACGTCATTAAAAAGTGTTCCCTTTTACTCTTTCCTTGCTTTCTTTTACTAAATGTAAATACGCCCTCATTCGCACAATCTACTTCAAAAGATAGTATCACTTGGTGGATAGACTCTATTGCGGATTTACCAGAAGCGACGCAAAAGAGACACTTAGAGAAAGCATTGAATATAGCTACAACCAATCAGCTCCATTATGAACATGCGCTTGTTTTAGCTAAGTTGGCAGGAAAAGAGATGAATCAAGCAAATTATACTATCTCCTTGAATTATTTGGATGCAATGCGACAACTAATTGATACCCACCAGTTTGATGATTTAAAAGGTAATCACTTACAACTTAGAGGTAATAATTTATTATATTTAAAACAATATGAAAGAGCACAACAAATATTTGAAGAGGCCTTAATGGTATATGATACACAAGCAGATTCTTTAGGGAAAGGATTAATTTATAATAATTTAGGTAATATGGACTTTGTTAAAGGGAAATATGTTACTGCTCTAATTCATTACCAAAAAGCAAATACTATTTTTAATATATTTGACAAAACAAAACTTGCCAATGGGGCACTAAGTAATATTGCTTTGATATACCTATATCAAGAAAAACCTAAAGAAGCCTTAACTATTTTTGAGCAACTTTTAAGCATTTACAAAAAAGATACTAATCTTTTAGGTCAATCCAAGGCTTATGGCAATATAGCCTACGCTCATTTTTTGTTAAAGAATTATTCGAAGGCATTAGACAATTATCAAGCAAGCATTGATATTGCCAAAAGAGAAGGATATAATGATGTATTAGCGGTCACCTATAAAGATTTAGCAGAAACTTATGAAGCAAAAGGAGATATAAAAAATGCTTTGACTATTTTTCAAAAATACCACGATTTACATATCAAAAATGTGGGCGAAAAAACACAAAAGGAAGTAAGTGCTTTACAGATTCAATATGACACCGAAGTAAAAAATAGGCAATTAGTGGAACAAACTAAAACTATCCTATCCCTTCAACAAAGCCAAATTATTCGCCGACAACGGTTTATTTTAATGAGTACTATATTAGGTAGTTTGACTCTATTTGCTATGCTCCTGTTTTTAAAGCAAAAAACAAAACTAAAGCAGATTCAGACGACTAAATCCTTGAAAGAGCAGATTTTACAAAAAGAACTCGTTTTAAAAGAGCAGCAACAACAATTATTACAAACAGAATTAGATAACAAGAATAAAGATATTACCACGCTTGCCTTAGATATTAGTCGAAAAAATGATTTTTCTAAAATGATCAGTAGAGGCTTGGAGCAATTAGAAAAAGGTTTGCCTAAAGCCTACCAACCTAAAGTCCGACAATTAAAAATGAATACTTTAGGGCATCTAGAAATTGATGAGGATGTCGCCAACCTACAAAATAATATTGAGCAAGTTAACCACCAATTTTATGAAAGCTTAAATAATATCGCTAAGTTAAGTCAATCCGAAAAGCAAATTTGTGGCTTAATTAGGATGAATCTCTCCAATAAGCAAATTGCAATTATTCGTAATACAACGACGGATTCTGCTAAAGTTTTTCGATACCGAATCCGCAAAAAAATTGGTCTTCAACCTAAAGATGATGTTGTTTCTTTTTTACAGAGTATTTAAGTAGTCGGACATATTTATTTCCTCAGCCTTAACTAGATTTTTGGCAAATAAGGGAATATTATTAGTTATTTTCATTCTAATTACGCCCTATAAAGGGAAACAATAAGTAAACAAAAATCTCCAAAGTCCAGTAAAATGGTCGTTTTTCGGGGAAACAATTAGGAAACAAGCGTAGGCAACACCCCCAAAAGGCTATATCTTTGAATTAATTCATGAAGCTACTTCACAACGGTTGTGATTAATAATTACCAGTTAAACCACCCCAGCAACTTCGATTTTAAACGGTTGCTTTCTTAGCTACAAAACGCACCTCATTTTTTAATTAGAATAGCTACTGCTAATTTTGAATCTCCCATTCAGATAAGGCCCGTCTATTCGCTAAAATATCCTACAGATGACGATTAAAAGATCAGCTATCCTCTCCTTTTTTTTCTTATTTTCTTTTACGTTTTTAACTGCCCAAAATATATATGTTGCCAAAAATGGGGTTGATGATACGACGGACCCAACTAGAGGAAGCATCCAAAAACCGTTCAAAACAATTGATTTTGCTGCCAAAGAAAAAGCAGCAGCAGGAGATACCATCTTTGTGAGAAAAGGAACCTATTACAACGAAAAATTTGGAGAAAATAAGACCAAAATTTACAGCAACGAAACAACCGTAACTATCAATGAACTACACGGAAAGAGGGATAAGTACATCGTCATCATGCCTTATAATAAGGAACGAGTGGTATTTAAAGGAGATGGAAGTATCATTTTTCAAATTAGAAATTCTAGCTACGTTAAAATACAAGATTTCATAATTGTTGGAGAAGTGAAAAATATCTCACTCGAGCATGCTAGAGCTTACCAATTTAAGTATTTAGATACGCTCGGGGTAGAACATTCTAGAATTGGTGATGAAATATTAACTGATGCTCAAATTGGGGCATTAGAATTGGACGAAATAACGCAAAATATCGTTCGCCCAACTTATTTTAATACAAAAGGTCTATTGGTTCAATCTTCTCGGCACATTACCGTCGAAAACAATACCATCAGTTATATGCCCGGTACTGGACTTCGTTTTCAAGGCTGTGATTATTTTAAATGTATTGGTAATACGGTGCATAATTCTTCTAGACGGTCTGCGGTGGGTACGCATGGATTAGTAGTGCATACGTTGACTAGTAAAGGTACTTCGAACGCAACTAGAGTATTCATCGAGCGCAACACCGTCCATAATAATTATAACGAATTATACTCTTGGAGTCCTTACAAAACTTTTATCAAAACAGAAATCGACGAAGGGAAAGGAATTTCTATGCAAAAAAATACTGCTGCCAAAGGTTGGAAACATGGAAAAGTAGTCATTAGAAATAATATCACGTATCGAAATGGATTGAGTGGCGTTCACATCAATCAAGGAGAACGTATGGATATTATTAATAATGTTTCTTTTAAAAATCATCATTATGGTCATAATAACAATATTGGGATTAGTGTGTCTAGTGGAAAGGATATTAAGGTGCAAAATAATATTTCAGTAGCCGATGATTCTTGGGGCGGAAATGCTTTTGCTATAGACAATTCAACCAATGTAAAAGCAGCCAATAATTTGTATGTTGGTAAAGTAAATACGGCATTCGCTGCTTTGGATAGCAAATTGATAGCCGTAACGGATGAACCTTTATTTGTAGCTGCTAGCAGTAGAAATTTTGCTTTGGCAAGTGGTTCTCCTGCCATTAATTCGGGCTTGAAAGGAGCAACCCCTTTGGATGATTTCTTTGGAAATGATAGAGATGATACGCCAGATAGAGGGGCGATTAATTATGCAAGTAGCAACGAAACGGAAAGAAAAGCGAGTACTACAGCGACTCCTTTGTTTAAAAAGATAGAACGAAAAACGCAAAGAAAAAATAATAATAATAATAATAAAGTACCAGAAATTAAACGAACCAATTATTTACAGTTGAATCAAAATGCCAGAAGTAAGTCGGTTCAATTAGCTGCCAATCAACAATTTAATCTTTTTGACGATGTGCAAATTAATGTACAGTTAGAAAAGTCAAGCCGTAAATATTATAAGAATTTAGAAGTATATACAGGTCGAACAGAAGATGCTCGTTTTGCTCATTTGCCACAGTATCGAGATGCGGTCGTCGTTTTTAATCCGAATACCAACAAAATAACGGCAGTTATAGACAATGACCAAGGTAGTTTTCAAATATCACCCATATTAGGTAGCGAAACGTACCAAGTAACTGAATATTGGGACAGTGCAGTAGATTGTCAAAAATTGCCAACGCCTACAACCGATAGGAATAACTCAAGTACTGCCAGAGCCCGCATGATGGATTGCGAAGATGTGGATGCAGACGGAGATTATGTGATAGATTTATTTGTGGGATATTCCAATACGGCTGCCGTATCAATAGGAGACATAGATGCACACGCACAGTCGTTGGTGACGATGGTCAATAATGGCTTAACGAATTCTTTAGTAACCAATGTTTATCTTCGATTGGTAGGAACAGGCACTAATCCAGAGAACCCAGGTATTGTACAAAGTGTTCTAAAGGACGTTTACGGTTGGTACAATCGAGAAATACAAGAAACGGGGGCAGATTTTATTGCATCTATTCAACGACCAACGGGTGCAGCGGGCGAACAAGGAGGATTTGGCGGCATTGGGGAGTACTCAAGTGTCAATAGTATCTACAGCAGCGTGAATGTTTTCCGTCACGAAATGGGACATAATGTAGGTGGAGGACATTGTGTGGGCGATGCCTCTAAATTTCCGTACGCACATGGTCACAGTAATGGGAATGTTAGTACACATCTTTGCGGAAACGGCACCAATTTTTATTCCAATCCAGCTATTTTAGATGCACAAGGAGTCGCTATGGGAGATGCAGCAACGGCGGATATGGCTAGAGTTTGGACAGAACGAGCGGAAGAAATGGCGAATCGAAATAGCCACAGAGTAGCCATTGGTAATAATGATGATTGCATGGAATACTGTTTACCTTTTCATTTGGGTAGCAATAATGAACTCATCAACAAAGTGGTGCTGAATACCATTGATAATTCAAGTGGGGGTGGTACTTCTAACACAGTTGATGGATATAGTGATTTTTCTGCCATATCCACCGATGTACAAATCGGAACGGATTATGATCTGACTGTTACCCCCAATTATAGTTTTGCAAGTTCGAGATTGAGTGTTTGGGCGGACTGGAATCGAGATTTGGTTTTTGAAACGGCTGAATTAATAGAAACCCATACTGGAACAGGGCCTTGGACAACTACGGTTACGCCTCCTGCCAATGCTACTGCTGGTAATGTAAGGTTGCGCATTCGCTTGCAATATGGGTCTTCTCTTACGCCAGACCCTTGTAACAACTCTAATTATGGCAATGGAGAAACAGAAGATTATACGCTTACTGTTTTGCCCGCCGCTTGTACAGCAGTAGAATTAAATACCACAGATTTTGAGAGAGGTTATGGTATTTGGAATGATGGTGGCATTGATTGTAGAAAAAATCGGAATGATGCAGAGTATGCGTCTAATGGTGAATTTTGTATTCGATTACGGAATACAGGCGCAGAGGCAGTTATGAACTCCGATGTCTTAGATTTGTCCGCTTATGAAAATATTACCGTTGATTTTGGCTATTACGTAAGAAGTTTTGAAAAAGTGGAAGGTTTTGGTTTACAATTATCAACTGATGGTGGTACGACTTTTCAAGCAGTAAAAGAATGGAATTTAGGAACAGATTTTAATAATGATGAATTCAAGACTGCTCAAGTAATTATTGAAGAAGTGTTTACCAATGCTACGGTCTTACGTTTTTATTGTGCGGCATCGGGAAAGTCGGATTGGGTGTATTTGGATGATGTGAAAATTACGGGCTGTACGCAAGCTGCCTCGGCTAATTCTTTGATCGTTAATAATACGGTCAATAATAGAGTGGAAACGCCAATTGCTACCATCAATACAACGAATAAAAATCAGGTCGCTACTACTTCCCTAACTGTTTTTCCCAATCCTTTTTCTGACAATTTGACGATTCAAACCGACGCCAAAGAATGGTTTGTTTTTTCTGCCTTTGGACAATTGATTCAACAAGGAACTGGTGAAAATACGACAATTAATTTAGGGGATTTACCAGCAGGAATTTATTTCATCAAAGCAGATAAGGAAACTAATAAAGTGATTAAACGATAAGATAAATCAAAATAATTAGTTAGACGAATAGCTCGATTCCTAAATTTTAGAAGTTGGGCTATTCGTATAAAACCCCGAGGTACAATGGTCGGCAACTGGAAACGGTGCTTAACATTTATACTATGTTTTATTTATTTTCAAAAACTTTTTTACCTCCTACATAAGTTTGTAAAACTTGTACCTCTCTTATTTTAATAGGATCAATTTTTCTTAAATCCTCACTTAAAATCACAAAATCTGCTAACTTTCCTTTTTCCAAAGTCCCCTTTATATCCTCATCAAAAGAAGCATAAGCGGCATCTTTTGTATAAGCTTTTAAAGCCTG
>ENA-ORXT01006003-ORXT01006003.1-marine-metagenome-genome-assembly--contig:-NODE-6003-length-11556-cov-1.848506_pt1 | contig 11556 bp, 9 predicted proteins | sample MGYA00237868_ERZ511482 | MGnify/ENA metagenome assembly ERZ511482 | reverse complement strand
TTCAGTCTTTGGCGATTCCAAAAAGTCTGGCATCAACGTTGTGCTATATCAGTCTGATGTAGCTCTGCTTCGTCAGGTCCAGGTCATGCTTGACCGTTTTGGAATCAAGGGAACTATTTACCCAAGCAAGCCTGCTCATAAAAAGGTCATGCCTGGCGGAGCTTACAGCATTAAATCTCAGTTCCGCTTGGTTCTTTCAGGAATTAACGCCAAGAGATTTAGCGAAGTAATCGGTTTTTCTCACGAGGGGAAGGCGCAGCGTTGCGCCAAAGGCTTCTCTGAATCAGCCGTTTACGCTTCAAAAAACGTTGCCATTTTCATCGCGGTGGATGACTTAATACGCCGTTTTGGCAGCGGCAAACTGAGCTTCTTAAGAACTGATAGCAGTAAGGTTTGAAACGCTACCGGCTCGGCGTTGGTGAGGTTGTAGGCACCTTTGATATTACGATCCAGCGCGGCGGTTAAAATATAGTCACACAACACATCGATATAGATTAAATCGCCAATCGTTTCCCCCTCCTCAGGTTCAATAATGGGCAGTAAGCCTTTTTTAGCCGCCCTGAGAATACGCGGAAATAACACCGTATCGCCGGGGCCAAAAATCGCTCGCGGACGAAGAATCACATGCTCCCCGCCATACGCTTCTACCAACTGCTCACCCGCGTATTTGGTTGCCGAATATTCATTAATAAACTCAGGGCCGATGGGGCTATCTTCGGTTAAATCAAACTGCGGCTCATCTTTGTAAAATACGGAACTGGATGACAAATAAATCAATCTGGGCAAGCCATTATCTTCACAAAAGCGAATCACTTGCCGGGTTGCTTCAACATTTTTTTTCTGAAACTCCTTGGCTGACCCCCAGGGTGAAACATGCGCGGCGGCATGAATAACAATATCTGGGGTAAAGTCGATGGTTAAACCACGACTTAAATCGACCTGCTGGTAATTGCTCCAGTCCATCGGCCTTCGAGCTACCCCGAATAGCTCGATATCATCACGATTAGCGAAGCGTTGCATAAAACTGCTGCCGACAAAGCCGGACGCGCCGGTGACTAATATTTTTTTCATGTATCACTCCTCAGATTCGGACGTTCCTTGCAGGCAATTCGTCGACACTTCTCCATTTTACTCTGCACGATGCCCCTTTTAAACACTATCTCAGCCGCTTCACAGTGCTGTGAGTCAGCAAGTTCCGTCAATGCTTGGCGAATAACAGCGCTTGCCCCAGCAAAATCAATGCTTTCAATAGATACATGCCAAACCTCGCCCCACTGTTCAATACGATAATCATTATAGCCGTCGCTACACATCATCATAGTGCGGCGGATAATATCAGGGAAAATCTGCTGCCAGCTATCACCTGCCTTTAACCATAAGCAATCGTCATTTCGGCCCTCGATTTTTTTTAGGCGCTGCATGGCTGATCCGCAGCGACAAGGCTCACTCGCTAGCTGTAATATGTCATCGAGCCGGAAACGCACAATGGGTAGACTCGACCGACGCAAGTCCGTGACTACCGGCATAAATCGGCCGCTTGCTTCATCAACCCAGTGTTTTTCTATCAACATAATATCTTCATTCAGATGCAGACTTCCGTGCTCACAGGTAGAGGCAATATAGCCCTCGGTGCATTGGTATATTTCATCGAGTGGCAAATTATATTGTTGCTCAACACGTTGGCGCACTTCGTCCTCAAGCACTTCGGCCACCGAAATTATTTTACTCGGTGAGATATTGACTTTCTCGTTCGCGATGCGGCCCAATAGCTGAGCGGGAGCGATTAAAATATCCGGCTGATAGTGTTCTAAGCCAGTAGTGATCGTATCAAATCGATGGGTCAGATCAAAAAACTGGAACTGGACTAACTTGCCACCCGATGCCTTATACAGCGCATTGTTTGAGCGCAATAATAGCGCCACGCGCTGAGGCTTAAGGCTAAATTTCAGGTTTTTAGCAATGATATAACCCGCCCACTCGGCTTGTTCATTTTGATTGGTCAAAAAAATTCCACGCTGCCCACTAGTGCCGGAAGACAGTCCAACAGCAACGCCGTTTAAATCGCCTGAAAAATCCCGCGTTTGCTCCGCTAACAGCGCGTGTTGCTCACAGTCCTTACGACTCAAACCAACCGTATTAATCTCATCGAAATGCTGTAAAAGCTGCTGCTTATTGATGACGGGAAACGCTGATAACGAGCGATTTATAAACGGACGATAAAAATGACTACGTACCAATACCTTGCTTTTTAATCGCAAAAAAAGCCGCTCCTGCCTTAGCGATAGGCGGTTGTGACTCAAGTGTTTACCACGCTTTCCCGCCCAATAGCCTCTGATAAAAAACCATGCCGAGCGCATCATTAGCCTGCAATAAAACGAGTGTAGCTGACATGACAATGCGCCGGAACGATCTGTATGCTCCGGTTATTTTTATACAGCTGGCTTAACTGATCAATCGTCGCGTAATATTTTGTCTTATCACTTAATAACAAATAAGTGATGGGATGCGGCTTGCTGGCAGCGGTTAAGGCTTGTTCAGTCCAACAGGCATCACCGATTAGAAAAACACTGTCATCCGTATTCAATAATCCAAAATGCCCGTAAGCATGCCCCGGTAACTCAATCGCCATAAAGGCACCATCATCAAACAGGTCATAGGCGTATTTAAACGGCGCAAATCGTGCCTCTAAAACGTGCGGTGAACAGTCCTCAATAAATTTGACGCGCTGCTGAAACTCAGGTGGTACCAACGAGGGTAAATAGCCTTTGATCAACCCCCTAAAACCCTTCAAGGCCTGAATAGAATTCAAGCCCGCTTGGGAACAGATAAAGGTTGCCGCCGGAAAATCGGCCAATCCGGCAATATGATCCGCGTGAAAATGTGAGATAAAGATATAGCGAATATCATTAGGGGCAATTCCCCGACTGCTGAGCTGCGCTACTAAATCTTCCTGATCACTCAAATGCATCGGCGTGCACCATCGATATAAGCGTTCAGGGAAACCGTGAGTCGCGTTTAAAAAACGTTTCGCATAGCCCGTATCAAATAGCATATAGCCTTTTGTAGGGTGCTTGAGCAGCGCCACAATCGCCGGGAATTTTTGCGCACGAATCGATCCACCGCGAATGACAACGGCTTCTGGATGAAAGCAATGCCCGACTTTTAACAGTTCCATCGTCATAGCGTTAGCACCATCGCCCCCATGCTCAGACCAGCTGACGTGCCAATCAACAACACCTTATCGCCTGTTTTAACCGGATATGAAGTTAGCAACTCATGAAATGCTGAGGGGATAGAAACGGCTATTTGATTGCCTCTGGACGCCAGCAAATTAATGACTTTATCTGAACTAATGCCCAAGCGTTTGAATAGCCGTTTTAAGCCCTCGCCACTCGCCTGATGCGGCACAATCCAGTCCATTTCACTCAGGCTAGTGCCTGTTTGGCTAAATAAATCGTTGAGAAATTTATCGATCACACCAGCCGTTTGGCGATAAAGCGCTTTGCCGTGCATGCGAAACATACCGTAGTCTCGATAATCACCAACGACTTTCGAGGGATGGTACAAACTCCCGCCCCCGCGAATCTCACAAAGCGCAATCCCTTCGGGGTAGGTGCGAAAATGCGAGGCTAGTATTTTTGATTGTTGCGGTTGGTCATTGCCAATAACCAGCGCCGCTGCGCCATCACCAAATAATGCACTGGTGCTGACCTCCTGCCAATCAAGACCTACCGACGCAATCTCGCTGGAAACAATCAGGATGGTTTTATATTGCTTTGCCGCAATCAGCGACGCCGCCACATCAAGTGCCATCAGGGCGCTTAAACAAGTCATATTAATGTCAAAGGCGGCCAACGGAGCATCCGTGCCATATTCAGCCAAAATTTTAGCCGCATTACACGGAATGGCTTGCTCCATTGTGCCGGAAGCCGCAACCAAACATTCAATATCTGCTAAGGTTAAATTTGCATTTAACAGCGCGTCATCAATGGCCTTTCTCGCCATTTGGGACTGACGCTCATCACCTGCATAGTAGCGACTAATCACGCCGGATCTAGACTCTGCAGTGCCATTAGGAAGGCCATGTTGTTTGTCTAACTGCGCCGAGGTGACACAGGACTTTGGCAGATAGACCGCGCTACCCATAACACCTAGAAACCGATCCACAAAATCATCCTGAAAGTCGTAAAGCTCATGCGAATAATATCATACATGACCTTTTTACAACGTCAGACTGCCGCCTGTTAAACTGACTGGAACTGTAATTTTAACGCTTTCGATTGCGCTGCGCTCGCGCCAACCGCAACTGCCTAACTTTTTGCCGGTTCAAATGCCTCAACAACGCACGCTTTTTCAGAAACTCACCCCGCAATACCTGCTGCCGATTCACGTGGTTTTGCATAGCTCGCTTCCTCGCCAGTACCTGCCGCATTTTCTGTTGCTGGATCTGCGCTTGTTTACGGTGTTGAATTAAGCGTTGCTGTGCTATCTGCTTTTGCTTCGCCTGATTGTTTGGCTGAGGCTTCCTATACACTGTTCTTGGAGCTGCGCGCTGAGGCCTTACTGGCTTGGCCTCACCCCAAAGCGCCTCATAGGCAGCGGGTGAAATCCGCATGCGGGTCTGTTTTTTGACCGTCGCGCGAGGGGCGACTGGAGTGGGCTGTTGTGAAGGATAGGCAAAGCTCTCGGCAACTTCTACCCTTGCTTGAGGCTGAGGCTTCTGAGGCTCAATAAAAGCAGGCCTATCCAATACAATCGATGGATTAGAACCTCGGTTAGCTGTGGTAATCGTCGGTTTAGTCGTCGCACTTTTCGTCCAGCTACTGCCGGTTTTTTGCTTTTGAATCAGCCGGAACCGACTAGAGATGAAATTAATCATATCGCCATTAGCCTTGGTGAGAATATGCCCACCACAGGCAGACGCTTGGCTCATTTTACGGATACTACGATTTAGCCCTGTCTCCAATGCCTTACAATTACCCCGGCAGGTCGAATAATCACTTAATAATTCACCGGCATGCTTAATGTCTTTATTCAGCTGATTTACATACTCCCACTGACAGCTCGCATAAGCCCCATTTACGGTTAAGAAGATAAAAAACACAGATAACGTTATAAATTTCATAAATTGCTCCCCAAAAGCAAAAAACAGTTGATTATGGCTGCTTGTTGATATCAACCCTTGCAGTTGAACGCCATAATGAGACACCTGATTCATCGGTATAAGCGCGGTGTGACTTCCCTGTTTAACTGCGCAGCGATTAAATAGAGAACTGAAGCGTTTACAATGAATCAGATGCCGACGTGTAAGGTACTATAGAGGCCGTCCGAAAAACCTTAACAAGTCATGAAATTTTAGTCATTCAACGAATACTTTAAGCTAAGATAGCCCGCACACTTCACTACAAACTTATCCAACCAAGAAAACCATGAATTCGCCTAAAATATTGTTATTGTACGTACACCCTCACCCAAGAAAATCTAAAATAAACAAACAGTTGCTAAAAGCCGTCTCAGATCTTGAACATGTCACCGTGAGACAGCTTTATGAACTGTATCCTGACTTCCAAATCAATGTCGAAAGCGAACAACAGGCATTATTAGAACACGACCTGATCATCTTCCAACATCCGATGTATTGGTACAGTGCGCCTGCGATTCTCAAAGAATGGCAAGACACCGTGTTGGAACATGAGTTTGCCTACGGGGAAAAAGGTACGGCATTAACAGGAAAACATTTTCTGTCGGTCATCACTGCGGGAAGTGAAAAAACCAGCTATGACCCCATTGGACGCAATCGCTATACCACCGAACAGTTACTAGCACCGTTTGAACAGACCGCCAACCTCTGCAATATGCTTTGGCAAGCACCCAGAATTCTTTACGGAAGTTTCAACATTGATAAAGACACACTCAATGAGCAATGCCAGAGTTATCGTGAGTTTTTACAGCACTACACACTTGAGATGGAGCAATAATCATGGGCGAACCTGATTTATTGATTAGTGTTTTCATCTATTTATCCGCAGCGGTTATCGCCGTTCCGGTTGCTAAAAAGCTCGGTCTGGGTGCTGTGCTGGGTTATTTAATCGCAGGGATTATCATCGCCCCCCTGCTTGGCTACCTTCATGAAGGTGAACTTGTCATGCATTTCGCTGAATTTGGCGTGGTCATGTTGTTGTTCTTAATTGGCCTTGAGCTTAACCCCTCCAAACTCTGGGCGCTGCGCAAACCCATTATCGGCCTGGGTGGGCTTCAGGTATTGCTATCGGCCATTATCATTGCGGCTATCGCCTTGTTACTTGGTTCACCCTGGGAGCACGCAATCGTCGCAGGATTGGCACTAGCCCTATCCTCCACCGCCATCGTGCTGCAAATCATGGATGAGAAAAACCTGATGTCCACCTCTTCAGGTCAGTCTGGATTCTCAATTTTATTGTTTCAGGATATTGCCGTTATCCCCATGCTGGCTATTGTCCCTTTACTTAGTATGACTGGAAGCGACGGCGAAAGCGAAGGTATCATGGGCGTACTCAAAGCACTGGTGGCACTCGCGCTGATCTACTTTTTAGGTCGCTACTTACTGCCACCGATCTTCCGATATATCGCAGCGACCCGCATGCGCGAAGTGTTCACGGCCTTTGCATTACTCCTCATTGTTGGTGTTGCCGTGTTGATGGATGCCGTTGGCTTATCAATGGCACTGGGAACCTTCATGGTCGGCGTCTTGCTCTCAGAATCTGAATATCGCCACGAGCTAGAAGCCAATATAGAGCCGTTCAAAGGCTTACTGCTGGGTTTGTTTTTTATATCCGTTGGAATGACCGTCAACTTTGAATTATTAATCAATGAGCCACTGTTGATTTTATGCTTAGTCATCGGTTTGGTTGGGATCAAAGTGTTAGTACTTTACCTAATTGCCATAAAAAGCAAAATGCCCAATGCTGCACGACTGCAGTTCTCAATCTTGCTATCACAAGGGGGTGAATTCGCCTTTGTTTTGTTAAGCACTGCACTCGCTGCGAAGGCTATCGACGAGGCATTCTCAGACAGGCTGACTGTCGTCGTTGCCCTATCAATGCTAACTACTCCGTTATTAATTTTACTCATCGAACGCTGCTTTACCCAAGCCGTTGTCGAGAGTGAAAAACCGGAAATGAACGTCGCCAATGAGCACAATGAGGTAATCATTGCAGGCTTCGGCCGCGTCGGGCAAATCGTTGCCCGAATGATCGGCGCGCGCAACATTGGAGCAACGATCTTAGATCATAATCATGAACACATCGAACGCATCAGAAAGTTTGGTTTTCAACCCTATTATGGTGACGCCACCCGCATAGATTTATTGGAAACCGCCGGAATCGCTGAGGCAAAAATACTCGTCATCGCGTTAGATGGTAGCGACCATTCGGTTGAATTGGCTCATGAAGTCAGCCGAAAATATCCACACATTAAAATCTTATCGCGTGCCTGGGACGTGGTGCATGCGCTTGAGTTAATGAAAGCGGGCGTTGCAGCGCCACAGCGTGAAACGATGTATAGCAGTTTGAAAATTGCTGAGGATGTACTAACACACTTGGGTTACGGGGCTTACGAGGCGCGGCAATTTACGGCTAAATTTGAGCGTCACGATCTGGAAATAATGGATAAGCTTTATCACACTGAGACGCTTGAAGACAGAATTTCAGTGGGTCGTGATTTACGGGGTAAGTTTGAAGCGCAAATGAAGAGTGATGCTGAATATCGGGAGAAGACGGAGCCTGATTGGTCTTAGGGTGGTCGGCATCTGGTGCATCATAAACGCTTCGTCATACCTGCGGTCTGAAAGGCGCTTATTCTGATGCACCAGATGCCTACTTTGTATTGCTGCGAGTTTGCTTGCTGGGAATTTATTTCTGTTCAATCCAGTAAAATACAAGATGCGACGGGGTGTTTATTGCAACGAATCATTTCAAGCGTAGCTTGAGTGAGTGCAATGAATACCCCGTCGCATCGAAACAAAACTAGTATGGCATTGGGTGTGTGCGATTGACTTCATCCATTGCATCCAGGACTTCTTCAGACAGCACCAGATCCTGCGCGCCCAATGCTGTTTCTAGCTGCTCCAGAGTGGTTGAGCCAAAGATCACCGAGCCCATAAAGGGACGTTGCATTGCCCACGCCAAGGCCATCTGTGCAGGATCTAAACCATGTGCCTGTGCTAATTCCAAATAAGCATCAACCGCTGGCCAAACTCTGTCTGTCGCCCTGCCATGCATTGACATATCAATCGCGCCACGACTGCCTTCCGGAACTGCGCCGTTTTGGTACTTGCCTGTAATCATTCCGCACGCCAGCGGTGAAAACGACAGCAAGCCAACATTCTCGTTTACACAAAGCTCGCCTAAGTCAGTGTCGAACATCCGACATAGCGGCGAATACTCGTTTTGGATCGAGATGGGTTTGGTTTTGCCTGTGCTGTGGCTTAGCCATTTTCCCATGCCCCAAGCGGATTCATTGGATAACCCCCAATGGCGAATCTTGCCGGATTGAACCAGTGTATCTAAATGATCTGAAACGGCGGCAAAGTGCTCATCGGCGAATTCTGCACTGTGTTTGGGTGCGCGATATGTCCAGTTTTGGCGGAAGTGATAGGAGCCACGGTTAGGCCAATGTAGTTGATAAATATCGATATAGTCAGTGTTCAGGCGTTTTAGAGACCCTTCGATTGCTTTATCGATGGTTTCAGGCGTAATGGGGCTACCGTTCCTAATCCACTCAAGTCCGGGGCCGGTTATTTTAGTCGCTATCAGCAGCTTGTCGCGTTGGCCATTTTCGTTAATCCAACTACCAATAACGAGCTCACTGTCACCTTGAGTCTCAGCTGAAATGGGATTCACCGGATACATCTCAGCGGTATCAATAAAGTTCAGGCCATTGGCTAAGGCCATGCTGATTTGCTCACGACCGTCGGCTGCCGTGTTTTGTGAAGACCCCCAGGTCATTGATCCCAAGCAAAGTAGTGGGACTTCCAGCGAGTTATTACTGTCTTTGTCACCGAGTCGTTTGTATTGCATCGCGCCTTATTCCTTTGATTCAAATGATTAATATAATGCCGCTAACTATTGAGTATCACTCAAGCTTCCCTTGCCCACTTAGCAATTCCTGCAATATCCTGAGGCGTTGTTTGACAGCAACCGCCAATCATTGTCGCGCCTGCTTCATACCAGTGCCGAGCCATTTCACTATAGGAATCTGGTCTGCTTGCAGAGCTCCAGGTCTTGGTAATCGCGTCATAAGAACCACCGCCGTTTGGATAGACGATGATCGCTTTATCAGTGGCGGCTTTGATCTCGCTAATTAGTGATACTGCATATTGGGGTGCCGTGCAATTAATGCCAATAGCGGATACCTGAGCCTGCTGATCTAAATATTCTGCACAGGATCGGATCGTTTCGCCTTGATTCGTATGCAGACCATCTTTGGCACTAAAGCTGATCCAGGCCCTCACCTCTGGAAAATTGTCCAAGGCGCTCACTAAGGCTTTAGCTTCAAGCAAACAAGGCACCGTTTCACAGGCCAATATGTCAGGCTTAGCCTCAACAATCACCTCGATACGCTGTACGTGAAACTCCGTGAGTTCGGCTTCATTCAGATGATAATCACCGCGATATTCCGAACCATCAGCAAGGTAAGCACCATAAGGGCCTATCGATGCAGCGACAATCGGTTTAACTCTGCCTTTTCGATTTGACTCAATGGCCCAGAATTCATCGCGAGCCTGAAGTGCTAGTTGAACGGACAGCTGCAACAGCTCATGGCTCTCACTTTCCGAAAGCCCTCTTTTCATAAAGCCTTCAATCGTGGCTTGATAACTCACCGTCGTAATACAGTCTGCACCCGCTTCAAGGTAGTCACGATGCAAGGCGACAATCGCCGTGGGGTTTTCCATCAACAATTTAGCTGACCAGAGCGAGTCGTATATATCGTGACCCTTTTGCTCTAATTCAGAACCAGAGGCACCATCAACTACCAGAACTTTTTGCTGGCGTAGAATGTTTTTAATAGGATTCATTGCTGAGCTCTATACAGGCTTCCAAACCACCGCAATATCGTTAATTTGAATGTCTGACCTTCTGGGTTTGATTTGGAAATCATCAATGACCACGTTATCGATATCAAATTCATCCATTAAGCTATTAATCTTATCTTCCACCTCGTCCTCAAGTGCCCTTAGGTCATCTTCCACTTTTTCAACGCGTTCCTTGGCACGACCGACATCGCCGCGTTCTTTAAGTGCACGCGAACCTGCCCGACCAATCGACGCGCGCGATTTTCCGAAGAGCGCACCCAGTAAAGTAATACCCACGTTCATCGCTGAACTGGTGCTGTCAGCCTGTTGCTTTTGAACATTGTGTTGATAACGATTGAGCCTGTCGAGCAACACTTTTTCTTTCTTGCCATAGCGCTCTTGCAGCGTTTCGATAGCACGTTCTTTTTTATCGTTTAGCGCATCTGACACCCTAATTTTGAAATCACCCTTTGATTCATAAGCGTAGGATTCCAGTTTGGGATTTTTACAACGATACAGTTCCAATACATGTTCGTGGTACAACCAATCTGACAATGATTTTGATGTTGCTTTTAGCGACTTATCATTCTCTAAATATTTGGGTATTTCTGCGTACTGTACCCCCTCAGGTTCGCGGGTTGGGAGTCTATCTAAGCGACTGGCTTCTTCCGTATCATTGCTCGCCATGTCCCAATCGGGACGGCGGTCTGACGCATCGACCTCCAGATTTAGACAGTATTTTTCTTCCTCATCAATGCCCCGGCTTTGATTAAAGAAATTCAAAGTGCAGTCTGCCATTAGCGTCGCGACATATTGCTTTGAGGGAGATGTGTTTGGCATAAAGTATTGAGGGATACTGTCATGGAGATTATTAAACGTCTCAAAACCTTCGGCCTGAACTACTTTTTGCACGGGCTGTTCAGCCGCTACCTCATCACTCGATTGTGATTTTTGACTGGCCATTAACACAGATATTTCATCGCGTTTTAACGGGCCTTTCAGATAACTCATGACCCAGCGCGTACCGAACAAACGAATATCATCAAGGTGGGCACTTTTCAGGAAGAAAGTGCGCTTTTTCATATTGGATAAAAGATTGCGTATCTCATCCTTATTGTAACTAGAGCCAACTTGCCCACCGAGACCATCAATCACACGATCAACATCTTGCGTGGTTTGCAAACGCCCAATAAACCACGTCCCCATATTTGACAGGCCTTTATAATCAAGATCAACAGGGTTTTGCGTACTTAAAATCACCCCCACCCCGTAGGCACGGGCTTGCTTAAGTAGCAGTAGCATCGGTTCTTTGCTGGGTGGATTTTTAGTCGGTGGGAAGAACCCGTAAATCTCATCCATATATAGCAAGGTTTTCAGCGCAGACGTACCGCTTTGCCTTCGCATCCAGGCCACGAACTTATTTAACAGCAAGGTCACAAAAAACATGCGCTCTTCATCACTTAAATGTGAGATAGAGAAAATCGCGACTTTTGCTTTACCGTTCT
>ENA-ORXT01006000-ORXT01006000.1-marine-metagenome-genome-assembly--contig:-NODE-6000-length-11560-cov-4.302795_pt1 | contig 11560 bp, 6 predicted proteins | sample MGYA00237868_ERZ511482 | MGnify/ENA metagenome assembly ERZ511482 | reverse complement strand
AGCAGTACCCCAGCCACCACCATCACTAAGTGATCCGGCGGGGCCCATGAAACTGCCGAGATTGGAGTTCTGAGAACCGTCAATAGTTTCACCGGGAGCGTCATGCTCCACGACCCATACCATCTCTTTGTTTAGCTCATTATCCTCGTCGAACACCAGTTGGAAATCATCGAGTAATTCGTATTGACCACTATTGATCACGTCTTCAAACTGCTCGGCAGCAAGTGCATATTTATCAGTCTGGTTAAGAGGAATGCCAGCCATTTGCAAGTAAACTTTGCCAAGTAATGCCTGTGCAGCTCCTTTGGAAAGCTGGCCAGTTTCACCAAATTCTTCCAGGTCAGCAATGGCACTGGTAAGATCAGAGATTACCTGTGCATAAATTTCCTCGGGTTCGGACTGAACAAAATCCAGATTGTTCAGGTCAGTACGCTCTTCCGTAACCAGCACTACTCGATTATAGATACGAACCATATTGAAATAAAAGCTGCCACGCAGCGCCTTAGCTTCTGCGAGTACACGTGCTTTCTCTTCGTCGCTGATTTTGTCCTCCGTCATCATTGAAACCTGGTTAATAACCGTGTTGGCACGGTTAATTTCCTGATAATGGCGCTCATATACGTTAAGGAAGACGTCGATACCAGGGGTAGCAGAAAACAAGAAGAGTGTTCTCCGGCCTGGTGGGGTCCATGGTGGAACGACGATTTCGTCCGCGCCGTGCATACCCCAAAGTAAACCGACACCGGCATCACCGCCAGAATAGCCCTGAACACGTTGTTGGCCTGCGTAGAGACCGTTCAAAGCGATTTGAGCATCAGAAGAGTTACGATAGAAGTTTACCGGAGAAAGAAAGTTTGTTGGTGATTCGACCAGAAGTTCATCATCACAAGAAGTGGTTAGAACTAACAGAGGAAGCAGCAGCAAGCATAGGTATTTAAATTTGCCTTGCATGATTATTGATTTAAAGGTTCCTGCCTGATTAGCCGGGCTGACCAGGCAGGAGTGATAGTTTCGGATTAGGGATTAGAAAGTTACGCTCAAGCCAGCACGGTAGGTGCGTTGGCGTGGGTAGCTATCATTATCAACACCAGGTGTGAGTGGATTGTTGCCAATGCTGACTTCGGGGTCATAACCTGAATAATTAGTCAGGATAAAAGCGTTGTCGATTGCAGCAAAAATTCGGGCATTTGACGTCGTTGCGAATCCTTTAGGTAGTCGATAACCCAAAGTTACGTTAGCCAGGCGCATGAACGAACCATCTTCGATGAACATGTCGATCAATTCGCGGTTAACGCCGCCGTCGGTAGTACCCCAAATTCCGGGAAAGTCAGAATCAGGGTTATCAAGTGTCCAGCGGTCACGTACCAAACCAAGCTTGTTAAAGTTAGGAATTGCAGTTGCGCTACCCGTTGTGATATTGTTATTATACACCTCGTTGCCCAAAGAGAATTGGAAGAGAAATGACAAGTCAAAGTTCTTGTACTTGAAGTCATTGGTAATTCCACCAAACCAGTCTGGCTGCGCGGAGCCCAGGATCGTACGGTCAGCCTCGTCAACAACCCCGTCAGGGATAAGTACGCGGTTACCATTTTCATCGATACTGGCAATGTCCTTTAGCTTGATCATACCAGGGCGGTATTGACCAACACCACGGCGGGTAACGGTGCCTTCTTTCAATTCGTAGAAGTTGTCCCAAAACTGCCCGTTTTCATCGTTGCGAATAAGATCGGCAGCTTCTTCATTGGAAAGACCATCAAATATGGCAAAATCACTGTAGTTATAGATACCGTCAGTAACCAATCCATAAAAGGCACCTACGGGAGAGCCTACCTCCGTGAGAAAGTCGTTGTTGTTGGGGCCGGGAGAGTTAGACGTAAAGGATCCTGATCTACCCATATCAAGAATTTCATTCCTGTTCTGAGAAACATTTATCCGGACGTTCCAACTAAAATCACCTTTGTCAACCGGCGTAGCGTTCAAAGAAAGCTCTACACCTTTGTTTTGAACTTCACCAATGTTCTGAAGGGCGTTGGTAAAGCCTGTTTCGCGGGGAAGCGGAACAAAGAGTAAGAGATCAGTTGTGTTCTTGATGTAGTAATCAAAGTCAAAAGTAAGCCGGTTGTTTAAAAGACCGAGCTCAAAACCAAAATCAGACTGTGTGGTCGTTTCCCAGGTCAGATCAGCATTACCCAATCGATTTACGCGAGCGCCGGAAGCAAGTTCACCACCAATAACTGCCCGGGTAGGTTCGTAGGCTGCAAGGGAACGGTATTCACCAATTCCGTTATTACCCGAAACACCGTAGGTAGCACGTAATTTAAGGTTACTGATCACTCTGCTATCAGCAAGGAAGGGTTCTTCACTTACTCTCCAGCTAACTGCTGCAGATGGGAAAAAGCCCCACTTGTTTCCGTCAGAAAAACGACTGGAACCGTCGGCACGTGCACTTAATGTGAATAGATATTTGTCGTTCAAGGTATAGTTAATCCGGCCAAGCCAGGAGCGTAAACCCCATTGAGTCTTGTTAGATCGGGTGACGTTTGAAATTCCCGCAGCCGCCAGATTGTCAATATCCACGCCTGGAAGGGCGAAGTCTTGTGAGGAAGTATTTAATGAACGGTTCGTACTTCCTTGTTGAGTGTATCCTGCCACTGCGTTTATACCGTGGATACCGAATTTTTTCCGGTAAGAAACCGTGTTTTCGTTCAGCCATCCATAAGAGCGGAAAAGGCCCGTAAATGCAATACCATTCAGCTGTGCAGACCATCCAAAGTCGCTTGGGTAAACTCCCTCGTTGTTTGCGTTAAAGTAGTTACCACCAAAAGTGGTCTTTAAAGTAATATGATCGTTAAGATCATACTGAAGGTAAGTGTTACCAAAGCCATTGACAGTGTTACCAAAATTATGGGTCCGTTGAATTTGCGCCTCAGGATTGAAAGCAGCACCATCACGAACACTGATCAAAACACCATTTTCATCGTACTCAGCATCAGCAAACCGAATACGACCTTGAACGGGTGTAAACAAAATTGCTTGAGTAAGTACGCTCGACTGTGCGGAACTACCTGCGTTACCACCTGCAGTTACCGGGCCGCCACGATCGATGAACCCGGCGTTGATGTTGATGCCTGCACTGAGTTTATTAGCCAGTTGCTGAGTAACGTTAATGTTTGAAGAATAACGCTTGTAAAAAGACCCCTCAAGCACACCTTGGTCATTACTGTAACCAAAGGAAGCATTATAACGTGTCTTTGAGCTACCACCATTGACGTTCAGATTGTGTCGAGCGTTGTAAGAATTGCGAAATACTTTGTCTCTCCAGTTTGTAACGATAGTACCATTATCAGGGTTACCAAGGTCAAGGTCGTTACCAAAATCGTCTCGGTAAGCAAGGTCTCTGTTTTCGAAATTGACAATACCGTAAGTGTGGTATTCATTCCAAAAATCGACGTACTCCTGTGGAGACAGGATATCAATTGTACGGGCAAGTACTCCGAATCCAACTGAATTACTGTAGGTAAGTTGCGCACGGCCTTCTTTACCTTTCTTGGTAGTGATCAGAATCACACCATTGGCACCACGACTACCATAAATTGCCGTTGAAGAAGCGTCTTTAAGAATCTCAATCGATTCAATATCTTCAGGGTTAATACTGGAAAGCGGACTTTCCTGCTGTGAGCCCGGACCTGCATTAGTACTACTGGAAGAACCAATTAATGGAAACCCATCAATCACGTATAATGGATCGCTGGTTTGAGTAATTGATGTACCACCTCGAATTCTGATCTTAGCTGCGGCACCAGGGCCACCCTGTGAGGTTGTAACCTGTACTCCTGCTGCCTGTGCAGCAAGTCCTTTTTCGAAATTCACGGACTGCACACGGGTGAGATCTTCGCCCTTTACTGAAGTAACTGAACCGGTCAGGTCCTTCTTGTCCACATAGCCATAGCCAACAACCACTACTTCGTCAAGCGTCTCCGCGTCAGTAATCATGGTGACATCAATGGTCGTCCGGTTGTTTACCGGAATTGTTTCCGTTGTATACCCGGTGTAAGACAGCAGTAGCTCACTATCGCCTCCCGGTACGGTTATCGAGTACTTTCCATCGAAATCAGTGACGGTTCCGGTAGCAAGGTCATCCTTTACCCGGATAGTAACACCGATGAGTGGATCTCCCTCGTCTGAGATTACGGTTCCCGCAACGGTAAGCTGAGCAAAGACCGAACCACTAAAGCCACAAAACAGCAGCATTATTGCAATCGCGGGAAGCCCTCGGCAAAGGAAAGATTTTGTAAAGTTTCTTAGCATGATAAACTAGTTATGTGTGAGTGTAGACCAGGCCGGTTTTAGTAGCTCTGGTAAAATGGTCCTTCCGGACGATACAAATGTGGAGCTTAGGAATCTGCCCGTGCGCTACGCATGATTTTGATACTAGAACAAATGGTCAACCACCCATTACTCATATGTTTAATACTGGTTGGGGAATAGAAAAAAACTGGACAGTGCAGTGGAGTTAAGTCCATGAAGACGTGAGAACATCAGTCCTTGAAGTTTTTTCGCCCACAATAGCAGGTTACTTCACTTCCAGAACTACTTGCCAGAACAACCATAGACTTATCCGATCGGAATCTGATCATTAGATGGTAAACCCCTACTGATGCCTGACCAAAAATGACAGGTTAACGTAGCGGTATGTAATCATTTTTAGTTCAGACATGCTTACTATCATGCTGTTCCTGACTTCGGTTGGTCAGATACGCAGACAAAGGCTAAAAGGGCGATAACCGCAGGTGCAATGATGGCTGAAAGGCAATACTTTTCCGGCTAATCTGGCCTCATTTACTCCTGAATCATGTCCCACAGACGGCGAACCTGATCAACAATAGTCATCTTTCGCTTGCCCTCAGAGGTACGGTTTGCCTTAAGTGTCTTGAGCCGGAAAAGAGCCAGCGACCTGGGCGCAAGTAAAAACTCAGTATTCGCTTCAAGAACATCCTCTACCGGGATGGTACTTGTGTCCGTATCCACCAACTGTTCCCATTGGGTTAGTTCTTTGAGGCCAGGGAGCGTAAATTTCACGCCTTCCCACCAGCCATTAAGGATCAGCAAAAAAATATCATCCTTCACCCGCCGGCCGCGCTCATCAAATTCGACCATCCCCTCACCGTTGAGGATCATCCCAAGCGCCCGGGTGTTGGTACTCGACCATTCCTCATTCGTCATTTCCACCCCGGAAGGGCTCGTCCATAATATGTCTCCGATATCAGAGTCATGGATCGTGCGCCCGTTGAAGAATCGCCGACGGTGAAAAATAGGATTATCCATACGAAGATGAATAAGACTACGGGTAAAAGAGTGCAATGCCCGCTGTTCGGCTGTCCATTCCCAGTCAAACCAGCTGATCTCATTGTCCTGGCAGTAAGCATTGTTGTTTCCTCCCTGTGTTCTTCCGTACTCATCTCCCATAGTGAGCATTGGCACTCCCTGGCTGAAGAAAAGGGTGGACAGCAGGTTGCGTTGCATCCGCAGGCGAACCTTGTTTATGTCAGGATCATCCGTTGGCCCTTCTGCACCACAGTTCCAACTCAGATTATGGCTCTCCCCATCCTGATTGTTTTCCCCGTTGGCTTCATTGTGCTTCTCGTTGTAGGAGTAAAGGTCCCGCAGCGTAAAGCCATCATGAGCGGTAACAAAGTTGATGCTTGCGGAAGGTCGGCGCCCACTCATCTCATAAAGGTCTGATGAACCACTAAGCCGGTAGGCCAGCTCAGCAACTCCCGTATCATCACCCCGCCAGAAGGCACGGACATTATCACGGTACTTCCCGTTCCACTCTGACCACAGCACCGGAAAGTTCCCCACCTGGTAACCTCCCGGGCCTACATCCCAGGGCTCCGCAATTAATTTCACCTGACTGATGACCGGATCCTGGTGGATGGTATCCAGAAAACTACTCAGACGGCCAACCTCAAACAATCCCCTGGCCAGAGCACTGGCCAAATCAAAGCGGAAGCCATCAACGTGCATTTCCGTCACCCAGTACCGAAGGCTGTCCATCACCAGCTGCAAACTCCTTACACTGGTCATGTTCACCGTGTTTCCCGTCCCGGTGTAATCCATGTAAAATTGACGCTCGTCATTCTTTAAGCGGTAGTAAGTTGAGTTATCCAGGCCCTTCATTCCCAGCATCGGACCGTAGTGGTTTCCTTCTGCCGTATGATTATACACTACATCCAGAATAACCTCAAGGCCAGCTTTATGGAGCTTCTTCACCATATCCTTGAATTCCCGCACCTGCCCTCCCGCGCTGTCTGAAGAAGCGTAATCAGCATGCGGAGCGAAAAAACTTAAGCTATTGTAGCCCCAATAGTTACGAAGCCCCATCTTGACCAGGCGATCATCCTGAACAAAATGGTGGATGGGCATCAACTCAACGGCGGTAATGCCGAGATTTTTAAGGTATTCAATAACGGCGGGGTGCGCAAGGCCGGCGTAAGTGCCCCGTAGCTCTTCGGGCAAATCCGGATGCGTCTGCGTAAGCCCCTTCACGTGTGCCTCATAAATCACCGTCTGGTGCATCGGGTGCTCGGGCAGCGTATCCCCTTCCCAATCATAAGAGGTGTCAATCACTACTCCCTTGGTGATGTATGGGCCGGAATCTAATTTGTCCATCTTGAGAAAACGATTCTTGTCCGGATCGTGGATCGGGTAGGGAAACATTGCATCATGCCACTCAATATTTCCGTCAATAGCTTTGGTAAAGGGATCAATGAGCAGCTTGTTCGGGTTGAATAGTAAGCCAGCCTTTGGGTTCCATTCGCCGTGGGCCCTGAAGCCATATCGCCAACCCGTTGCCAGCCCGGGGATAAAGCAGTGCCAGATCTGATCCGTCTGCTCCATCATTTGTATCCGATACACTTCCTCGCTGGGGTCATTCTCCCTGAAAAGACAGAGGTCTATCCGCGTGGCCTGACCACTGAACACCGCAAAATTCACCCCTGAGGATGACCAGGTCGCTCCCTGTGGATAGGGCTTTCCCGGCCATACTTCAATATCTCCAAAAACACCGTAGGCGATGATTTCCTGCTGGTCACAAATTAGCGTGTTCTTACCCATAGGTTGAAGTAACCGTTTGGCTAATAAAAGGTTTACTTCAGGGTGCGGGTACAGCCTAAGACGAAGTGCAGAAATGCCGCCAATCGTCCCGCATCCATCATCTGTTTTTCACAAACGTGAAGGTATGTCGTTCCCCTTCACCACTAAGAACACCAATGTACTTACCATTGGGCAGGCTTCCTACCGGGAAATCATTGGGCAGGTAGCTTAGCCGCTTTGGCTGTATGACCTCCCGACCGTCGGTACTGTACACCCTGAGCAGGAAACTTCCGGATACATAGTCCCGGCAATCTAATCGCAACCTCACCCACTCGTCAATGGTCGCTACGGGATTGGGGAACACAAGCACACCACAGTCATCTTCCGGAGCCAGGGTGGTAATTCTTTCTACTTCCTGCTCCATCAGGGCAAAACACTGGCTTCGGTCAACAATCTTTATTTCGGGAGTGTCATCGGCCCGGTAAGCTTCCAGGTCCACTCCGCCAAGACCGTCCAGGAAATAACTCCAGTTTTCCATAAAGCCACGATCAGGGCCCAGAGCGCCATACATCGTTACCGGAAGGTCCCGACCAAGCCAGGAAGGAAGGTTCATCTTCGCCACCGAGATTTCAACTCCATCGATCACCGCGTTATCAACTTCCAACACATCAAAGGGCTCGTTATAGAGCCAGGTACTGGTCTGCTCTCCTGACTGGTAGCTTTCTTTAAACAGAAAGACCCTGTCCTGTACTTCCGGAACGTAATAGAAAATGGAATCGCGGGAATGCTGTAGCAGCTCAATGCCGGAGTAGTAACCGTCTACCAATCCACCTGGCGCAAGGTTCTTGGCCCGTACACTCAGTACTTTGGTCAGCACACCACGCACCAGCGTATCTCGCTCGTACTGAACCCGGACGAAACCAAGGGTCTCCCCTTCACCATCATAACCTCGCAGGCACCACTCTGCACCCGGCGGTGCGAATTGCCCCTGGACCTGAGCAGACAAGCAGCTGGCAAAGAGAAAAATACAAGCGAAAATTGATAGTAGTTTTAAATAATGCATCACAGCCCTAAATATCGGACATAATTCAATATTCACAACCAGGAATTCTAAACTACTGCAACCTCATTTATTTAAAAGCCTACCACAAACGTTTTTCACGGCTTTTTCTGCCAAACCCGCACGTACTTCACCTTCATTTCTCCGTTAAGACGATTATCATCCGGCAAAGCTCCGAACCACTTATTAGACTCCGTATTAAGATTGATTTCCAGAGGCTGATGCCAGTGGGTGTTTTCTATTTCCCGGAAGAGGACGCCATCGAGGTAAAAGCGGATGACCTCTTCGTTCCATTCCAGGCCCCAGACGTGGTAGTCAGCCTGCAACTCAAACGGAACGTAAAATTTCTTCGAACGCGCAAAGTGTTCCGTTACGTTACCTTTATCAGCTGGCGCCCGAAATACGTGAACGTTGGAGTTCAGGTCATGGCGGTTCCATTCCACTCCGGGAGCATTTTCACAGATGTCAATTTCCGTCCACCAGTCTTTGCTTACGTTTGTCATCCAAAAGCCGGACACCCAGGGGGCATCCATTGGTTGCAGCTCCGCCTCGATGTAACCATATAGTACCTTCCTCTTACTTTTTATAAAGCCCGTTGAATGGGTAAACCCCTCGGGCAAGCTCACGTCTCCGTGCTGATTAACGCGAATAACCAGTTCTCCATCTTCCATACTGACATTGTCGCCCTGGAAAAAAGTTGGTGGCCGTCCCTTCCATTTCGGATTATTGGGGAACCACTTCTTCTTGTTCAGTCGCTTACCGCGAAACTCCTCGCTGAGGCTACGATCCATTTTCCAATTCCCTTCATTTAGCTGATCGCTCAGGGGCAGTTTTGAACTGGTCCTGAGCGGGGCAGCAGAAAAATCAAGGCTGTCGGCATAGCTTTTAGGCGGGCGGGTTTCCTGGGCGCGGACGCAGGTGCAGAGCAGGCTAATCAAAAGCAAGGAGACTAAGCGCATTGAATTGGGGTATTTTACTTCCTGCAAGGTCCCCCCCGGTAACTCTTCCGGCAAACAAAGACACCAAACGTGATAGACTTATGGTTTTGGGTAGTATGGTTTCCTGCCAACAGGAAGGATAACCGCAATCACAAATCCTCCCTCCAGCCATCTCTAACCCATACGTAGCAACATCCTGGAAATGCTAGCCCCACAAAGAGCCGTTCAGCCGTAATTTGTGCCAAGCAAAAACAGTTGATCATGATCGGTAGAAGAAATTTCCTGCAAACAAGTGCCACAACCGCAACGGGCTTATTCACCATCCCCTTATTCGCCATCGGCAATAAACACCTAAAACCCTCTGAATCAATTATTGGTCACGGTGATTTTCGCTATCGGGTAGATAAGGGCTGGGCAAAAATCAATCCCTTCAGCACCTTCATTGACAACTGCCACGAGATGGTAGTAGACAGTAAAGGCCGCCTGGTCATGATTGGTGATGACCCCCGCAACAACATCATCGTCTTCGACCGCTCCGGAAGGATTGTCGACAGCTGGGGCTCCTACTGGCCGGGTGGGCATGGCCTGACCCTGATGGATGAAGGCGGCGAAGACATGCTCTACGTCTCCGAAAGCGGCTGGGCACGGAGCCAGGCCGACGGCCAGTCCATGATCCGCCAAAACGGCTACGTCGCCAAAACTACCATTGACGGCAGGTTACTTTTCACCATCAGCCACCCAATGACCATCGGAGCCTACACCCCGGAGATGCTCTTCCAGCCCACCGAGACCGCCGTTGCCCCCAACGGAGACATCTACGTGGCGGATGGTTATGGCTCCGACTATATCCTGCAGTACGATGAGCATGGTCGCTTCATCCGCAAGTTCGGCGGGCATGACAATGCCGACAACAACTACAACCTCAGCAGTGCCCACGGCATTGCCATTGATCACCGGGATTCCGCTGGCCCCAGACTCATGGTCACCAGCCGCTCGGCGAAGTCCTTCAAGTACTTTACACTGGAGGGAAAATGGATTAAGACTGTGAAGCTGGCTAACCTGCAGGTTTGTCGCCCCGTCATTCACGGCAAGCAGGTCTACAGCGGCGTATGCTGGAGCCATAATTTTGGCGAAGCAAAGGTGGACAAACCCTGGCTCGTGCAATCCGGCTTCACGATGGTAATGGACGAAAACGACCGGGTTATCTCCTGCCCCGGCGGCGAAGCGCCGGTGTATGAAGGCAATTTATTACAGACCGTAGCTCAGGACGCACAGAAGACCTTCTTCAACGGCCACGATGTCTGTGTGGATGGCGATGATAATGTCTACGTCTGCCAGTGGAACGGCAACCGAACCCCGCCGGTAAAGCTGGAGCGGGTATGATCATTGCCCTTTGACCTCCCCTTGCACCTGCGTGCGCGCCTGAAGAAAAAGTAAAAGCGCCATCGGCACCAAAACGTGCGGTAAGCGAATAATAACTTCCGGAATCCACTGCGTAAACAAGGTATGGCCATCCACCAGTCCACCGTAGCTCCACAGCCGGGCCAGTGTGGTCAGTATCGCCCAGGGGATGATCCAACTCAATGCGATGTACCAGGCCCTCTTCCAGGGTAAGAGCAAAAGCCCCGCCGCTGCGAAATCCAGAACACCAACCGTGAGCAGCATGGACCTGGCAGCAGACTCCCCCACCCCCAGTCCGGACTGCGTCATCATCACAAAATTCGCGGGTACGGGATGAATACCTGCCGCGTAAAATCCGTGTCCGATAAAGGTAAATGCGATTGACAGCCGCATCACCCGCAACAATCCTTTCTGCTCCGTTTCGCCTGCCGCTGCACCAAGACCTGACCAGCCGAAGTTTTTAACTCCCAACACAAAAAGCCAAAGCGGAAGGACGACTATTTGCAAGCTATGCTCCAATAGGTTGCCTAATTGCCAAAAGGCTTCTTTAAAATTGAGAAAATATTGGATGAGTAAAAAAAACCAAGGCAGATAAAGACACTTAAACGCAAAAGAGCCTGGTCGACCCCGTAATAATTTCCACCTCTTAAATAATAAAACATAAAGGCCCGTAATCACTAAAAGAAGGCCAATGCTGAAATCCAGCATATTGATTCCATGATCAACCGCAGCGGAAGTCACCCATTCTTTCCAGCTGTAACCAAAAAGGTGAGCGAACCAAGTCCACCAATCCGCATCCCAGAAGAGTGCTCGAAGGGGAAGGTCATGCAATACTCCACGCAACCCCGTACCAATTAATACGCCAGCCGCAGCCAGCCGCAGCACAAATTCTGCTCTTGTGGAAATACTGTATTTTTCAGACATTGGACCTTAGTATTGCCCACTACCAAGCATCACCAGCGTACAGGCAACCTCCGTTTCAATACCTGCCTTACGGGCCAACATGGCCAATTCAGCGTTCTCCGTTCCCGGATTGAAAATGATGCGGCGTGGCTTCAGCCCGATG
>ENA-ORXT01005999-ORXT01005999.1-marine-metagenome-genome-assembly--contig:-NODE-5999-length-11560-cov-14.876426_pt1 | contig 11560 bp, 10 predicted proteins | sample MGYA00237868_ERZ511482 | MGnify/ENA metagenome assembly ERZ511482 | reverse complement strand
TTCACCCGCAGCACTCCGCAAAAAATAGGAGTGCTGCTTAATCAACTTTTTACTATGAAAATTTCAATTCCAACAACGACCCTTAAAGGGTTACAGAATCTAATGGACGAAAAATCCAAAACCTTGGCCCTCAAATATATGAAAGGTCATCCACGGCAGTATCGGTTCGACGCAAGTCGTGGTTCATTTAACATCCAGGGAGAAATCCCGGTGACCAAAGCGGGGAAACCGTTTTCGTTGATTCCTATTTCATACCGAGTATTTAAAGATTCGCTTTTCGGTACATCGAAGCGGAGCTGGTTAGAGCTGTTTTTTATTGACAGTATTGGTGCCGTTGCAAGTGTTATGTTACACGGATACAGTGTGGAGCACTTTTTCAACATGTCGCAGAAATTGTTCTACGAAGATTTGAAAATTACGGAAATCAAGATTACGATTACTCCGCAGGAACGGCAGACGGCCAAAGGCGAGAAATATTATATCGCAGAATTCGAGCACGAGGCAGCGGATGCGGATTATTTGAAACTGGCGAAGGCGAATACGGAAGGTTTTGAGTTGTACCGTGAAGATACGATTCAGCCGACTAACACAATGGTGGTTTGGGAAAACTATCCTTTGTGTATTGTGGAGGCGGAGAAGCTGGAAGCAGCTGCAGTTGAGGAAGCCGCTGAAATTGAAGAAGTGGAACCTGTCAAGCAACTGGATAAAGTAGCTTAATTTCTTTTTCTATTCATAACTACGGTGGCTCTGTTTTCTGATAACAGAGTCACCATTTTTTCCATCGTCGCTGGCCACTTGCTGCTAGCTCCTTACTTTCAAAAAAGTAAGCGACTAGCAACAACAGGCCAGCGACTTAAAACCAAAACCATGATCCAACACGAACACCAACAACTCCTAAAAATCATCCACGAAAAATTTGCCGCGGCCAATCGACCGCACAACGAAACGGTAATCGGAAACTGGTTAAGCCTAAACGGCATAACCACCCACACCGGAGCGGACAAACCTTACCGAGCGATCGAGGCCTATTCCAACAGCCGGTTGTCTCAAATCAAAAATCAGCTAATTGGAATCCAGCGCCCTACTCCACTAAAAGCTTTTTCTATGGGTAGTATTTTGCATCAACTTATTTTGGAACCGGAATTGGCCGAAGCCGAGGATTATGTTTTTTTGACTCCTGCTCCGCGGAGACATCTAGAAGCGGCTAAAAAATCAGCTTTCCGGAATCGGCTTTTAAAAAGGGTCCTGGGAAACAAGGCTACTGAAATCGAAAAGGTTTTTACCTGGACGGATGCTAAAACGGAATTGCCTTGTAAAGCGAAGGTTGATATCGCTTACGAGAATCATCGGGGATTGCATGTGATTGATTTGAAATCTACGGGAGCGGGTAACAAGGCGGCGTTCCTGGCTGATTGTGTGAAGTATGAGTATGGGCGACAGGCGGCGTTTTATTTGGATGGGACGGGAGCGAAGACGGTTGTGATTTATGGGATTCAGAAACGGGCGCCTTATCAGGTTTTCCGGAAGCAGATCACGAAACGGGAATTGGAAACGGGGAGGAAGATGTATGAGTTTATTTTGGGGAAGGTGATTAGAGAAGATTTTTTACCAGGACTGGGGTATTAGAGAAAACAGGTTAGATATTAACATTCACATCTTTATTGTTTTTCAATTTAGCACCTTTCCGATGCCAGACCTTGTACCTAAATGGGGAGAGTTCTCCTTTTATTTTCATTAGTGCTTTAGATTCTTTTGTGGAATGTGATACTGATGAGTAACTTTTATTATACTCAACCGTGGACTAGCGATTTTGGGGGATATTGGTTTTTTTATTTTTGTATTGCCTATCTTTTTTATATCTTTATGATACTTACCTCAGAAAGATTAGCGGAAAGAAGGTTTGACGTTTGTTTGATGTCCACCTTATAGTCCCTATTTACTATTACTTCAACAAGACAGAATGATAACTTTTGATGCGGAAGCTCAGAAGTATGCGATAAATCGAGATTTTATCTCAATTTTTTATATGATAAAATAGCGAAAGCATGTTTACACTCAATGTTTGGAGTGAGAGCTTTCAAATATTTGGTATGCGATTTTAAAAAAATAAAAAACCATGAAAAACAAAATTTTAATTTCACTTTTCCTTCTTGCTTATCAGTCATTTCTTTTTTCTCAAAATAGCAGTTTAAATCTTGATGGAGTCGATGATAATGTAGAGATATTAAGTACTACTGAATTTACTCCAAACCAGTTTACAATAGAAGTTTGGATAAAAGCAAATAGTTCTGGGGCGCAACCAATATTTACCAAGTATAATTCAAATACCAACGAAATCACTTATGCTCTTGTTGTTAATTCTAATAATACGATAAGGTTTGCTGTGTATGAAGCAGATGCTCCTAATAAGACGAGAGTTATCGATACAGATAATGCGGTTTTGAATCCTAACTCATGGCAACATATAGCCGCAACCTTTGATTTTGCAACTCAAGATTTAAAAATTTATGTTGGAGGAACTGAATCTCCAGCCACTTTAACACCAGGTTCAATAACTCTTGCCTCCATTTTTAGCGGTGATCAACCTGTTCATATCGGAAAAATAACTTACAATAGTGGGAGTTCAGCTTATTTTGATGGAAGGATAGATGATGTTCGATTTTGGAATACGGAAAGAACTCAAACTGAAATTTCAGATAATATGAATACAGAACTGGCAGGAACTGAAAGTGGATTAGTTGCATATTACAAAATGGACATAAATAATTCCTCTTGCGATGTTGAAGACTGTAATTCTAATATGAACCATGGTACAAGAATTGGTTCAGGAGTCAATAATAATTTACCTCAATATTCAAATGATATACCATCTTTAACAGATGCTGATTGTGGTGTTACAATAGCCTGTACACTTCTGCCGGTTGAATTGGTCGAGTTCAAAGGAACTGTAAATAAGAATCAAATTCAATTGAATTGGGAGACTGAAAGTGAGCTAAATAACCTAGGATTTTAAATACAAAAATCACGTGATGCAAGAGATTGGCAAATAATCGAATTCATTGAAGGTCAAGGAACAACAGATGAAATCAATGATTATCAATACCAGGATAAAAATCCCTTTTCAGGAATCAATTATTATCGCCTCAAACAGATTGATTACGACGGTGCCTTTGAATATTCGAAAGTGATTGCTGTCCAATACGATAATTCAGAAAATACTCTGCAAGTATTTCCGAATCCATCAAACAGGTTAATCAGTGTTCAGATTAACAATTCTTCCAATCAAAAAATGAAAGTAAAAATAACTGATAATTTAGGAAGAATAATTTGGGAAAGTGGGTTGATAAAAGATGAATCAAACTGGAGAAAAGAAATGGAAATTGGAAAGAATGGAATTTACTTTGTTACTGCTCAAGTTGGAGGTGAGGCTCACTACCAACGAATTATAATCCTGGATGAGAATTAAAAAAAGAGGATTGAATTGTTTGTAGAATATAATTGGCGGAAATAAGGTTTGATGTCCACTTTACAGTCCATGTTTACCATTACTATTACTACAATAAAACCAGGATAATAACTTTTGATGCAGAAGCTCGGAAGTGTACTACAAAATAGCGAAAGCTTTTTTACACTTATGGCGGATTGGAGACTTTCTAATAATTAGGTATAGGACTTAAAAATAAAAACCAATGAAAAAATTAATTTTACTGACTATCAATTTTCTTCTGTTTTACCTACCCCTGTTTTCTCAACAAGAGAATAGTTTAAATTTTGACGGGGGCAATGATTATATAAACATTCCGGACGCCTCCTTCTCTAACAGTTCAGATTATACCATTGAAGGATGGTTTAAATCTTCTTCTTTGTTACAAACATTATTTGATGGTATTAAAACAGGTACAACTTTTTCCTATTTACATATCGAAATACAAACTAATGGAACCTTAAGATTCTTACATAGAGCCCCAGCTGGAATAAGCGGAGGAACTGATATTTACTCGACATCAGTTGTTAATGATGGAAATTGGCAACATTTTGCCGCCGTGAAAGGAAACGACAATAAAACTCGTCTCTATGTTAATGGATTATTAGAAGCAACCTCCACTTCAACTGTTACCAATATTACTGAAAATATTAGTATCAATTTAGGTCGAAATCATAATGATGCCCGTTATCTTGAAGGCAATCTTGATGAATTCAGATTTTGGTCAACAGCTCGTACCGCTACCGAAATTCAAAACAGTATGAACGTAGAATTAACTGGTAGTGAATCTAACCTGGTTAATTACTATCCTTTTAATCAGGGTGTTCCAGATGGTGACAATGGAAGCGGATGCCCTTCAGGAGTTCCTTGTGTTATTGAATTGGAAGATATCAGTAACGGAAATACAGGTAGCCTTAATAATTTCTCCTTAAATGGAATTATGTCAAATTGGACAAACATTACTTTTTTACCTGTTGAGTTAATTTATTTCAGAGGACAGAAAATAGCGGGTAATATAGTTCTTCAATGGACAACCGCAAGCGAAATAAACAATGCGGGATTTGAAATACAAAAATCACGTGATGCAAGAGATTGGCAAATAATTGAATTCATCGAAGGTCAAGGAACAACAGATGAAATCAATGATTATCAATATCTAGATAAGAATTCTTTTTCAGGAATCAATTATTATCGCCTCAAACAGATTGATTACGACGGTGCCTTTGAATATTCGAAAGTGATTGCTGTCCAATACGATAATTCAGAAAATACTCTGCAAGTATTTCCGAATCCATCAAACAGGTTAATCAGTGTTCAGATTAACAATTCTTCCAATCAAAAAATGAAAGTAAAAATAACTGATAATTTAGGAAGAATAATTTGGGAAAGTGGGTTGATAAAAGATGAATCAAACTGGAGAAAAGAAATGGAAATTGGAAAGAATGGAATTTACTTTGTTACTGCTCAAGTTGGAGGTGAGGTCTTTTATAAACGAGTTTTGATAAATGATGAGAAATAGAAAAGAAATAGTACTTATTGTCTAAAGGTCATCTCAATTCCACCGTCCCTCATCCCAATCCACCGCGTTATCCCAATCCGGATATTCGTTTCCATCCTCATCCTGTCTGGTAGGAATTGTCATGGTCAAGCGACCGATCACTTTTAAGTATCCCATATTTTCGTCGCACCATTGTTGGGCCTCCGCCATTGTGAAAGCCTCGATCTGTGGACCACCCCAGGTCAGGAGATCTCCGCTGTGCGGACAGAGGGCTTTTATTTCGGTCGCCCAGGTATAAAGATGAGGTTTTTTGGAATACATGGTTTCGGGATAGCCTGGAAGTAAATCAAGAAAAAAAAGTGCTCCCGATTTTCACCGGGAGCCGAATGTTAAACAAACAAAAAAATTGAACTGCCTTCCTGCGTTATGCAGGCAGGCATAGAAAACAGCACACGAGTCACACATCCCGTGATCTTCTTTTGCAAATTAGATCCTGACAAGGAGAATCTATTTCGCTTTTTCTTTTACCTCCTTTTTTTGGATCGCCTGAATAGCAAGTTTTACGCCTTCCTTTCTAACGGTAATACGCTCTTCAATTTCGGTCAGATTTTGGAGGTATTCTTCTAATCTTAAAATCTCCTGTTTGTAAAAGAGATCGGTCGCTTTGAAGATTTTTAATTCGGTTTCGGGTTTTACGGGTAGACTGCCATCGTTCCATTTTGTGAGGGTAGAGATACTGAGCTTGGCAAGCTTCGCAATACCGACCAGGTGTTTGCGTTTCATCGTTTTAGTGGATTTGCTTTTGCCTCTGCCTTTGTCCCTGGTCAATGATGCGCTGCTGGAAACAGATTTTTTGGTTGATTTACCTTTGCCTTTGTTTTTGTCAATTCTCATAATAAATTTGATTTGTTAAGTGATTAAGCAAAATAATTGATTTACAATTATACCACTTTTTATTTATTATTTTTGATGAAATAAACAATTACTTTTATTTGCTGCGTATGGAAGAATAGAGAAAGGAAATTGAATGGAATAAGGGAGGTTTGAGGGAAGGAGAAGGTGCGGATTTATTGGAGATCACGGTCTTCGCCTGGTCTTGCGTAGAACGAGGGAACCTGGCGGGTGTAGAGTAGGGGAGATGCTACTGATCCGGTCTTGATGGCTTGAGCGCAGGAAAAGCCGGGATGGAAACTTGTGGAAGGTAAGATGGTTAGCCGCAAAAAAAATACTACATGAATTCATTTAAAAGAGCTACTAATAAATGGACTTTCGTGGAAGGCTGGCTATCATAAGGCGTCGAGTCGCCATGCAGTTTGAGTAACTTAGAGGCGTGAGAAATAGCTTTTGTCTGATCACCATGCTTTTCCAGAATCTCGTAGATATCTTCTGAGTTCTTTTCGTATTTCCCCAGCTTGTGTTTTTTGAAAATCTTGTTCAGATATTTTATATAGGCCTTTCTGTCAATTTTTGCGTCCAGATATTCAAAATGTAAAATGTACCAAAGCTCAAAGGCCTCGTTACTAAATGCAGAGGAAAAGCCCAGGTCGTTAATTCTGGAGCAGGCGTCATTAACTTGTTTTTTGGAAAATGCGTCTCTATCAAAAACGATCCATATCTGATCAAAATCGGGAGCAGTAGATTTCTTCCTGGCTTCTACGTGTGCCACCGCTTCTTTGATTAAAGAATTGGTATTTCTTCCGGTTCCTTTTATGACCAGTTTATCTACGACTCCTTTTGGTAGTCGCTTCTTTATGGCGGCAAAATAATTGGGTTCCGTTTTGGTTCCTTCACAAACGATCAAAATAAACTCGCGAAGCTTCCTGGTATTGGCTTTTCTGGTTCCCTTCTTATTTGCTTCCGTTTTTGTTTTCTCCAGAAACTTTTTAAAATCAAATGCCATTAAAAAATAGTTTCAAAGTTTTCAATAATCGGTTTTCCTCCTACTCTTCCTTCCCGGTAGTGCTTCTCCATGGGTTGCCCTTTTCTGATATCATATTCTACCATCGAATTCATTTTGGAGGCACCAAAGTTATCTTTCTCAATGAGATATACCTGGTCCCTTCTAAGTAATTCATTATCTAAAATGGCTGTATTAAAATTGACACAAATCAATTGACCCTTTTTATTCTTTTTACTGTTAAACAGGTTGATTACTTCATTGACCAAATCCGGATGTAATCTGGCATCAAATTCATCGATGATCACCAGCTCTCCGCGTACAAAGGCTTCCAGAATGGCTCCTATCATGCTGAAAAATTTTCGGGTACCATCCGATTCTTCTCTTAATAAATTGAATTCCACTTCTCCTGTTTTTTTGCCACTTTCATTATACTTATTATGGTAAGTTAAAATTTCGTACTGCTGGTTATTATTAATAGTAATTGGAATTCTATTTTTGTATAAATACTTATTCTTGCCAAGGCTAGCATTAGTTTTTAAAGGTTTGGCTTTTATATTTTCTATTCCCAAGTCTGCCTTTTTCATTAGATCAATAATCAATGATTTGGTATTCTTGTTTTCCATTAAGCCAACCGAAATATTTGCATAACTGTGAAATGAAAGACCGTGAAGTGTGCTTACACTCCAGAACCATTCAAGGATTTCCTCCGCTAATTTTATATTCCATTGTGCTGTTACGGACAAGAACAAAGCATTATTTCTGGAAAATCTTTCCAGCTCCTTATTTTTCTTCCATGCTTTTCCGTACGTGAATTTATTGTTCTCTCTGGTAAAAATTACTTTTGTGGTTGTTTTCAATTTTTGTAGTAACCACTCCTGATGTACCTTTTCTGGATCGGCTCTGAATCCGTATATATAGGTTCCAGTTTCCAGAATAATTTCTACTTCAAACAGGGAAGGCGCATTTTCGGTAGCGGTATTTAATTTAAAAGGATGAACCGGAAGGATCTCTTTTGCCTGAATGTTCTTTGCCGACTCAATGACCAAATATCGCATGATGACAAATCCTTCCAGTAGATTTGATTTACCACTGGCATTCGGTCCAAGAATGGAGACGGACTTTAATAAATTACTGGAGCCCGACTGGATGATGTTTTTCTCCAGGCCGGTAATATTGGAAGCATTCATATCTAATGAAATTCTGTCCTTGATGGATTTATAGTTCTCTATACTGAATTTGGATAGCATCGTCTTTTAGATTTTTTATGATGTATGATATGAGTTGGTAAAACGAGTCTAGATTAGTGCTTATTGGTGCTTTGTACAGGTTTTGTGCATAAAGTACGTATAAATATGTGATTATGCGAGATTTTTAGCGTTTTTCTGCGGGAATAATGCGGAATGGTGTGAAAAGTACTGTTTTAAGTGGATATTGCTTCTATCTATTTGCGGTTATTGCGCTATTTTCGGTTACCATGGCCTGGCGATTTCGGGAGAAATTCACTTTTTATTTTGGTAATCAGTATGTTTTTGATATCTTTACTAATACTTACCTGAGAAAACTTACCGGATAGAGGATGCGTCATTTGTTTGATGTCTATTTTACTTTTCCCTTTACAGTCAATACTTATTTTCATTCTGCTTATTTCAATAGAATAGGATGATATTTTCTGCCGTGTTGGGGTTGAATTTTACAGTAAAAAAGTATGAAAACTAATTTATTCACTGAATTAAGTAGCCAAATTCTCTTTATAATTTTACCTCTGATCGAGGTGAGTTACATATAAAGCGAATTTGGAGATAGAACCATTTCGGAAGTAACAGCATTTTCGGTAAAAAAAACCTGGACTCTAGATTAATTAGTAAAAATTCAGATTAATTGTAAGGCATTAATATAAAAAAATGAACATTGAAAATTTACCTAGCTTACCCCAGAATGATGATTTATCTATTCAGCTCGAAACATTAAAAAACATCTTAGTTTCAAGAGCAACTGGAAAAATAATCACTGACAATGATGAAATAGAGTATTCAAAATTAAGAAAGCTTTTAGTTGGAGTACCTAGTATTTTTTCTGTACTACCAAAGTTTGTAAAAACATGTAGAACTCTCGATGAGTTTTGGGGATTCATAAAACCTAAATTTTCAACTTATGTTGAAAGGAGAGCTTTTTTAGCCGAAACGCTCAATCCTATTATTGAAAGACTTGAATATGAATCATCCGAGGGTTCACTTGAGTTCAAAAAAAACTATGAAGAAAAAAAAATTATTGGTAAAGGAGGATTTGGCTTAGTTTATTTATTTGAACATAGATTATTAAAAATTCTATTTGCCGTAAAAGTTTTTGCTCCTGCTTTCTACGAAGGAAAAGATAAGGAGTTAGAAAGGTTTTTTCAGGAGGCAAGAATGCTGTTTAAATTAAACCACCCTTCCATAATAAAAATATATGATGCTGGATTAATCGGAAATAGACCGTTCATTAGAATGGAGTATTTCAAAGGATTAAACTTAAATGAAGTATTAATAAAGCATGGGATATTAGATAAAGATTTAGCATTGACATTAATCGAAAATGTTGTAGATGGTTTACGTTATGCGCATGAAGAGATTGGCATAATTCATAGAGATTTAAAGCCCAGTAATATTATGGTTGCTCATCCTAATCAATTCCGAATAATTGATTTCGGATTAGGAATCTTTGTGGAGAATGAATTGCATTCAAGGCTCACGAAGACTGGAGAAAATGTAATCAGTGGATATTTTAATGCTCCTGAATTAGTAGGAAACCCAAAACTAATTGATAAAAGATCAGATATTTACTCCATAGGAGCAATTTGGTTCAATATATTACTTGGAATACCGCCAGCAGGAACATCAATTTCAGAAGCAATAAACGAGTTGCCAAACATGGAGCCCAATTATTCTAATTGTATCTCTAAATGTTTAGCTCCAATTGGAAATAGATATAATAACTGCGAAGAATTATTAAATGACATTAGAAAATTAAAAAATACCCCGAACAAAACGTGAAGTTTATTCCGGAAGCAACGAACCTGCTAACCAAACGCACCGTAGCTGTAAATCTAAAAAAATGTTACCAATAACAAAAAGAAATGAAAAATTGTAAAAAAATAATTCCTAACCTATGGAATATTTATATGTTATTCACAAGGGATCCTTATGTAGTTTACATGAGTAAAGAATTAGAATATTATGCAAGCTCCTCAATGAATTTACTTGGATTAATTAGTTTGGATTTAACGGACAATGACTACAGTGTAGCAATAATGTCAAGAGATGAATCCAAGCAGTATAGAGCCGTCGAATTTGCTGTTAGTATTGAGACTATTCAAGAGGCAAGGAAATGGATAGACAAAAACATGGGGGACATTGAGGTAGTTATTCATGACAAATCTACCTTCTTTAATTTATTTAATGTAGTTGCAAATAAAAAACAATTAAGCAATAAATTTGAAATTCTAAAAAATCATATAAGTCAACTCGCGGCGAAAGAGGTAATTAGAGAAATAGGCTATCACTACAAAGATATTGATGGTAATTTTATCGATCAATTCCAATCCAAAAATGGATTTGATGCACGTTTTTGGGAATTGTTTTTATACTGTGTCTTTAGAGAGGAGGGGTTCCGATTTAATAGAAACTCTTTTTCTCCAGACTACATGATAGAAAAGTTTGATGAAAGAATTGCGGTAGAAGCCGTAATTATATCTGATAAATCAAATGACAATGTATCTGAACTGTTACCAAAAAATGATAAAGAATGGGAAGCTAGAATGGAAAAAATAAAGAAAAAACTAGAAAATGAAATGCCATTAAAGTTTGGTAGTGCTTTATTCTCAAAATTGCAAAAGAAATATTGGGAACTAGATCATGTTAAAGACTTACCGTTCATAATTGCAATTGCAGACTTTCATGAATTTATGTCCATGACTTGGTCTCAGTCAGCTATCATCGACTTTCTTTATGGATACAGGTATGATCATAAACTCATAGATAATAATCTAAAAATAAAACCAATAAAAATAGATGCATTTACTAAATCCAATGGGGTGAAAATTCCAGCAGGGTTCTTCAATCAAAAAGATGTTGAAAATATTAGTGCTATCCTTTGTTCTACAACAGGAACTATTGGCAAATTTAATAGAATGGGTAAGCAAGCGGGACTAGGCTCTGAGAAGTCTACTATCATTAGACAAGGAACGTGTCATAATTTTGAATTGAATGCTGTCGAGCCAAATTCTTTTAAATACATCGTATCTGAGAATTCGAATGAAAAATGGACAGAAGGAGCAATTTTGTATCATAATCCTAATGCAAAAATACCAATTAACCCTAATTTATTTCCATCATTTGCTCATTACTTTCTTGAAAATAAAATAGTAAAATCTGTGCTACCAAATTTCTTCCCTTACGCATCAACTAACTTAAATATGCTTGCAAAAGATAAATAAAAATTTAATCCTTTACAAAAGAAAAACCACAACTACAAATAAGTAAAATGGCATATCTAAAAATATATTTACTAGGAGGCTTTAACATTCTGACAATCAGCCCACTAATAACTATTAACCAAGCCAAACTATTAGCCCAATAGCGCAGATTCAAGAGAATACTAAGTGCACTCCAAAATCTTGTATTCGTATCGTTTCTCATTGCGT
>ENA-ORXT01005996-ORXT01005996.1-marine-metagenome-genome-assembly--contig:-NODE-5996-length-11564-cov-4.367111_pt1 | contig 11564 bp, 5 predicted proteins | sample MGYA00237868_ERZ511482 | MGnify/ENA metagenome assembly ERZ511482 | reverse complement strand
ATTGTCTTTAGACGCCCAAATCAGCGGCTGCACATACATTGGAATGTAAGCCACTTCTTTTTGCGTCACTGCAGTCACCTCATCAATCATCGCTTGGCGCTTATCGGCATCTAGCTCTTTTTGAATGAGGGGCAATAACTCATCCACCTTAGCGTTTGAGTAATCACCAAAATTCCAGCTACCCAGCTTCTTTTCCTTATTAGGTGTGTGCATTAGGAAACGAATTGGGTGTTCTGCATCAAACGTACCTGGCGACCAGCCCAATAGGTACATGTCGAACTTGTCAGCACGAAGCTCAGGCCAGTAGCTACGAACCGGCATGCTGGTAAGCTTTGCATTCAAACCCACTTTAGCGAACATTGACGCTGCTGCTTTACAAATGGCTTCATCGTTAATGTAACGATCATTTGGGCACTGAAGACCAAAACTGAAACCATCAGGATAGCCTGCGTCAGCTAATAATTGCTTAGCCGCTGCGGGGTCATATGCAAGACGCTCTGCATTGGCTTTTGAGTAGCCCTTCATCGCATCAGACACCAGCTGAGAAGCAGGTTGTGCGTTTCCACGCATGATTTTAGCGATCATTGCGTCAACGTTGAGTGCTTGATAAGCCGCTTTGCGCACACGCGCGTCTTGGAACGGGTTCTTACCTTTAACATCGTCTGAGAATTTCAAAGCATCTGCTTTGTGAGCAAAACCAAACATCAACACACGCGCTTCAACGCCTTCATGCACCGTAAAGCCAGAACGCTCTTTCATACGAGGAACGTCTTGAAGCGGGATTGGCGAGATGAAATCAATTTCTCCCGACAGCAAGGCTGCCATACCGGTTGCACTTTGACCAATGGGTGTAAACACCGCTTCGGTAATGTTACTTTCAAGCTCATCCCACCAGCCTGTAAATGGCTTAAGCGTTGTTTTAACCCCTGGGTCACGCGAGGCCACCATGAAAGCGCCCGTCCCGTTAGTGTTAAGTGTCGCGTGGTTCTCCGCTTCTTTAGACGGGCGTGTCGCCTCTTTGCTGGTTGCCCAGCCTCTATCCATAATCATGAAGTTAGCGATAGAGTCCGGAAATAGCGGGTTAGGTGCTTTAGTCATAAAGTCGATGGTATGATCATCCACCACTTTCACCTCAGTCACCGGTGAGAACCACGAGCGCACATCAGACTCTTCTGAGGAGGCACGCTCATATGAAAACAATACGTCATCAGCCGTCAGGTCAGAGCCGTCGTGAAATTTAACCCCTTTACGGATGTTAAAACGCCAGCCGTCAGCGCCAAGTTGCTCCCAGCTCTGCGCAAGTGCCGGTTCAATCTGCATTTGCTTGTTACGACGCACCAAACCTTCATACACATTGTTTAAAAAACCAAGTACTGGCGCTGAGTTAGTCGCGTGGGGGTCCATCGTTTGAGGGTCAGTAGAGCCTGCCCAGCGGAAGGTTTCAGCTTGAGCTGCGCTAACACAGAGTGATAACGCAGTAGCAAGGATCGGGGCGGCTAATTTGCGAGATAGTAAGGCCATGAAATTCTCCGTTGTTGTAAAGATAGCTTGAGGGCTACTCTACCTTATAAATTCCAAGCACGGCAACACACTATCGCTCAAAACCCTATCTCAAGCGTTCTTGCCACTTGCCACGGTTTTCAGCTTGGCAGGCCTCTTCTGTGTCAAACACTACGTGTTCGTTTATATCGTTAAGATGAATATTTACCGAGCCTAATTTTTCTTTTATCAGCTGTCGCAGCGTCTCATCTTTTTGGCAGCTTATGACGTTGGCCATCGACTCGTTAGTATCAAACACACAGATGATCACGAGCGACTTTGGGAAGTGGCTAAAATTAACAACATGGGTTATCCACTCAAAGCCCGCGATATCCTTAAGTGCGGTATCGCATACCTCAGTCAACGATTTGACAAGGGTGTTTTCAATTTTCTTATCTGTTTTTTTCATCGGCTGCTTTAATCGGCTGTTTCAATGGTTAAGGGCTAAGTTTCGCTAGGACTATAACCGATTTTTATCTCGCCGTTATTCAAATTTCAACTAGCCACCCTGCTTGCTTAACTCACCGCTAATCTAGCGCAGGGGCCAGCATCGGCTCATCCGTTCCCAACGCTTCTTTGCGCTTGGCAACGTAAGCCTCAAGTGCTTCGCGTATTGTAGGATCAATCGGTGGGGCTTCAAAATCCTCCAGTACTTGCTGCCAAATTTTGGTCGCACGCATCGTGGCGTCTTGAGAACCTGCCGCCTCCCAATTTTCATGGTTCTGCCAGTCGCTAAGAAAAGGCTGGTAAAACGCCTCTTTATAACGCGCCATGGTGTGGTCACAGCCAAAGAAATGCCCACCCGGCCCGACTTGCTGCATCGCCTCCAAACCAATCTCGTCCAGATTAATCTTTAAGGGCTTAAGCATACTGCTCATGTGCTGCAACATTTCACAATCAACAATCACTTTTTCAAACGAGGCAACCAGCCCACCCTCAAGCCAGCCCGCTGTGTGATAAATCAAGTTACCGTGCCCCATGACCGAACCCCACAGGGCCATTTGTGTTTCATAGACCGCTTGTGCGTCAACAGCATTAGACGCATTGCAAGCACTCGTGCGGTGTGGAAGTTTGTAATAACGCGCGAGCTGCCCTCCGGCGAGATTGGCCAATGCATTTTCAGGTGTTCCAAACGCAGGCGAGCCAGAGCGCATGTCCACATTGGAAGTAAAGCCGCCATAAATCGATGGTGTACCGGGGCGAGTCAACTGAAGTAGTGCAATCCCCAACAAAGCTTCGGCGTTTTGCTGCACGAGCGCACCACCTAATGTCACTGGCGTCATTGCGCCCATTAGGGTAAAGGGGGTCACGGCAACCGGCTGACCTAGTTTGGCCAACTGCATCGCACCATAGGCCATACTGTCGTCAAGCTTGCGCGGTGAGTTGACATTAATATTGGTCATTACGCTAGGCGATGCTGCCATCTCCTCAAGGGTTAGCCCTCTAGCAATGGCGCACATATTGGCGGCATCTAACGAACGCCCTGCCCCGATTCCTGTTGAGAAAAAGGCCTTATCAGAGAGTGTAAGGCTGGCAAACAAGGTATCGAGGTGTCGACTGTTGGCGGGTAAATCGGTTGGTGCAGTAGCTTGGTTACCGAAAAATGAAATCACGTTAAAGTGTTGGCCCAGCTTAATTAAGCGCTCAAAGTCTTTCATATTGCCCATGCGCCGACCGTTAATGTTGTCGTGCACGTTAGGCGGCCCAGATACCATGCCAAAATTAATCACGTTACTGCCGACATAGAGCGTGTTGTCAGGGTTGCGCGGGGTAACTTCAAAAGTCTCTGGCGCGGTGGCGATGCTTTGCATCAGCAAGCCACGATCCATTCGCACAAGCCCGTCGTCATCCACCTCAGCGCCTGCGTTTCTAAATAAATCTAACGCCTGATCTCCTAGCACCTCAATCCCCTGCTGCTCTAACAACGTCATCGAGGCCTCGTGAATCAGGTTAATCTGCTCCTCATCTAGCGGTTCAACCGGCGCAAAACGATTACGCAGCACTTGCCGCTCCAGCTGAGGCAGCGCTATTTTTGTGGTTTTCTCAGTGGCGTTACGCTTGCGGCGACTGGTACGGCTCATGAGTTCACTCCAAGGTTATAAATCAGGGCGTTAAAGGCATTAAGGCTAGTGGCTTGCCCCATATTTCTAACGTGTGTGAGCAGTTGCTTGGTGTGCTCGACCCCCAATACCGGTGCTGCCAATAAATGGAATTTGTGATCGATCTCTGTCTCACTTAAGGGAATCTCAGGGTCGCCATTAGCCTCGGTGGGGCCAGACTTCAGCACGGTGCCGTTTTTTAAGGTAATACTCACCTCGCTAAAACGCCTTTCAGGGAAGGCCTCATTAAAGGCTTCAACCTCATAAAGCGCTATTGAACGGCTTAAGGCGTGAACGGTTTCATCTTTTAGACCCTCTCCTGCAATTTCTTTAACCGTGATTTGTTTACGAATTAACGCGGCTGCCACGGGGAATGGCAGACTGTATTGAGCTTGTTCAGTCGTTTGTGGGTTAGCCGTGGCCAGCCGGATGGACTCATGAAAAGTGCCAATGCTTACCGTTTCAATATCATCAAGCTTAAAGTCATGTTGAGCGCTTAGCATTAGCGCGGCAATGGCCGCAGGCTGTGCCCAGCGGCACACGGGAAACGGTTTAAAGTATTGCTCATCAATCAACCACGTTTCGCCAAGATCGCTCCAAAAATGCGCCTGCTCTGGGGCTTCCACCGTAATGGCTGGCGCACCGGTAAACCCGCTTTGAGCTAAGTAAGCCGCTGACACCCCCGCCATCGCGCCCCAGCCCGAGCCATCTTTGACCATGGTGGGGTGGTCGATGCAGCGCATCATCTGGCTGCGTGGGCCATGGTATTCAGCGATGCCTAGCGCGTGGCGGGTTTGTTCAGTATCCAGCTTAAGTATTCGCGCGCCAATTGCCGCCGCCGCTAAAGCCACCCACGCACCAGAGGTGTGATAGTCACAAGTACTGTCGTGCAGTGACACCCCTGCCCGACAGGCGATCTCGTAGCCTATCAGTAGGCCAGTTAAAAGCTCAGCTTCGGTCACCTCAGCGCCGTATTCGGCTTCAGATAAAGCTAAAAGCGCCGGTAAAACGCCACAACCTGCGTGACCTTTTACCGGCTTATAGCCATCGTGTGCATCTATCGAGTCTATTGTCATGCCACCGGCTAGTGCCGCGCCAACGGGGCTACAGGTCCGCCCATTCATTAATAAACGTGCCGACTTGTCACCTGCCCCAAACTGATTAAGCGCATGAGTTTGGATAAGCTGAGATAGCTGAGTCTGCGTGCCACTTGCAGCAACCCCGAGCAAATCCAATAAACAGCGGCGGGTCATATTTTGCGTGACTAGCGGCACGTCATCCCACTTGAGATGATGGATAAACGCTTGATAAGACATCGCCATATTGCACCGACCTTTGTATTTTATTTACGTTAGGTTATTCCAAGCTCGGCTTTCAATATACCAATAATGAGACGTTCGTTACTAGAGACTAATTATCAACGACTACCTCATAGCTTACCGCACCACTTGCCCCACCACTTAAATTACCAGTAAAGTCCCATTTAACCGCTCGAACGCCGGTTACCGGTGAACAGGTCATTCCCGTAGCGGTCGTATCACAAACCGCTGAGCCGGCCTTTAACGTAGTAAATTCGGGCGCCAAGTCATTGACGGTCAGGTCGTCAATTGCCCCTGTGCCCGTATTGCGATAGTAAATCCGATATTTTAACACGTCTCCCGGCCCTGCCAGATTGGCCGTCGCCACCTCGGGCGTGTTTAACGTCAGGTTTTGAACAGTCTTGCGAAGTACTAAACTAGACTCGCCAGCCTCAGGGTTTGCACTGGTTGTCGGGGTAACTTTACTGCCTGCAATAGTCAGGTCCGTCACTTTCAAGTCAAGCGAACTTGCGCCAGTCCCGCCATAAGCAAAATTAGCATTGGTCACAACGCGGTATTGGTCTTGCGCGGCGACATTCGCGGGTGCATAGACTTTATTAATAAGACAAAGTTGACTGCCCGCGCTAACGCCAAGGTTGACTCCAGAAATCGCGGTGTTCGCCTCCGTTTCATTTAACACACCGTCACAGTTTACATCCCTATAAAGCGAGTGCGTCCAACCCATCGAAGCATTCGCATCGGCGGCCGTTGTAAACTTAACCGTCCCTTGCGAGGTAGTTGTGAATCGGTGTGCGTAGAACACCACGCTGCCAGGAAGCACTTCGCTTTGATGATCCGGTGCAAAATCCATCTTTTTGATATCACCAAAATCAAGGCCGACGTAGGCGCCAATACCCGGTACAACGGTGAAGGTAACGGTGTCAGTGGCAGCGCTGTACGTGCCGCCACTGTTGCCAACACTGGCATCGGTTGTGACATAGCCTGAACCGTTGAACTCTGTAACCTTAATTACCGTAGCATTAGTCGGCGCATGCAAGGTGTAACTGCCATCGGTCGCTGTCAGCGTCGTGTCGTAGATATTACCCGAAGCGTCGGTCGCAATGACTTTAATCCCACCAATACCCCGCTCACCACCGTCCTGTATGCCATTGGCAGAGAGCCCACTGCTTAAACCATTATCATCAAAGACTTTGCCTCGTATCAAAACGCCTTCCCAGTCGCCAAAATCTTGCAAACTGATATTCGCCTCATCAACAATGATATTTCTTACATTGGCTGTGGTTGAAACATAGCCTGCAGGGTCACTCTCAGCGGGTGGGCATGTCGCGGTACCAAACGGTGTTGATGAGACGGCTGACTCAATGAGCTGATAATTGCCACTCATGACCGAGTCAAACGTGTAAAGTCCATTAGCATCCGTATCCACACTAATGCAGCGAACCGGTACGCCGGGATACGGGGACCCTGAAAGTACAACCGTCACCCCCGCAATGCCGACTTCACCCGAGTCTTTAAGCGTATTGTTATTCGCATCATTCCAAACCGTACCAGTGACTTTGTAGACATCCGGTTTAAGACCCATGTCGAGCGTCAGATTAGAAAAATCATCCAACGTTGGGTCGGTAATCAAATCGACATTATCACCCAGCGGCTCGTTACCAGAAGGCGTCCCACCGGGCGGTGGTGGTAACGCTGAAACCGTCATTATTCCGGTGCGGATGCCATCAACTAGCGGCGTCCCACTGGAGTAGGCATGCTGATCATCCGTTTCATTTAAATCATCAGCAGGTGAGGTACTTAGCAACGATGAGGTCCAATGCTCGAGTAACTGCCCACTTTGAAACTCACTTGCGGGGATTTCGACATAATAATCCCCAGACCCAAGCTTACTAAAGACATAGCGTCCCGGTTTTTCAGCGCCCACAGTGGTGGTACCTACCAAGGCACCGCCTGAATCATGAAGGTTTATCACCACCCCTTTTGGGGCCGTATAATCAATTAAAGGGTCATACTGGCCGTCCCCATCGATATCGGCAAATACAAAATCGCCAATCGAGTAGGAGGCAATTTGTACCGAAACCCCACCAGAATTTAACACCTGTCCAGGCGGTAGCGTCGGGGAGTCCAGCGAAAAGCTATTGGTGTAAATATCACCAGGGTCATTGGTAGTCCCACCCCCGGTGGAGGTGGTGCCAGGCAATAGTGTTACCACCATATTCATGCCCTGCCTTGGGTCGCCGTCTTTGGCTAGGTCATAATTGGCAATGAACTTGATCGACGTCACATCGGCAAAACTTGCCGGACAGTCAGGCAGGCCTGAGCCAAACTGTGCCTCTGTACACCAGTTTGAGGTATTGGTGTTTGGATCTTGACTGATGGTAGCGGGCGTTTCAGCCGTATAGTAGGTGATACCAATCTCTGGATTAGGGTCTCCTGCGACAGGCACTGAGCCGTCTGACCAAGTAACCGCTGGCGGCCCTTGTAACTCAATAATTCCAGCGAAACTTGAGGGCGGGTTATTGTTGTCACCATTAAAAGGGAAAACATCGATGACCGTTGGCGCGGCAATCTCTAGAGCCGCTGAATAATTGGCCCATGACAACGTATAAATCTGCCCATCGTTCATATCATCAAGGGGCGAATCGACTGTCTTGTTAACCTGTATTTCGCCTACTTGCTCTAGTTTGATTTTATGAATATCGGAACGCGCGGCTAGTGACGAGATAACATTATCAGCGCGAGCCTCGGCATAGTTGGTGACAATGGTTCCATCTTGAACCAGTGGATCACTATCAGAACAGATGATGCGCGGTGGAATGGGTGTATTGGCAGGATAGTCTCCAAGATTCCAAATCAGACGCGTGTAACCCGGTGCAGCATTGCCGTTGGCGTCAGTATTATATTGGACCGTTCCAGCCGGTGTGCCACCTGTGGTGCTCGCAGTACAAGGCGCGTTATACGTCGCCTCAGGTGGTAACACATTGATGATTTGAAAGTTTTGAGCATTACCAGGGTTAGCCAAGGTCGATTGCAATGCAACGTCTACCTGCCAGATAATTTGATTACCCGCGATGGTCGATGCGGTGGCGCCGGAGGCGGCATAGGGTGTGATACTGTGAGAATCCAGCGCTAGCTTAATGCGCGCTAGCGTGACGCGGTCCCCATCCACACTGCCGTTTTCTGGTGCAGGCGTATAACTTCGTCCCGTCCAACCGGGAGCCCATTCATCAGATCGAAACATACCGAAGTTTGGCAAGACCGTACCGACAGGAATAAGTTGACCATCGTACGGGCCGCCATTAAACGTATTGCGCGCCATAACAGGAACAACAAAACGAAGTTGCTGCCCTGACCCAAAGGTCTTACCCGCCGCTTTGGCGGCAACACTGAGCACTGCACGTGAGGCATTCACACCATCGATACCCCCCGTCACCAGATTAGGGTCGGTATGCCAACCATTAGTCGTCGCGTTATCATCACAACGCGCGGCACTTTGCTTTGACCAGTCACCATTATAACGTCCGGTGGCCAGATCGTAATCTAGCGTGCCATCATGATTAGCATCAAGTGGATCATCGCCCGTAAAGTCCATATTGCCGTATTCGATGGTATAGTCATTTGGATCATGCCCATTGGGCGCGTAAGTTCCCATATAAGCATAGGTGCCAGGCGTCCCTCTCGTATTCCCACGGTCGGTCAATTGCTCGACGGTGTTATCAAACACATCGCAGGCCACCGGATTATTAAACCCAATGGTTCCTTGGTTATAAACCAATATCCACCCTAAATGCGTGTTGCCCGCCTCAAGCTCGCCATCCCCTGCATGGTAGTTGCCTATTCCTGTATAGCGATAACTCGTCACCGCGTCATTGGAGTATTGAAGGTTTCGTTTACTAAAATTGCCTCTTACACTTAGCTTGAACTCTGAACAGCTAATAATATTGTTACTTCGAGTGCCATCGGACATGGCAGCTCCGTTGTAACCGGGTTCAACATCTGCCCCAAAATTACTAGTACCAGAAGGACTGATAGGGTCAAAATCATTCATTTGGCTACACAAATACGCCACGCCAGTACTATTTCCCGGCACACTATCGGCTAAATCGACCGACCGAAACGGCACAAAAATTTGCACGCGATGATTAATGACATAATAAGGCCCTGGCGTGAGATCAGTCCCCCCAATGGTTCTAGTTGGGTAACGACTACCGGATAAGTCAGCATCTTGCAGCGTGACAGTATGCCCGCCAGACGTTGCGTCAGAAGGGTTGTCGCGCGTAATGCTACAAGTGCCTGAGTCAACAACATGCTCCTCATCAATTCGATCGGTTCTTATGTTTTCCCTCCCCCACGTTTCTGCCCCCCAACCTGACGGGTTCGGCGTACACTCCGTAATCTTAAACTCTAATGGGAACGCAGGTCCGCCAGCACTACCTGACTTAGCGTTTAAAATATTTTTGAAAACAATCGGCTGCACCACCGTCTCAATCCCATAGCGCCGCGTTGCAGCTACCCTGATATTCATATACGCGTAAAAGCCAGGCTCGGTGCCAAAACCTGAGCCGACATCCCCTGAACCCACATAACCTGTGTACATGCCTTGCGTACTACTAACTGAATGTATTAGGTCAAAGGCGGGGGCTGAAGAAATGGTTATTTTTTCGTTGCTAACGTATGTATTGGTGGTGGAATTTGAATTGCCATTAGCATCAAGAGAATAAACACGCTGTGTGCTGCTATAGCTTGAGCCATTCCAAGACTCACCCGACGGCTGCACGCCAACCCCAAATATTCTTGCCTGCCCTTCAGCAAATGGCCCAAGATTACAGGTCAAGGTCGTACTGCCGTTAGCGTTTTGGACGACCGAAGACGGAGGGTTTGTGCCCCCACCTGCTGCAGTCGTACAGGCGGCAGGGAGCTTGACATTGAGCACGGCATTGGTCGAAGGAGTGAAGATTTGCTCAATCACTACATCGGATAAAATCGGATCACCAGGGGCTGTTGACGGTGGGCCATCACTGACCGAAATCGACCAGAGATGGGTCGCCACATCCTGCGTTCGAATGATGCGGTTATCATCACCACAATCTGCACCATCGATTAATGTTGCCGCAGAGGATGTACACGGAAGGGGAGTGCCTGAAGCATCTGTTTGTGCTAAACCAAAAGGGGAAGTTCCGTCGACAATCCCCTGTCCTAATGGGCCAAATGTGATGTTTGGTATAGCGTAGACGTGCGCATAGGGAACTAGGACTAATACCAAAAAGGGTATTAGCTTAGAGAGGTATTTTTTCATTTTTATATTGGCCTTTGTTATATACCCATCCGCTGGCATATTCTTGTAGCGCACCTAACTCCATGGCAATTCGCTTTTTACGTTAGCTTTATTCATCTGAACGGGCGGTTAATTGTTCAGATTCATTTCAGGCTCGCAGGCTCATAGCGAGACGACTCGAGAATATCAAGTCACCGTGAGTGACACTATTTTCAAAGGATGATTATCGTCAAACGAAGGGAAATCTTGATGGCAATCTAGCCAAGTCGCCTCGCTAACAGAACGCCCCTGTTTTTCGACACAGCGTACTAGACTTTTAAACCAAGTATCTCGGTCAACTTTCGCAACGTTATTGCAACAAATCACCTTGCCGCCAGGCTTTGTCGCCAATACGGCAGGTTTGAGTAAACTTTGATAATCATTTACCAAATCCACTGTACCAAATGCGCTTTTAGCAAAGCGCGGCGGGTCTAAAAAAACCAAGTCAAACTGTGACGCTGACATTTTTGGGTAACTGGGTAATTTTTTATTATTGCGACTACTTACTTTGAGCCCCGCCAATTGACGCAGCGCAGGAAAGGCATCGCTTTGAATAAATTGACAGACCGACTCAACATCATTTAACTGAGCATTTTTTCGCCCTGCCGCTAACGCAAATGATGAAAAATCGACATTAACAACACGCCTAGCACCACCCACCGCAGCGGCTGTGCCAATGCCACAGGTATAGGCAAATAAATTGAGCACGCTTTTTTTGTGGCTGTTGGCTTTAACAAACTCTCGACCAATACGCATATCCAAAAACAATAGCGGGTCTTGTCCTTCGTGGCGTAATTTGCTGGTAAACAAGATATCGTTTTCAACAATCACCTGCTCTGAGCGTGCATAGGCCTCAGCCCGCGTGTCAAGCTCGTTAATGATGCGCGAATTTTTGTTTGAACGGTCGTTGTAAACAACCGGCAAGTCAGCAACTGCTAACAGTATTTGGCAAATGGATTCGAGCGTTTGGTCGTTAAGCGCTTGGTGAAAGGTTTGAATCAACCATGCATCACCGTAGCGATCGATATTTAGACCATTTACCCCTTCGACTGTGCCATGAAAAACGCGAAAGCAATTCGTTTTTGGTAAACCTGAAGATGGGTCGTTTAGTCGGCCAATAAGATCGGCTCGCTTAGTCAATGCAGTGTTGAGTAAGGAAGTGATTGGCATAGTTGAGTAACTTTCATGGTGGCCGAACCCGGAATCGAACCAGGGACACGCGGATTTTCAATCCGCTGCTCTACCAACTGAGCTATTCGGCCATGAAAGAGGCGCTATTAAACCGTTTTAACT
>ENA-ORXT01005995-ORXT01005995.1-marine-metagenome-genome-assembly--contig:-NODE-5995-length-11564-cov-6.610690_pt1 | contig 11564 bp, 4 predicted proteins | sample MGYA00237868_ERZ511482 | MGnify/ENA metagenome assembly ERZ511482 | reverse complement strand
GCTAGCTTCGTCAACCCATTGCTATTATACCAACGCTTTCCTTTGGTGTTTATTTCAGCAATGAGTTCATGCAACAACATCGGGTTACCATCTGATTTATCTAGAATCAGGCTCTTATCATCCACAGACAATTTATCTAAAGCTTGAGTTAGAAGATCGCTCAAATCAACTTCCCGCCCTAAGATTGTCTCGGTAAAGCGCTGCCTACTATTCTCAGTTCGCGGCTGGAACGCCCCTACGAAGCTATTTAGGGCCTCAATATCTTCAGGCGGCGGTGAACCTAAACCTGACTCCCATTCATAATTCCAATGAGTTGCAATAAACAATATTGGAAGTTTAGCTATTTGTGCTCTTTCCCAAAGCTTGGTCAAAAGCTGTAATTGCCCAAGACCAGAGCCCTTCCCAGCAAATTGCGCGTCATCCATAAACATCACGGCAGGAACCAGTTGTGGCTCGCTGCTCAGATAAGAGCTTTTTTGAGGCCTATTAAGCAGCATAATCTGCTCTAATAAACTGTCCTGAATATCCTTGCCTCCAATATCATAAAGCGCTTTTAAAGGCTGGCTTTGTTTGTGTTCATTTGCCCTGAGGATTTCTTTGTAAGATTTCCGAAGGCCAACGACTTTTTTGCCAACGCCGTATACCGTTGAACCGAAACTAACCCCGGGTATTTCGGACAATAAGCCTTCAATGAGGTCTCCGCCAATATCCTCACCGATGGCTTCAGCTGCTCCTTTGACAAAACCCAAGCCCAGCTTATGCCTTAAGTCAGCCATCTCCTGGGAAATTTTTAGCGGAAGAATATGCGGCGTTAAAGTGCGTGAGTGTTCGCCTAACCCCGTCTTAATGACATTGCGGTCGCTGGGATCTGCGACCCGGAACCCCCACCATAAAAAAGGCAGAATACGATCTTTCAGTGTGAAGCTATCAAAATGATCTTTAACCTTATCATCAACTTCTGGGTCTGGCCCTGGCATGAGGGCATTTGCCGTGCTTGATATGTCATCAGGCCAATAGTTATCCGGATCTTCCTGAGTTGCGAGGTAATGGTAAAACTCCTGCACAAGGCGTGTTTTACCCATGCCGCGTTCGCCCCGCACGACATGTAGATGTGGCCCTTCGCCGGCTTTAACTTTGTGCCAGCTAGCAATGAGCTCGTTGAGCTCAGCCTCGCGGCCAACATAGATATTGCGCCAGTCAGTTTTCATTAAATCGCGTCCCAAGTTCACTCATACAAAAGCAGCCTTTTTTAAGCAATTAGAATATTTGGGGGGACAAAAAATGTGCCTCTGATAGCTTCTATAACCATGAGTTTAATAGTACTGGCACCAATAAAAGATGAGTTGTTCATATTTTTTCGACTTAAGAAGCCGCAATTCTGATGCCCGCTAAGCCCCCATGGAGGACATCAGTAAAACGTAAGAGTTCCCACAGCGGAGCCCATGTTAGGATGAAGGCAATCGTTCACCTGTCCACATTATATTTGACAGAAACTTGGAAACCAGAAGATGTCCGTGTGCCACAAAATCTAATGTGAACGTGCCACAAATTCAAAATTGACAGTCGTAAGTAATTGTTTTATATGGGTTTTACCACACGGCGCTGTGCCGTGTGTTGGCACCATTTTCCTCTTAAAAACTTCTCGCGCCTTAGCGCGCCTGCCGTTTCTGTTTATAATTCTCCTTGGACCTTGGATGTCCTGAAAATTGACAGACCCACAAATAAACCACAACGTTTAGATGCCCGACAGCGTGGTTGCATATCTCTGACCCAGCCAACACCAACTCACGGAATCATGCGCGTTGTCAAATAAGGTGACCGCGGCCAGCGACAATTTATCGCCTCTTCATTTTGCCAAAACAATCAAATGGCTGGAAAGTTTTGCTCTAAGGAGCGGGATCCGTTTTTAAGTTTGGGTCAAGCCGGATCGAGAACAAAAGTCATATTGGGATCATTCCAACATCCCCAATTGTAAGTTTTATCGCCGTCTGTATTGGTGGTGTATATGCACTGCGCGCCTTGTTGCAATCTCACCTCAGAGCCGCTGACCGGAACGACGTTGAATTCAGTCGCGCTGGAACATGCGGCTGTAGTAACCAACCCACCGTTGTTTGAAGACGCTTTGACGCACAATCCTGAGATTTTGTGTTTGAGCTGGTACTTCCCGCCCGACGCTGGGGTCTTCTCAAAGACCATCGCGGGATCAGGCCAACAGGTCCAATGCCGGAATAAGTTACCACTACCGCTGTTACTGTAGAGACACTGGTTAGAAGTTTTGTGGCGAAGACGAACATCTTGAGGCATTGCTGCGACAGCTGCCAATGATGCAGTAGCAACGGTCGTCGCACTCGCAGTCGCGAGGCCCGGTGAGACTGTAACGTTAGTTTGCGTTATTCCGCCACTGACCGGGTCATATAAGTCCATTGGACGTGTGCTTGTAAAGCCGCCTCCCGAGACCGTTGGCAAGCGAAATATCACGCGGGCGTTTTTACAGGATTCTCCCATCCCCAAACCATTTTCAATTGGCGAAAGGTTGGTATGAACTTCATACCACATATCCGGTACGAACGGGGCTCCGTCCCAAAACGATGATGTAGGTCCGACGCCCAATTCGGTGAGCGTGAAATTTCCATTCTCCAACTCGAACGTATGAGCGACCGTATTTGGAGTAGGTGTGTTTGTATTAGAAGGCGTGGGGTTTGAACCTCTGCTGGCAATACTGATCCAGAGTTTTGCGCCGCTCAAGGCGGCATGGTTGGTTTGCGCCGTCGTCACATAAGATTGCAAGCGATTTTGGAGTTTGCTCATATTCCCTTTGACCGAGAAATCGCTATTCGCACTCCCCGAGACTGATATCACGAGATCATTCAATATCTCATTCGCCTTATACGGAGTACATGCGTCTGGAACGACGACCATAGCGATTCCGGATGAGCCCACGGATTGCAGCGGATTTGTTCCATGGGAATCCGTGACCTTCAAGTCAAAATAATAGGTCTTTGACGCCCCACTATTATTGGAAGGGGCTGAAAACGTTTGGGTTTCGACATCTTGAACGACAAAGCCGTGATTTGTTTCCGTCCAATCAAACGACAACGGAATATGATTATCCGGGTCAGATGAGGAGGCTGCGCTGAGCTGAACGCCGGGGCGCCCACTGTAAACATATGACGAATTTATGCTGGCAAGTGCCAGTGGGGGTTGGTTGGCTTGTTGGGTCGCCGGCTTATAATGTAGTAGCCTATTGGGCGTTCCGCTGGGAACCCCTGAGAGGTTGTTTGGCGTGGCTCTATTGATCAACTCTTGTTTCACTTGCGCTGCCGTCAAGCCAGGATTTTCCATCCAAATAGAGGCGGCGACCCCCGCTGTGAGTGGAGATGACACGGATGTCCCTGAACTCGGTCCATAGCCTCCGCCAAGGCGCGCGCCGTTTTGGTTTGTGCCCGGCGCGTAAACGTCGTTACACGCACCATGTGTTGTGAAATAGGCATGGCCATCCGTCCCCGTGGAAGCTCCGACTGTAATTGCATTCGCGGCTCGGTTCGGCGATATTCCGCAACTATCATATTGAGGGTAGTTGCCCGAGGAGGTAACAAAAACGACTCCTGAATTAACGGCATTGTTCACCGCTTGATCCACACTCCCTATCCCGAAAGGCGCATAGAATGAGACACTTGCGTTAATGACTGACATGGGCAAATTCGCGTTCACCACGTGGTTTATCGCATTCACCATCATCCAATTATTTCCATTACCCGAGCACGGCAATATTTTTAAGTCATGTATCTGAGCGGCTCTTGCGACACCCCGCGTTCCGCCCGCAGCCATACTCGCGGAGTAGCTACCGTGGTTAGAACACGGCACGGTTCCGTCGCCTGAAAAACTCATTTGCTCGATGACGCGGCCCCCGAATTCCGGATGGGTCGCATCCACGCCGTCATCCAGAATAAAAATGTGAGCATTAGACATCGTTGAGTACTCATGACTCGAATCCAGCGGTAGATTGACTTGGTCTATTCTGTCAGTTCCCCAATTCGCGGGGTTGAGGTCAGGAGTATCCAGTGTCGCAGCGACGAGTGCGTCGACATGCGCGATGCGCTTATCCGCTTTGAGTCTTTTGATCTGTGCAGGAGTTAATCCATCCACTAAAACGGCATTCAACGCTCCTGTCGTCACCTCTTTTATTTTGTCTGCGGATATGCCCGCGCCGGAAAATATGCGCGACATTTGAGTTCGAAGATTGCGTTCAGCTTGTCTTCCTTGCCGGATTTTTATGTCATCTGAAAGTGAGACGACATGTTGGGCTCCAATCTTTCCGCCCAAGATGTCTTTTTTCTGTCGCCACGTCTGTTCTACTTTCGGCGCTTTTCGTACGTCAATCACCTGACGCCTTTCAACGGGTTTGACCCGATCCTGTGCCAGCGAGATTGACGGTGCAGCTAAAACAGCCATCCCCAGAAATAGTCCTTGATAATAGTTCATTGCGCGCTCCGTTATTTGATAGAGGCAATCTAATATCCGGGCGCAAATGCGCCATCCCGTATTTATGGGGAAGGCCGATATCGATTTTGGTTTCGTGAAAATCCTGAAAGCGTCGGCAAATTTAGACGGCAAAATACGCGGTGTTAGAACACAAAAAAGCGCCGGAAATCCGGCGCTCTTTATTTGACTATTTACCGGAGCGCTGGGGACACCCTTCTCGATAAATCGTCAAGAATTATTATGGATTATCGAACGGGCCTACGACGACGATATCGCCCTCTTTACCCAGGCTACGGTTGAGGGGCGCGCCGAAAGAAATATTCGTTCCTGATCCCGTATTGAGCCTGACGAAGAAAGTGCCGCCATTCGGAGCCGCTCGGAAAACTCCGATATCGGTGAAACCGTCCCCATTAAAGTCAGCACCGGCGAAAGGCACGTCTCCGGGTGTTCCCCATTGAACTGTGGTCACTGTACCAAACCCTGAGTTAGAGCCGCGAATATGCCAATTACCTGTATCTTCGTGCCAGACCGCCATATCTGAGCGGCTATCGCCATCGAAATCTGAACCCGGTATAACATGTGTCGTGCCGGTATTGACCCCCAGGCTTCGGTTTACGGGAGCCCCATATGTGTTGCCGGCAGTTGGCCGAACAAATACTGTCGGAGCGCCGGGGCGCAGCACGGCAGGATCACTTGCGCCATCGCCGTTGAAGTCGGACCCCGGAAACGGGATATCGTTCAAGGTACCAGACCCCCACTGACGGTTTCGCGTCTGCGTAAAGTTTGGTCCTAAGCGACCATACCACGTCCCGTTACTCGGACGCCAAACGACGAGATCATCATTGCCATCGCCGTCCATGTCTGTACCCGGCATTGGGATGTCGCCCGTGACGCCCCATGTTTGATTGATGACTGTATTATAGTTCGGCGACATACGTATGGACCATACCCCTGTGTTCGGGTTCCACGTCACCATATCGTCATACCCGTCATCATTAAGGTCAGTCGAAGGTATGGGTTGATCGTCGGCGGATGTTCCGATTGTCCTCGTAAAGAAACTTCCAAAACTTGGAGAGCGTTTGGTGTACCAGGTGCGAGCACTTGGACGCCACACGACGAGATCAGCCAGGCCATCACCGGTCATATCCGTACGCGCCAAGGGAATATCGCCCTGAGTGCCCCACTGATATTGGTCGACCGTATTAAAGTTATTGGAGGATTTGCGCATGATCCACATTCCGCTGCTTGGACGCCAGACCGCCATATCATCAAATCCGCCTGCCGTGTTTGGAACGGGTGTGCCAATATCGCATTTCCAATTATTTTGAATTTGGACGCGAAGCTGTTTCTGCCCGATAACGACCGGATTTGCTTTCACATATGTTGGATCATCCCAGACAGGCACCTGAGGCGCCGGGCAAAGGTTCTTCACCGATTGCGGGAAAGCGGGCGTGACTTCTGATAAGGTACATGTCGTGCCTTGCGAGACCTCCACCGTAACCGTGCTGCTTTGTTGCGAATTCGCCTTCAGTGTGAATGTGTCGGGCGTGATAGGGTCCGTGCAATCGACATTGATCGAGTAATCAAGATTGCGTAAATCAGCCGATCCTTTTGGATCCGGACCGCTCACAGTTTTATTAATCAACAGAGCTGTCTTTTCAGCTTCCGTGCAAACCAGTTTGTTCACAGCCTCTACCGTAACTCCATTTGGATTAAGCGGTGTGCTCAAGCTAGACGGCGTAATGGAAGTCTCCCATTGCGCAGTTGTCAGCGAGCTTTTCGCTTCACAAGCATCTATTGCTGCTTGCGGCACCGGCGGAAGAGAGGTCTCCTCAATCGTGCAATTTGATTTTACGGGAACAGGTTTAATCGTGCCTGTTGAGCCAGCATTCACAGACACTTTCTCGGTCCCCGCGAATAGCTCATAAGGTGAGCATGTGGCGGTAAACTCAAACGGTCCTACGACAGTCGCGTTCGCCCCGGTCTCATCTATGACCTCTTTTGATATATTAATCTCAGTTGTTTGCAAAACCGGAACTGTGGCGCAATCGGATTGCGGTGTGCTACCGTTTCGCGAAACTGGAGAACTGAAGTTCGTATAGTAATATCCTTGCGATGGATTCATCGGGCCATTGGCATTTAGGGCCGCACAATTTTTGATATCGACGCCTGTCGTAAACGGATTTGGCCGTGAATAGGTCCAGGTCCCATCTTGAAGGCTGCCAAGCGAGGTCACTCCAATTTGGCGTCCGGCGTTATTCGAAGTTGGTTGAGAACAGAAACCGCCGGGCAGACAGGTGCTGTTTGTCCGGTTTGATCCTGCGTAAATTCCGTCGAAATCGTCTTCAACCATAAGCCCCGGGAAAGGCCACGTATTGCTGCCTGCAGGGGTGATTGTTGACTGTCCCAAATTCGTGACCGTGATGGCGTAGTCCACTTGTGGTCCGGTATCATATGTCCATGGCGCGCCGCCCGGCAATCCCGGAACACTCGCATCTTTGTTGAGTTTCGCGTCCACACATTTTGGCATATGTGCATCCGCCATAGCCCAATTTTTATTTTGCGGATTCGGCCGTGACATGGGTCCGGCTTGATATGTTCCGGATGGCGGCCAAGCGATATTAGAGTTGAACGGATGGGTGACGTCCATCAAGGCGGTATTCTGCAACCGAACCGGAGCGGACGTACAGTAATTTGAACCTGTAGCTGGCTTATCTACCGTAACAGTTACTTTGCAGGTCAACACACCGCCTTGGGTGAAGTTAATCGGGGTCGCGGAGTTTGCACGTAGATTCATCGCCAAAGACCCTTGAGCCGGAGTCGACGTATGTCGAAGCTTACCTGTTATGGAGCCATTGGCCTTGTATCCGCTGACGCCGGTCGCGGTGCAGCTCCAGCTGGACGTGTAATCCAGCGACCCTGCATATCCGGACTTGTCCAGCCTGATAGCATCCGTAATCGTGCCGATGTCTCGTTTCGGTTCATTGCTTGTGTAAACGACATCATATTTAAACGGCGTTCCAAAGAAGAGATGAGGCTTGCCATTTGGAGCTGTCGTTGCAGATGCCTTTTTGACTTTAAAATCACACGCATCATTATCCTTCATCTTCGTCACGGCTTTGGCGCTTTGGAAGAAGCTAATCTTTGGGTCACTCGCTGACGTCGCCCCGTAAGCGGTCGCCTTATAGCTGACAGTCGCCGTGTTGATGATAGGCTTAAGCGGAGCCTTCGGAACAGTTTCGCAATCCGGGTCTTTATAGAAAAATTTGGTTCCGATTGTTACCTTATGACCGGGTTGCAAAGTAAAACTTTTGCTCGTTTTCCAAGCCTGCTCCGTTTGTGTGTAATACGTATAGCTGAAGTCCGGGCTAGCCGCGAAGGCCCCATTAAGAGCCGCGCAAACGGCGCTGTCTGTAGAGGACGTGCAAGACGTGAAGTCATGCACACGCGTGAAAGGGGGTGTATTAATACCTTCTGTCACCCAGTCCTGCAGGTCCCCAATATTTATAGAAATATTCTGAGCCGGTACTGATTTGTTTTCCAGCTCGATTTCATATCCAGCTGCATCGCCCCACGACAATTCTGTTTGAGGGTTTGGGTTAACTTGGGTTTTAGTAATTTTCAGATGACCCTTGCCACAATAGGGATCAACGGTTGTTTGTCCGGTGACAACTATCGCATTTACTGATGCAGAATTATTTGAAGCATTTGATTCTGTGAAGGCGCTTCCGCTTGAATCGATCAACGTAAAGAATGCCTGATTTCGAATACCGTCGGCGTTTAAGGCTGCAACGCAAGACAAACCGTTGAGCTGACTGATACGGGCTTTTATTGTGAGCGTGATCGTTTCACCGGCGCCCAGATTGCCCTTTCCGTTACTGAATCCCCATCGGATAAAGTTGGAAACGCCCGCTGTGCCGACGAGAATGTCCGGACTGCCATATGAATAAATATCGGCCGGGTCCAAGCAATCAGTCGTGCCGGCATTAGATGACGTACAAGTCGCACTAACAAAACGCGCCCGAAACGGGACGCTGTTTGGGAGCAACGACATGCGGTCATGAAGCTTAAAATGATCCCCGATGAAGACAGACGAGCTTCCATTGTTTTTGATCTTGATTGTATAATTTAAATCCTGGGAGTTGCTTGAGACATTGATTGAGGACGGAGATACCGTTTTAGTCAAAGATAAATCGACTCCGAGCGGCTGCGACGCTGCGACCGTTGTGGATACCTTGGAGGTCAAATCATAACCCGAGTTATTCTTTGCATTTACGGTGTTTTCAAATGTGCCTGAATTGTTAAATTCCCCGGCCACGACACAAGTTACTGTTTTCCCAATCCCCAGATCGAATTCTGCAATTGCGGGTGCCGGCGCGCCTGAGATCAATGTGACTGCATTTCCGGTGTCATCCAAGCAAACAGGGGCGCCGCTTGGGACAAAGCTGTTCGGATAATTATCGTCGAGCGTGATCCGTTGAGGAGGTTCACCCCACGGATTGGTAACGGTAAAAATATAGCTGACCGTAGAATTGGCGGGGACCACCGTATCCAACGGACATAATGAGGCCGTTGGGTCATTTCGCAAATCGCCCAAGCATAAGTTTTTTTCGACAGAGAATTTCGCGTTGAGATCATTAGGGACGTCAAAAATAGTGGCCCCAGCATTTGTGCCTAAGGCGAACAAAAATCCCAGAATAAGTGAAAAACAAAAAAATATGCGCGCCAACATAAGAGACTCTCCTAATATAATTAAGGTTACAATATGGAGGGGGCGGAATTGTCCAATCCCATAGATATGGGGGCGTGAGCCCCCTCCATCCCCATCTAGAAATTTGCTCAAAATAGCAGTGATACGCTCTCGCACATCGCGGCTGCGGCATTCCTGAAAGAAGCAAGCCCAGTTAGTCTATTGTTGGATCGGTTCTTAAACGGGAATTCAAGTTGGCCGCCATATCTCTGAAGAGAGTTTTATCCACCTCATAGATCGCACTTATTGGCGGACCGTCCCTGTCTCGCATCACGGGTTTAGACCTAACGTCAAGATAGTAGCTTCCGCCAGGATGAAAACCAATGATGGCTTCCGAATCCTTGTGCAACCCTGCGACTGCATATGTTTCATCCCCATATCCCGAGAGACGAACCGGGTTTTTATAATAGAGATCTATATATTCAGCTAGTTCAGTCGGATTGCGAAAAATATAGCCATTGAAGGCTACCGTCAGGGTCGTATGAAAGTTAGCATATGGTTCGTCGCTCTCAAGATCAGAGCGTTGCAGCGTAATAAAACATCTATGACCGCGTTGATTTTTTGAAACATAAGTGTCTTCCGGCAATCCCAAATGGGAGACCAGATTCTTATCCTCAAAGACACAAGCGTCAAAATCCGTAGAGACTTGGCCGTTAGATGTTTTCACTATTTGTATGGCATCAGTAGACAAAGAGAGCTTTTGAGTTGGGGAACTCTGGTGACTGGCTTCACCACAGCCCAGTAACAAAGCAAAAGCCGATAATATGAGATTTGAAGAGAGTTTCATTTGTTTACCTAACAGACAGGTACTCCAAAACCGTCGGAGCGTTGGCGTAGCTCGCCATCAGCGAAAAAGCGGCGGTACTGCATAAAGTTCTGCGAAAGCGTCCCATAACGTCCCCATTCATTTTGACCGCCAAACAGATCTTTCTGGCGACACGGAAGATGATGTTCTGAAGAAATAATGTGCTGCATATTAAAGCTTCGCCATCCCATATTCATGGGGTCATCGATCGCTCCGCTGTTACCAACTCTTGGGATCGGTGTTGCTTTGATACCACTGCTCAAACGGCTTCCCCTATTGTGGAATCGGACCGTTCGGATCAAAGGGCTGGCGCGGAGGCTCTGGAAAGTCCGGGATACTCCGCTGGCCCAGCCGTTCTTCGCCGTCCGAGATCACAAATAACGGTCCTCGAATAGGCGCGCCTTGTCCGCCAATGATTTGTCCCGCCATAGGAACTACCTTAGCAAAGGCTTCAGCGCTTCGGCAGTCAGGGGATAGTTCGGAATTTGATATTTCCTGTGCATTGTCATCCAGCAGTTTGACCATGGTTTGGATGAAATATGTTCGGTTTTCAGAGAATGGCTGATCAGCCCAAATTGTTGGCACAGACATAGATCCCGAACCTTCAAATCTTAGTGTTATTGGCGGCGCTCCCGGGATCGAAGGGGCGAGAGGATTGCGTTGAATAGGGTCTTGCATAAACCCGCTCCCTTTCGTTTGGGATACGACGGCCCGAATTTCTATAGCCTCGAAATTTGGGTAAAGCTGATCCAACCGTGCGGCTTCGAACTGAATCGCGGCGATTTTTGAGGTGCTTAGTTTGAGTTTCATCCCATGATTGGCCCCTAACCCCCCCGGTTGTGAGGCGGTCAACGTCTCGACCAAATCATCTCGTCCCCAAATCTCGCATTTCGCTGCCGGGGGCCGCGGCTCATGGGTAATTGTTACCTCATCCGGAGCCGAAACATTACCATCGACATCAGTGACCGTCAGCCGAAAGCGGCGTATACCGAGGGTAGGCCAGTAGCTCGCCATGGCGCCGTTCGGCTGTCCTAAACTAATTCTGTTGCCGGATATTTGCTCCCATTTATAAGTCACTGTGTCGCCGTCAGGATCTGATGAGTTTCGGCCATCAAGCCAAAATGGTGACGTACTGCTTGTGGTAACGTCATCTCCGGCATTTGCGATAGGTGGCTGGTTGGCGCTCAACTCCGGCGGTTCCTCCGGCATAGGGATGTGGGAGCAACCAACGACCATTCCCGAAAAGCTCAGCGCTAAGACCCAATATGATATATATCGGTGAACCTCGATTTGCTTTGACACTATTTTACTCCGCATCGGTAATTCCAACTTTGACTTTATCCGAACGAAATCTTCCAAGGCAGTTGGAGAAAGAGCTTCCCAAATTCTAGAATTTTGCAAATTGGGGATATAAAAGTTAAGGTCCCTACCCAAATGCGCCCCATCAAGAGTAGGGACCCTCACCCGAGGGGAGAGCTAGATTCGCGCCAGAATATCCGTTTTCTTGTTTTCGAATTCTGCCGCAGT
>ENA-ORXT01005993-ORXT01005993.1-marine-metagenome-genome-assembly--contig:-NODE-5993-length-11568-cov-38.608998_pt1 | contig 11568 bp, 9 predicted proteins | sample MGYA00237868_ERZ511482 | MGnify/ENA metagenome assembly ERZ511482 | reverse complement strand
AAGCTGATAGAACAGTTCGATGCATACGAGCCGCTACCAGGTATTCATGTCAATGGAACTTTTACCCTAGGAGAAAACATAGGCGATATCGGAGGTGTAAATAGTGCTTATGATGCACTACAAAAACATCTTGCAGATGATGGCAGACCTGAACTTATAGATGGACTTACTCCAGAGCAAAGATACTTCATGTCATGGGGTACGATCTGGAGAACGAAGATGAGGGACGAAGAAATGAAGACTAGGATCAATACGGATCCACACTCTCCAGGACAATACAGAGCGAATGGGCCTATCTCTAATATGCTTGAGTTCTATGCTGCATTCAATGTAAATGAAGGAGATGCCATGTATAGAGCGGAAAGTATCCGGGTTAAAATCTGGTAAGACATTAAAAAAGCACCATAAAAACAATTAGTCTTTATGGTGCTTTTTAATTTTAGAGTAGCACTTAAAGTGCTTGGAGTCATTGAAGTGCTTTTTTAGTCCTTTTCCAAATAAGATGGTACCGCATGTGATGATATGGTTTCTAAAAATTCAGTATTTATTTTGTATTTATATAAGACTAGATCTGCACCCGTATTAAGTGCATCAGTAAGTTTGCTATATTTACTAGGATCTAAATTAGAATTAAAAACTGGAGTAGCTGATTCTTGTGTAAATGTTAGATATAGATAATCGGAATCACTTGTATGTGCTTGAAAATTATAAAACTTATAATATTCAGAATCTATTGGAGAAGTAGAAGTAGCAAGCGGCGTCACATAATATTTACCTGTATTTCTATCAAAATAAATAGAATAAAAACCTCCAAGATGGGCACCTACCGTGAGATAGATAAAATCATCAGATATTCTAAAACTTGAAATTCCTCCAGCTCCTTGCAAATCAATTGGCAACTCATAGACTTTTAGCATACTTCTATTACTTAAATGATATATACTAGAACTACCCCATGTATTTAAATACAATTTATCATCAACGATACTAAAACCATCTGGTTTGGCCATCGGCATATTTTTATTTTCACTCGGTATTACTATCTCATGAACTATATTAAAATCGGCATTTGTATAGATTATTTTGTGTTTAAAGTCTAAACCTGATTCTTCTACAACACTTAAGAATACCCACTCATTATCTTGCTCAATAAAATGTGCTGCTACAGGCAGGAAAGGCAACTCTATAACTTTTCTGTTATCAGCTATCAAATCGTAAACGTGCAACTTCCTAGTATTAGGATCTACAACAGACAAAGTACCAGTTTGAGCATTATAATCTAAACGATGAACAGATATATCTGGTAAACATTCTACTCTAACCGTATTGATAAGTTGACCACTTTTATCGTGTATACTTACATATGTACAATCATCATCAGCTAATAATAAAAACATCTTATCATCATCCATGTATGGAACTGTAGATAATATGTTTCGTCCTGTCATTCTGATTCCATTAATAGGGATATACTCATCTGCTTTAATGGCATCCTGAAATTTAGAGGAATTAATGTCTACAAAAAAGGCATTTTCACTGCTGCTCCTAAGTTCTGTAGTCAAGTTTTGATTTTCCGAAATAGAGACATTATTGTCATTATTACACGAAATAATTAAGAAAAAGAAAAAAACTATACTAGAAATATTTATTATTCTAAAAATCATAATTTATTATTTATTAATTTAAGCACACGACTTTCCACCGCATTTAATTTTACAACACCACCCACAATCCACTACTAGGCTTGGAATACAATCACCCATTTCTGCGGGACACTCCCAACTACCTCCAACCAAACATTCAAACGTATATGAAATAGACAAACAATTCACTTGACTAACAGTCCCAATTCCAGTTGGACTTGGACAATCTTCACAACAACAGTATCTGTGCGCTTCTAAATGTCCAAATGGACCATTATCAAAACATTGTACTTGTGAATAAGTAAATCTATTTGGTCCAAATGGATAACAAAATTAATTTCAAAATTTAACATTTCAGGATGATCGTGTCTAAAGAATAAGTCTAAAAGAAGATTGATGATTTATCTCCAATCTCGTTTTTTATTAATTTTCATTCGTACCGTAAGTCAGCTATTAAGTTGGTTCTGCTATCTAAAGTAAACGCTTTAGGATACAAACAAACTATAAATTGTTCTCCGTAACTTTTAAATAACTTATCGCTTCAAAAATGTTAATATAATTAAGAAGCACCTACAAGATACGGAGTCCTGTAGGTGCTTTTATTTTTATTGTTATTATTACTTCGATAAAAAAGCTGGAATTTCTAGAGATGATATAGATTCCAAAAGATCTGTATCTACCTTATATCTAAGGAGTACTAAGTCTGTACCTGATCCAAAATTGTTAGGAAAACTACGTAACTTATTTGCATCTAAAGGGGAAGATTTGAAAATATCATAAAACTCTTTTGTGAATGCCAAATACAAATAATCTTGATCATTCGCCTGAGGAACATGATTATAAAACCTATAATCTTCCGTTTCTATAGGATCAAAAATTGTCCCGTTAGGTGTGAAATACGAGTTCTGAGTATTTTTGTCAAAATAAATAGAATAGTATCCACCTTTCTCGGAGCTCATACTAACATAAATAAAATCAGAAGAAATAAAGTAATTTGAAATTCCCGCAGCCACATGATAGTCTTCAGGAACTTCATAGACTTTATCCATAGTTTGATTATTTAATCGGTATATGCTGTTACTGCCCCATACATTTATATACAATTCATCATTTACAATTTTAAACCCACCTGACTTTGCCAAAGGCATGTTTGGATTTTCACAAGGTATTAATATCTCATGAACAGGATTAAAATCTATATCGGTGTAGATTATTTTTTGCGTGAATTCTTTTCCTGATTCTTCATCTACACTTAGGAATACCCATTGATCATTTTGCTCTATAAAGTGAGCAGCAAAAAATACGAAAGGTAGATTTATAATTTCGCTTTTATCTGTCTCTAAATTATATAAAAATAACCTCTTATTATCCGGATCACAAAGAGTAAGTATTGAATTTATTGAGTTATAATCCAAGTATGAAGGTGAAATTTCTTCCAGACATTCAACTTTTTTAGTATGGAGAATAGATCCCGCAGCATCGTACATATTAATATAAGAACAATTGCCATCAGATGTAATAAGAAAAATCTTATTATCATCCATGAATGGAATATAACTAGATAAACTTTGTCCTTTATTTTTGATTCCTCCTAATTCTAGATATTCATGACTGGTTACGGCTTCTTGTAATCTATCTGAATTTAAACTTATGAAAAAAGAATTTCCATATATCTGTCTTAATTCTATTTCTTTTTTCCCTTGGATTGTCTCAACTGAATTCTCTTGATGGCAAGATATAGTAAACACCAAAAGAATTGTGAAAAATAATATTTTAACTTCTTTATATATATATATCATAACAATTTTTTTATTTAATTAAGCGCATGGCCTTGATTGACAATTCATGAAACAACAGGACGCACAATCTACCACAAGGCTAGGAGCACAGTCTGCCAAATCACTTGTACAACTAAAAAGCCCTCCATCCCTACATACAAACTTATAAGACTGTGATTGACAAGCAATTTGGAAAGATAAGCCCGATCCTGAAGGGCTGGTACAGTTTTCGCAACAACAATATCTATCTGCTTCTAAATGAGCATAAGGGCCAGTTTGCCAACAAATTTGAGAATCAATATAATACCCAGTTCCTCCACCTAAGTCGATTCCTCCACCATCTGATCCATCAGCTTCATCCAAATAAGGGGGAGGACCTCCACAGTAATTGCAATTTGACCCTGGACACCAAACGCATTGTGCAACAACAATTGCTGTATAAGTTAAGAATATTGTAAATACTAATAAAAGCTTTCTAATGTAAGTCTTAATTAAATCTATTTTAAAAATGGAAAAAATAATAAACTAATAATAACTGTAATAACAAAACTAATTTCAAAATTTAACATTTCAGGATGATCGTGTCTAAAGAATAAGTCTAAAAGGAGATTGATGATTTATCTCCAATCTCGTTTTGTATTAATTTTCATTCGTTCCGTAAGTCAGCTGTTTCGTTGGTTCTACTATCTAAAGTAAACGCTTTAGGATACAAACAAACTATAAGTTGTTCTCCGTAACTTTTATATAACTTATCGCTCAAAAATGTTAATATAATTAAGAAGCACCTACAAGACACGGAGTCCTGTAGGTGCTTCATTTTTTATTAGTGTAGCATTAAAGGGCTTGGAGTCCTAAAAATGCTTTATTTATTCTAGTTACCTAAAATTAGTGGTAATCCTTCATCTCCTCCTCCTACGATTACAACTTTACTATTAGGAGATTGCGCTAATTCTAAGGTTGCTTCTATACCTTTATCTCTTAGAATCTTATCCGTCAGCGATGCATTAAGAATTTTGTTAGCATCTGCTTTCGCTTGAGCTTCTATTATTTTTCTCTCCGCTTCCTTACGCTCTCTGTCTAATTTAAACTCATACTGAAAGGCTAATTGCTCTTCTTCTAGTTTCTGCTCGATTGCATTCTTTAGTGTCTGGGGCAAAGCAACTTCTCTAATAAGAACAGCATCTAAGGTAATATGCTTTTTCGTTACAGAAGCACTGGTTCTAGTAAATATCTCGTCCTGAATAGCTTCTCTTTTTGTAGAATATAGTTCTTCTGGAAGATACTTACCGATCACCTCTCTTGTAGCTGATCTAATCTCAGGTACTAGGATTCTTCTAAGGTAATCTGTTCCTATCTCGTCATGTAAATCTCCTATCTTATCTCCCATAGGCATATAACGATAAGATAATTCTACAACAATATTCAGTCCGTTCTTAGAAAGGACTTCCATCTTTTCTAGCCCTTCGTTCGTTCTTACATCATAAATGTACATCTTGTTCCAAGGTGCCACAACATGGAATCCTTGTTTGTATATTTTGTCTTTCTGTAATCCTCCAGAGAAACGCTTAAATAGAACCCCTCTTTCTCCTGGATCGATGGTCATGAAAGTCGTACTGGTGAGGATAGAAAATAAGAACAGCAACAAGAAACCATAAATGATATATTTAAAGATGTTTCCTGAAGGCAAATTGATTTGTGGTCTTTGTTGTTTATTGTTAAATGTCATAAGTAGGTTTTTTCTTTATTAACAAGAGAAAGGACGAAAATGATTCACTTCGTGCCTAAATATCGATTAAGTATTCGATTTTTTCTATGATTGACTCCGTTTTTAGGTTTTTCATACACTTAAAGTGCCGCTTAGGGCAGCTAGATCGTCCCATTTTTGTACAAGGTCTACATTTTAGCACTAGATCTTGTATTATGGTATATCTCCCTGGCTTCTGGGGCATGTATGGCATAAACCCCAGTTCCTCCGTTGTACTACCGAGAACAACCAATATTTTCTTTTCTAGTGCCGCAGCTATGTGCATCATTCCTGTATCTGGTGTAATCACCGCAAGAGCATTTTTTATAAGAGCGGCTGACTCTGATATACTTGTTATTCCGACTAGATTCACAAAGTTTTTTGTACCTGCACGATTTATATTTTTCCACACCTTAAGCTCTCCTGGTCCCCCTAATAAAATTACTGGATAGTTAACTTTAGAAATTATATCCAGGATCTTTTCCTGAGGAATAGTCTTTGTAAAATGCGCCGTTCCTGCTACGATGACAATATAGCTTGCTGGATGTATTCTATGGTCCTTTTTAGAGATCTTATCTACAATATTTTCTGCATGTGGATCTATATAAAAATCTAGTCCCAGTTTATCATTGCTTACTTCTAAGGCGCTCACAGCAGAGAAATATCTGTCTACCACATGAGTGCCTTTGATAAAATCCCTCTTAAGATTGACAAGCATCCACCTTTCGATACTTTGCTTATTATAGGCATAGTATTTTACACCTAGTGCTTTTGTGATTTTCTTAGATCTTATATTTTTATGTAAATCAATGACGAGGTCGTAACGTTGCTTTTTGAGCTCCTCTATCAGCAGATTAATACTATCTTCTAGAAAAAACAACTGAGCAATATGCGGGTTAAACCTAACACAATCGGCGAATACTTTCTTTGTCACAAAATGTATAGTAGCCTCTAATTGCAAATGCAGACATCTCACAATAGGTGAAGTCAGAACAATATCTCCTAACGAGCTAAATCTGATAATTAGAACTTTCATTATTCTATATCTGTCAAGATCTTTAGAAAAGCAAGCGAGAATATATTAGTCTCGCTGTTAATTGAATAATATCTATTTATAATTTGACAATCTTTCTACTGATAGAAGTCTCACCATTACTTAGGTTAATGATATAAGTACCCGCAGACAGGTCTGAAAAATCGCAAGTTATTATATTTGATTTTTCTGTAAAAGATCTAAGTTTATTTCCCATCATATCCACTATCTCTACAAGTAGATCTCCTTGATCTGAACTAAGTTTCACAGAAACAATATCTGTGACGGGATTAGGAAATATTTCTAGATCTACATTCCCATTTCCTAAATCGACAACCTCGCTTAATACTCTTACTCCGTCACTAAACCATCCGCCCCATCTGACAAATTCTTTTCTTATATTATGTGAACTTTCGTTCGCTGTAATTTTATTGACATTCATATTACTGACCCCTAGGTCAAATCCAGCCAATTCTCCATCTTGTAAAAAGGGTACATCATATACTATCTGTGCATCTGAAGGTGAAAAGCTCGGATAGCCTAAGCCTGTATTCTCTCTTATCAATCCCACATCACCCGTTTCTGTATTCACACCCAATATAGAATTAGCATCAGACTCTATAAAATCAAAGGCTACAATAAATGGGGAATTCTTCGCAAACGTAGGATTACCAACAGAAGTTCCTTCAGGCAAGGCAGAAAACAGTTTAGAAATATTTCCTAGCGCCCATGTGTCTTCCGCATTATTCCATACTTCTAGAAATCCTATATCCCAGTACTCTATCGTTCCTGCGGTACTACTATTTACGGAATTTTCAGCATCGTACATGAGCACCTCTCCTGTATAATTGAACTCCATCGCATCTGCATAATTGACATCACCAGTCTCTATACCTTCTGTAAATGTAGGATTGTATAATTCGAAATCGGTCTGTGCATTCAGGTCAAAATCAAATACAATGATTCTATTATTCAGATCGTCTGTCAAGGCTGCTATTCGCCCTCCATCCTTAGAAATAACTACATTTCTCCAGACAGGATCTTCGCTTATAAAATTTATCGTTACGTTATTGTCTGACCAGTCAATATTTACAATATATATTTTTTTATCTTCTCCTACAAATACAATCTCGTCTCCGGCATCCGTAATACTCGGCTTACTACCGACTGCTACATTTACAAGAGGATCTACGATATTATCTCCTGTTCCCGTTCCATATAGCCCTCCTTCATCTAGTATGAGTTTAGTTCGACCTTCATCTGTAAGTAGCATAAAATCAGCACCAGGATTTTCGTCTATTTCTTGCTGATTGTTATTCCCCGCTCCTGCGCCTATACCTACAGCGTTAAAAGCATTTTTAGCGGCATCTTCTTCTGTTGTCCCGTACAAATCTCCTGATGATTTTATAACTGCATTTCTGAGATCTACAAATTTAGAAGACTTGGTAAGATAAGTTGTCAGCGCTCTGTAGAAGACTTTTTCTGCTTTGTCCTTTCCTATACTTGTTGCAAATCTATAATACGCATGATTTGGAATACCACTATTGATATGCACTCCATTGTTATCTTCTTGTCCATTGAATTTTTCATTGACATGCTTAGGCTGCCATCCGCCTCCGAAGTTACCGGTAGCTGCGCCGTTATGAGGATCTTGCATATCTCTGAGTGCCCCAGAAGGAAACGCGCCTGACCTTACTACATCCTCTCCTATTTTCCAATCACCCCTATCGATCATAGCTCCGAAAATATCTGCAAAAGATTCGTTCATCGCTCCCGACTCTCCAAAGTATTCTAGATTAGCCGTATTCTGAATGACTCCATGACTGATCTCATGACCTGCTACATCTAATGCTCTACCTAAAGGGAAAAAATTACTATCCCCATTTCCGTAAAAAATAGCTAAACCATTCCAGAAAGCATTACCCATGGAAGAACCATTTTCGTCTGAAACATTCACGATAGAAATTATATTACTTCCTCCTCCATTGACAGATTCTCTACCGTGTGTATTTTTAAAATACTCATACGTCTGACCCGCATTATGCTGAGCAGAAACGCCTTCTGGAGAACCTGACCAATTATTATTTACTGATTGTATATGATCATAAGCGAAGTCATCATTCTGAGGGGATGAATCAAAAGCATCTATCGTCCAGATAACCCCTTGCGGATCGTTAGGCAAATTAGAAGTACTCTGATTATACATATTTCGAGATGCGTCTATCATGAAAAAATTTGTCCCTACCTCGTAGGTATTGATCGCCCTATTTTGGTTCAGCAGATCTGTTGAATTAGCTACTGCAGGCCCATCTACTATATTAGATAATCCATGATCATGAAACTTACATATAGAACTGTAAGACTTAATTATACTTCCATCGATTGCATCTATAAAGTACTCAACTCTGTCTCCCATGTGGGGATAATAACTTATCTGCCAGCATAGCACCAGATCCTGTCCTGATTCGTCCATAGGGTACAGATACAATCCAGTATTCCATTGTGAAAAATCATACGTAAAATCCTTACTTATTTTGTCTTCATCTAGATTCTTATGCAAAGGATTTATTGATCTTATTTTATCTTGAGTTTTTGCCTTTGAGAATTTAGGTTCTGTATCTACATTGTGTTTAGCATTTACTTCTATCCATTTTCCATTCAGCCCTGTAATTTTTTCTGCTGTCTTATGTACTATAATTTCAGCTCCGTATACTGGAATACCGTTTATCTGTTGTTGCATTCTGATATGCTCTTCCGCACGTTTATCTTTTGTTGATGATATTTTTACAAAGTTTGTATTGTCAATGTCTATTTTCATAAGACCTGATGCAGACTGTAAATAAGATTGTATTTTCTGATCCTCGTTCAGTAAGTTATTACTATTGACTAAGCTACCAGAAATGTAATCACCTTTCCTTTTAAGCTTGAGTCCATTAATCTTACTTAGATCTATAGCCTGTATTTTCTGCCCTATTATAGAAGCTTGGTTAGCCGAGAGGTCGTTCTTACTATTCTTGATGGATGTTACAATTTCATGTGTCCCTCCATATACTCTTCCTTCCTTGATAGTTTTGACCTGAGCCGATACGCTTAAGGAAACAGAACTAATGATTAATATTATGAGTGATCTTAACATGGCTTCTATTAAATATGAGGTAATAATTCTTTTCTCCGATTTTTCTGAGCTATTCTTTGACAGCGATTTTTCTCTTAGCTAGACTAAACAAATTCTGATAATATGCTTTCAATATAGGATCAGCCACTTGCTGGCCTCCCCAAAGTAGTTTTTTCTTTTCCTCCTTATTTACAAATTCTACAAAGTAGTACATATTTCCTGGGTCATCTATAGTCATGTCCTTTAATCCCAGATTATCTGCATTTTCAAAAATCTGTTTGCAGATTTTCCTTTCTAACTTCTTGTGGCTAACGTAATTTTCTTTCCCAGGCGCTTTCATAAACATCTGCCCGTTGTCAAATAAAATGTAAGAGGTAACCGTGCCTGCAAATCCTCCTCCATTCCCAAAAATTATCTTATCCCCTTCGGTAGAATCTGCTTTATAGACTATATCATTAGACTTACAACTAAATAATAAACTGAGGCTCAAAAACATGTATATATATAATTTCATAAACTGATACTGAGGTGAATTAATTTGTTCAACAAATATAAGCCCTAAGAAGTTGCTTTAATTCCAAATGGTTAAAAATATCAGGTAGGGAGACAAATTACCAGGTATTTATGGTCTTACTAGGCTCCAAAAAGTGAAAATCTTGTTAAGAAAACCTGAAAAACACATTTTATGCAACATATATGTCAAGTAAATCGTAATTTAGGTATAGTTTTAGTTTAGTCTAGACTGTAAATAATTGATTTTAAAATTAAAAAAGATATACAATGAAAAAATTAATGTTCCTATTCGCTTTTGTTTTTACTGCAAGCATCATGTCAGCTCAGGTTACTAAGAAGCAGTGTTCTTCTATGAGTAAAGCGGAGTGCGCTAAGAAATGTACTAAAGCTCAGATGACTGCTAAGATGGAGTCTGAAACAAAAGTTGCATCTGATGTTGTAAGCTCAGAAGCTGATATGGCTGCAGAAAAAGATGAAGCAATAGAAAGAAGAGTGTGCGGTATTTCTGGTGCTGTAGGTTACTACAGTTCTAACACATGTGAAAAGTCTGGAAAAACGACTTTCAAAGAAGTATTTTACGATGCTGATGCTAAGAACTTTGTAGGAACAAATCCTATGACTAGAGTTGCTAGTGATGTAAAAGTTGCTGAAAAGCCAGCTAAGAAAAAAGCTTGTTGTGCTAGCAAAGGTGGTAAGAAAGAATGCGGAAGCAAGAAATCTAAAGAGATATAATCTCAGTAAGATAAATTTTAAAAAAGCTCAGTGTAACACACTGGGCTTTTTTTATGTCTATACTAAAGAAGTAGTATTCTATTATATTTATAATTAGACCTTTTATAAAAAATCCATTGCCGTAGAAATCTTACTCCTTAAGGGCATTATATATGAACGTAACAATTATATTCGTGCATTGATAAGCTTAATGAGGAATTAAAAATCTTTACCAGTGGACGCTTCAGTAGAAAATACGATTATAAAACTTAAGAAACTCTACAGATTAATAATGCTTGTGTATCTAGGTTTCTTGATCTTATGTGCGGTTTTGTTTTTCCTATCTGAAAATGCAACTTATAAGGGCATCGCTGTGAGTTTATTTCCTCTGCTCATATATGGCATTTTAAAGGAAAATAAGTTCTATCATTCTCTATCGAACTTGATCCAATCCAGCATCAGCAATCAAGAAAAGTCAGAAATTATCAAAACAGATTTTGTACGCGCGCTCAACTATTTTGACATTATGGTCTTAGTCTTTGTTGTAGGTATAATTATAGCTCTAGTAGGAGGTTATTTTAATATCAAATTCCTAAGTGGTAATGGTATGGGACTGGTAGTATTCTCGGCTATACTTATGTTCAATGATCTTATTGTAAATTTTCTAGTTGAGATATTAGCCCATGAGTTGGTTCAGAAATCCGAAGGCGTATAATGTAAGATTGTTAGGTCTATAATGACTTTTAATACAGAATGTAGTTCTTGTTAAATAGTAAATATAACGATCGTCATTTCTCCAAGTCTAGACAACACACTATTCATTCATTCCTTGTATAAACGGAATCTAATTCCTATTAGGGAAACACTAAGATGCAGTAGATGCTTCATTTTCTTGTCTATGATAGCCAATAAACTGATTATAGTCAAAATAATCATGAATTAAAAAACGTCCAAAGAACTTATACCAATTCTAGTTTAGAATGACGGTAATTATTTATTTTGTTCTTCATGTTCCTTCGTTAAAAAGCCTC
>ENA-ORXT01005992-ORXT01005992.1-marine-metagenome-genome-assembly--contig:-NODE-5992-length-11574-cov-8.799252_pt1 | contig 11574 bp, 8 predicted proteins | sample MGYA00237868_ERZ511482 | MGnify/ENA metagenome assembly ERZ511482 | reverse complement strand
CCCCCAGCTCGAGATAGACGAGGCGCACCACGCGCCCGCAGCGTCCCCCCCCCAATGTCCCTCCCCACAGCCGCGCCTCGCATTGACGGCCCCCCCCGCGTGGCGCCACGGCCCCCCACGGTCGGCGGCCGCAGGGCGCGTAGCCCCTCCCCCGTCCCGCCTCCCCCCCACGTGGCCCGATCCCTCCCGGTGCGGGCGGCGGGTGCGGCCGGTGGCCGCCACCGCGCGCACGCCGAGGGCGGGCACCCGCGGGTCGACGCCAACAACCTCGTCGGCAGCCGCTGGGCGGGCGGTTAGCGCCGCCAGCGGGTCGCTCGTCCCCCCCCCTTCCCCGCCGTACCCGACGTGGCCGCCGGCGGCGACAAAGACGCCCACGTCGGCCGACACGTCCGCAATGTCGACTTTGGCGCGCACCCGGTGCCGCCGCAAGTGCGCGACCGCGTCGTCGGCACGGTCGGCGGCCACGTCGAGGAACACCACCGCGCCCGCGTCGGGGCGGCGCCCGCCGCCGTCGGCGGCGGGCGGCGCTGGCGCGGGCGCCGGCGACGCGACGAGCGCGTCAAACGCGACGCGGCCGCGGCGCGTCAGCAGCGCCGTGGCGACGAGCGGCGGCGGCGGGTGCGGGTCGACGACGCCCACGTCGGCGGTGAGGAGGGATTGGAGGAGCGCCCGCGCGTCGCGGCCGGCGACGCGGAGCACCGCGCGGGACGTCAGGCGGCAGCCGACAATGGGCGCCATGCGCGCGGGCGCCCGCGCGCTGCCTGCGCATGCGCAGGCGCGCAGTGCACCTCGTTGCTGGATCCACCACGAGCCCGGTTCTGGCTCAAATTGCTCGTAAACGCTCGTTGAAAACGGGCTCCTGCTCGCACGCTGGGAGTGTTTGCTCGTATCCCGTCCAAAAAACTCGTTGTGGCGTGCTGGCGACGAGATAGGGCGTGATTAAGAGCTCTATACAGTCGCTCAAGTTCTTAACAAGCTCCAGCACACTCTCGACTTCAAGGCTACACCACACACGACGACGACTAACAGAAAAGCATTAAACGCACACACAAAAGAAAGGAACAGGTACAGGACAGAGCAACTCACACAGAAGCGGAGCGGTAGCGGGGCCGTGAAAGGGCCATGAGCACCAAGCTGCTACTCAGACAGTTCGGTGATATCGGGGAGCGAGCGCGCCGGAGACGCGTCGTCCACCAAGCGCAGCCCGTCGTGCGCCTGCTCGTCTGTCGGCAGATGGAGGTGCAGGAAGCGCAGCTCCTCCAACCACATTGAGTAGTGGCCGTCACCGCCAACCACCGAGCCCGCGCGCTCGCCGATAATCCGCTCGATCTGGTTGCGCACCTTCATCGAAACGAACGCGTAGTGGCCCAGCGTGATGTCCACCACGGGCGAGTCGCCCACAGCGGTTGGCTCCTTGATGCGGCCGCACGCCCCAACGGCCGTGCACAGCTTGGCCGCGGCCGAGATGCACGCTTTCTTGCCAAGCGTGGCGAGCACGTAGCGGTGCTCCTTGTGTAGCTCCTTGGCGATGCTGACCGTCACGACCTCGTTCACCGGCATGAGCGCCGTGACGAACGCGGCCCATATCACCTCCCCGTACCACTTGTGCAGGTGGGACTTGACGCGCAACACCGGCACCGACGCGCGCATGCGCACGTACACGGACGGATCCTTGCGGGAGGGGAGGTGGATCATCGAGCGTAGGAAGACCTCAGCGCCCTCCGAGCCTGTCTTAACCACCGCCGCGGTGGCCTTCACCGCCTTGTCCCAGTAGGAGTTGGTGTGCGGGTAGACGTCCGACGTGACCTCCGTGTGCGCCCAGTTGTCCTGCAGGTCCTCACGGAGGAACTTTCGGATCATGTCGATCGTTTTCTCGGGCGCGTCGTCGTTGGTGGCGGTAGCATTGCCCGACACAGCAAAGCGCACCTTGTAAAAGCCGTCCTGAAGCTCCTTTGACAGCTTCTCGCCCATGGCGGCAACGTGCATCAGGGTCTGCTGCGTGAGGTTGATGGCCGCGTCCATCTTTTCGTCAATGAGCAGCGTGCTGTCGCACAGCTCGTCCAGGCGCGTCTCGACGTCATCAATGTGCGTGAGGAGCGTCTCCAGCATGGCGTTGATGTCATTACCGAGCACGTTGGCGCGCGCCGCGGCAGCGGCACCGGAATGGAGCGCCTGGCCGCCCGCATCCGGAGCCTCCATCTGCGAGCCCTGCGTCGAGCCTACTGCGGGCAGCGCGGCGGGTCCACCCTTCTTGCCCGAGGGCGACAGCGAGCGCGGGAGAGCACGCTTGCGGTTGGCACGAACATTGGCCAAAAGCACGCTGGTTGGCTCAACCACCGCCGTGACGGCGGCCCCAGGGCTCGGCGGGGGGGCACGAAGGCCACCCTTGAGCGACGCCAGAGCCGGCACGTCGTCCCCGACAGCCCGCAACCCGCCCTTTGCCGCCACCGTCAGGTCAATGAGGGGCGGGCGCGACGGCCCCGCCCCCGCAGAGGACCCCGCGCTGTCCGACGAGCCAGGCATGCGAGCCTTGCGGAACTCGAGCGTCGCAAACGGGTTGCCGCCCGGGCGCGGCGCGATCACGGCCAGGAGACGAGCCGCACGCGGAGCCGCCATGCTAAGCGCGGGGGCCACAGCCGTTTTGGCTGCCTTAGCAGGGCCTTTGCCCTTCTTGGCGGCGGTCGCGCCGCGGGTACTGGTAAGGCTCAGCACCTGGGCTCCCGGCGGCAAGACCATGCCTACCGGGGGCCCCGAGCCCTGGCGGCCGGACGACGCCGCCTTGGACGGCCCCACAGTCGTAGAGGGCCCGCCGGAGTTGCTGCTGCTCGGGACGGCCGCCGGAAGGTTCCCGGTTGCCTTGCGCATCTCGACCTTGGTGGCGCGCTGCACCACCCCGGCCGTCTTCGGCCCAGCCGCAAGCGTCAGCGACGGCGCCTCGATGGGAGGTGGGGTCGACGGCGTGGTCGACGGCGTGGTCGGCGGCACGGTCGGCATCACGGTCGGCGACACGGGCGGCGCCGCCGATGGCGACGCCGGCGTCACGGCAGACAGGGCAGCGGCCACGGCGGCCGCCATCGCCATGGGCGAAGACGCCGGTGCCGCCGACCCGGAAGCTCGGTTGGTGACCGGCCGCGCCTGCTGCTTCTTGCGTGCCATGCTGCTTGGCAGGCGGCCGAGGATGGAGACGAGGAGAATCGCCCGCAAGCGAGCCAGAGGGGGAAACGGGGTGAAGGAGGGCAGTGGTCAGCAGGCGGGGGAGGCGATGCGACGCGGAAGAGAATGACTTGGGTGCCGATGGTTAGAGCCCAAGCATGCGAGCCTTTTAAGGGGTCTCCACGCCTCCCCCCCCCACCCCCCCCCCCGCCAAAGTGCCTTAGAGAGCCCGCTCACACGCAGCAGGCGGCGGCCGTGCGGGCCACCACAAGAGCCCCAACGGCCCCGTCGACCAAAGCAGACGGGTCTAGAACGCTCTACTGTGCCAGCAACAAAAAATGGAAGGATGGCACGGAACTCTCTAACAGCACGGCGGCTGCTCCAGACGCGTCCGTTCGGAGCTCGGAAGAGCCACTGCAACGTACCGCTTGCGCTCACGCCTCGCGTAGCGGGAGGCGGTCCCCCCTCGTGCGCCAAGCAGAGCCCACGCGCAGTAGACCAAGAAGAGAAGCCATGCGGAGCGCAGTGTGCAGCCGTGTGGCCAAGAAAAGACCCCGCGTGGCGAGCAGGTGGCGTCCACCCGGCTCTTCGTGGTGAATCAAACGCTACCTGAGCTAAGTCAACGAAGGCGCCGGCGCGGCGGCGGTGGCAAGGCGGCGGCATAAGAAAGGAAGCACCGTTCCTGGCGACGGCGAGGGACAGAGGGCCGACTTGTGCTCGGGCACGCCCAAGTCGGCCCCTGTGCGGGCAGTGCCCAAGGTTGCATCGCTGGCCGATGACCGCCGGTCGACCGAAAAATCGGCGGCGATCGTTGGAGAAGAACGAGGCATAAAAGTGGGAAATACGGGATTCAAGAAGAGATTTTGCATTCGCCTCCTCGTTAAAATACGTGACTTCAAATACAGGACAATTCCGAGTCGACCAATGAGGGCCTTCCAGATGGCCGCAAAAGGTTGGACTGCGCCTTCCTCGAGAGCAGCTGATCACCGATCAGCCACCGTCGATGCGTTGGAAAAACGGACCGTTCTGGCGTTGCCGCGCTTTCTGTGGGCTCGTGTCGCCTCTCGGGAAACGCGTCGAGCACACGAACACGTAGAAGTCCCCTGAGCTTTGCGTACTACCTGAATGGATAGTCGACGCAGGCAGCTGTTCGGTCGCGTCGGCCCAGGCGCCGGGATGCCTCGAACTTCGATGTGCGACGCTGCCATGAGTACGTCAGGCTTCTTTGCACTGTTCCGTGTGAGTGGAAGGACCGTCCAGCACTTTTAGCCACAAGGGCGGCGGGCTCAGGCGTCATGCCACGCTAAAAATATTCTTGCATTCCCATGTCACTGTCTGCTTTTCTTCCCCGGACCTATGTCGCACCGCAGTCCCACGCTTGCCCGGTGCCAGGAGAAACGCAGCAGTCTCTATTCCTGGTCTCTGCCATTGTTTCACACTTTTCGAAGGATTCACGGACAATAGCGCGTCCTTGGCGCTCTTCCGTTATAAAAAACCGAGCTCCGTCGTCGTTGTCTGTGTTGGCATCAGCGTCCTCGCCAGCACTTCCCCCAAGCCCCTGTGTTGCGCGCTATCGCACGACTAAGGGCCGCTGCTGAACATCTGGCAATGGCGTCCCCTTCCCCTCTCCCTCCCTCATCTTCCCCTACCTCTACTGTTCCAAAACCAAGTTCTCCGCGGTCCCCTTCCTCTGCTGCAGCCGGCCCCTATACGTGCCCGGTTTGTTTCCTGCCCCTGAGGTCGTTGGGACCATTGCGCTCCCACATGGTGCGACGCCACCCTCAAACGCCCCGCAACTACCGATCAGCAACCACCGCTGGTGCCGGTCATGTACCCATTACTACCAGTTCAGAAGCAGGGACCGGTGTTTCCGACCCCGGCCTGGCGTGGCTGGGAGCGCCACCGACCAGCGCGCCATCTACTACCCTGGCTACTTCTTCTGATCTTCCTGGAGCTGCAGAGCTCTCCCAGGCGCCATCTCATGGACACGAGACCGCGCCGCCCATGCCTTCCAATGCCCGGTCTGTCTCGCGTACGCGGACGGTCTCGAGTGCCCGCCCCCCACGGGGGCAGACAGGCAGTTTGGCTCCCCGACCGCCGCGCCGTTCCGAGCTGGGATGGGCCGACGCAGCAGAGGTGGCTGATCCCCAGCTGCGCGTGCTCTTCCAAGCGTCGGCAGAAGTCGTGTCCCGCGAGCCGGGCGGGGGCCGGCGTCCACCGCCCATCCCGTCGAGCGGCAAGCGACGGCGGGCAGCAGCTCGCAAATCGACTCCCTGGTTTCGATTTGGCACCGTGTGCACTACCGCCCGAGCGTCGTTTGAGCGGCTCGGCGATTGGCTCAGGAGCGAGCCTGCGGCTGTGTTGCGGCCTGGCGCCAAGCCCTTTCTCTTCGCCGGTCGAAGGCTCCGCGCCCTGCGGCAGTTCGTCGCCGAGTGTGGTGGGTCGGGCCTTTCCATGGCGGATCAGACCCGGCTGTATAGCCTCCTGGTCATGGGTTCATGGCAGGCCTGTGAGGTGGAGGCCCCCGCGCCGCCCTCAGCAGCCCCTAAGTCGGCCGACGACGCCAACGAGGGCACCAGCCACGGCGGGCCGCACGGCGGTGGGGTAGGGGGGGAGCCTGCGGCCGGTAACGCAGCGGGTGGTACTGGCCGCAACGGCGGGGACCCGACCGCCAATCCGAACGGCCAATCAAGGGGACGCGGACTGGACGACGTATTTGGCTCGCCGACTGCATTTCGAAATGCAATTCGGGACGATCTTGACAAATCAATTATTGATGCCGGGTGGCGTAAGGTCGTTTTGATCGAGGGCGGCCGATCGTACATTGCCTACTTTCGGTGCGCGCTGGCAGTCGCCTTGGCCGCTCTCGCCTCCGCCAAGCGCAAGCAGCTGCGTCGCTCCGCCGAGGACGTCGGCGAGCGGCGTGACCACCCCATCGACGGGGAGGCCTTCGCTCTTCACCAGGAGGAAATTGACAAAGTCACGGCGGAGCCGTCGTTCGTCCTTGGAGTACACCTCTACAGCGATTGCACGTTGGTGTCGCGCTCGGGCGGTACGTTGATGGTGCTCTTGTACTGTGTTTTCGAGCCGTACGGTGGCGAGTCCATCTCGTGTATAGCTTGGCTCTGCCCCCTTTGTTCTGATATTCTTTGGAGCGCGACCGGTTGGGTACATGTTTGCTGAACACCAGTGTGGCTTATCCCTTTGTCTTCTGACGGGCTGTGCCCCACTTGTTTCTCTGCCGTACCTATTTTACTGTCCTCTGCAGCCCACTACTTGTACCCTGTCAGAATGCGGGTCGTCAACGACGTCACGGGGGAGGTGGCGTGGCACACAATTGCCCACGTGCCTTTTGTCAGGACGGAGCAGGAGCCCAGCGCCAAGCTGAAGGGCCGTGCGAGGCGGTGCGGTGTGCTCCAGCGGACCCTGTACCTTTGCCTGCGCGACGCCATTGCCTCGAGCCACATCGGCACGAAGCTGGAGGCGCCCATACACGGCTTCACGCGAGCGTACTTCCGCGTGTTGCTCTACTGCTGTGACCAGATGGAGGAGCGGTCGATTCTTTGCTTGAAGTCAGGTATGTGCGACTACCCCTGTACCAATTGCATGGTGTCGAAGGAGGACCTGGGCACGGCGAGGGCGCTGACCGCCGTCGACCGCCGCGCCATCAATTCGCTGCAGCACCAGATCGAGCTGCAAGAGGCGGGTGGCGGTAGGAAGCTGGTCGACCGCACGAGACGCGCTGCAATACGTACCCGTGACAGCTACAACGCATTTATTCCCGCGCTTGCGTGCATGGCCGGTCTCGCCACGCCTCCCAACCACCTGTACAAGATGATCGCGTTTGATGCTCTGCACGTACGTTCTCGCCATTCTTGCTTCGTTTTTGGTTCTTCAGTCTTTTGCTCTGTTGAGCCGCGGGTCTTGGAGCAGTTGACGCTGCTGGAAGCGGCCGCAACTCGATCCCAGTTGTTGTGCGGTGCGTCCGCGGGTTGATGCTAACAGAATGGACTTGCTACCTGCCTGAGGACCTTCCCCATCTCCCCACGCGCCCCTTCCCGTCCCCTCCCCCCGTACCCCCCCCAGGTGCTGGACTTGGGGGTGACACGAATGCTCTGCCATCGGCTTTTTCTGCGCTTCCCGCAGACATGCAGGAAGATGGGCGTCGAGGCGCGGCACGGCCCCGTGCCGGCAGCCTTTCGCGCTGCCAACCTCCGTGTGCACGAGATGGACCGGCGCTGTATCGCGTCCAAGTTTCCACCAGGGTGCGTTGTGTCTTCTGTTTGGCTTTGGGTGGGCTCCACGCTGCAATGTGATGCACTTTGGGAGGGGAGGGCACCGTGGTCGGCGCGGGGTTTGTCGTCGAGCTTGTGCTGACTGGGCCCCGCATTGCTCATGTTACTTCGGCTCTTTCTCTCCCCACTTGATGTTCTTCTCAACGGGTAGATACTTCATCTCTCCGAGAGACAAGCAGGCTACGTTTACGGGGGAGCAGCAGCGGGCGGGCGTGTGGTTCTTGGCCTTCTTTGTGGCCGGCATCTTCGGCTTGGGTGCCAATCTGCCCCCCCCAACCAAAAGGCGGAACACCCAGTCCAAGTCAAAGGGGACCGTGCTGCCGCCGCCGCCTCCTCCACCCGTCTCCGCGTCGTCGTCGACACCGACGGCACCGCTCTCCTCCGAGGCGGACGGGGAGCACCTGCTGGGCAACCTGCTCCTCGAGGCCCTCGGCGACGAGGCCCCCGACGAGGTGCTCAACGACGGTGAGGCGGAGGGCGGCATTGGTGTCGCCAGTGACGACGAGGACGACAAAGCCGTGTGCAAGCAAGCCGCCGACTTTGACTGGTCGGACTACGAGGCCGTCTGGGGCTGCACCCCGCTGCACGTCGCCGTCACCTCCCTCTTTGCTGAGTACGCGCTCGTCGTGGGCCGGATCACGGGCCACCTGCACCACAAGTGCGACCAGCCGATGACAACCGAGACGGCCGAGGAGTTGGGGGAGATGTGCCGCGTATTTGTCCTCCACTACGTCACCCCCATCCTCGGCGTGATCACGTCAACCAAGGTCCACAAGTTGCTTTGCCACATCGTCGGCGCGATCAAGCTGCACGGCGCACTGTTCAACGGCAACACGGGCCGCAACGAGAGTCTCCACGTGCACGAGAAGTCTCGCTACTGCCGTACCAATGGCGACCCCGATGCCTTCGGCTACCAGATGCTTAGGGCTGGGCAGGGCGCCCTTGAGATGCGCGCCAGGCATGCCATGGAGGAGGAGCAGGAGTGGTTGGACGCCGAGGGGGAGCAGTGGGAGATGGATGAGGACTCGGCCGAGGAGGGCGAGGGGGACGAAACGGGGTTGGGCTGCGGGGGGTTCTCCTCGTCGGGCGAGCGGCGGCCAAGACACGCTTCTTTGACGACGCTGTCGGAGATGTCACTGCGGCCCGGCTTGGCGTCGCTGGCCGAGACGCTACAGGCTCCAGCTGACGCGGCCGTGCGCTGGACTGGAAGCCTGCCGATCCGCGCACGCTTTGAGTGCTGCGGCGTTACGGCCAAGCAGAGCGTGCGGGCGACGCCCTTCTTCCGCGGCGCGCCGTGGTTTGACCACATCACTTTCACGGACCCCGACCACCCAGAGCGCATGCTCTACGGCCAGGCGCGCGTGATTGTGCATTCTGTTGGCGGGCAGGAGTGCGGATTGGTGGTTGTGTCTCTCTTGGAGCCATGTGAGAGTGAGCCCGGCTGCCCACTCGTGCGCAGAGGATGCACGCGTCTGGCCTGGGATATGCAGCCGGCTGACGAGTGGCCGACTCTGCGGGCTGTTCCCTTTTCGTGTGTACGTCGTTTGGTGCACGTGGTGCCGGACCTGGACTGGTTGGCGGCCCACCGCGGCATCGAGGCCCGGCTCCCACCGTTCGCCCGCTCCTCGGAGGAGCGCCGCGCCGCACGGTTCTTTGTCAACGCTTTTTATCCTTGGCTATAAACGGGCTCTTCTCTTTGTACTCAATCATATGCACCGGCGCAAACGCACACAGAGTGTTGCGGTCGTGGCCGGCAGGTGGTGATCGAGAGGAGACGGGGGTGTGCCACCGCACTGATATTGGCCGGCCAGGAAGACTGACGGTGGCAGTCTTCCTCTGCTGCAGGCAGCGACGGCAGCAGGCGGCGTTTTCAGGCAGTTGCCGGCCCGCAATGTGCGTCAGGCGAGAGGTCGGCGGGCAGCGCTGTCAGGTGAAAGAGCGCGGCGGGTAGCGAGGGTGGCAGTGGGGGTGGCAGCGGTGGTGGGCAGCGCGACCAGAGCGAGCAAGGCGCGTCGCTGGCTACTGGGAGCTGCCGCCTGTCATCAACTCGCGCGGCCAGTAACGTGGCGGGGGACATGTTTTTGGAGGGCGATGGCGGCGAGCAGCCAGGCAGTCAGCGGGGGGGGGGGACGGGGGCGGCGCGAGCAGTGTGAACACGAAGACTAGCAGTGAAGGTGCCCGCGTATGTCTCGAGTGGGGCGCGCAACGGCCAGCGGGCAGCGCGGGGACCATGAGAGTTGGGGATGCGAGCGCCCGTGAGCGGCGCGTGGGGCGGACGCGCACAGCGGCTAGTTGGGGTGGCCAGTGGGTCCCAACAAGCGCTGTGGCTCGGTGTGGGGGCGGGAAGCAGAGAGGCGCGCACGCGGGCTGCCGGCCGCGGCAGCCCGAGCGGGGTCGGCCCTCTGGCGCGACGGATCAGGACAGGTGACAATGGCAGAGCTCAACGAGCGGCAGGCAGCCTCGAGCCAGGTCGGTGCCACCCGGTGTCGTTGGTGTCTTGTTGACGGCGGCAATTTCCCCAGCCTGACCCAATCCGTCTGTCGTTTTGCGAATTCAAATTGGCTTTATCCACGTCTGGTTTCGCGGCCCGCATCCTGCACCGCATGGTGTCTCGATCGAGACCTGCGTTTGATGCGATAAAAACGAAGGTCGCCCAGTCATCGAAAGGGCTGCTTCGATGGGATTTCTCAAGAACCGGACGATGGCCGTTCGCGGCCGCGTCCACCTGCCCCCACGACCCCGTAAACGCTGCACCTGCCCTCACGTACCTTTTTAACCACGATTCTGCTTCCGCGGACCGTACGGGCGATGAAGACGTCGCCACGTCTAGCAACTTCACAAAAAGATGCGGACAGCCCCGGCGCATGTTCCCATTGTCAAGAAAGCGCCGGGGGACGTCCTCCAACAGCGTAGGGAGCCAAACGGACCGCCAAAAGCGTTTTTTTCAAGTACTCCCGCAACGTGCACTAGAAAAAATGACTTTTTTTTCGACGTGTGGGTGGAGGAACACACCCTAGACTAAAGTCGAGGGAATTGAAGACCCTGGCCAGCAAACTGCTTGGGACAAGTCTGCGCACCAGCTCACGGGCGGCGGCGGAAGCGCAACTCCGTGGCGCGCCACGGCGGTGCTACGGCCGCTGACGCCATTGCAGGTGTGCGCCCTTGCAGGCGGCGGTCAGCGAGATCTCCACTGCTGAGATCCCCACCGGTGGTGGCGGGTCGTCCCCGCGGCGCGCCCCCCCCGCACTGTCCGTCGCATCGGGAGGAGAGGCGTGTGGGTGCTGGGGCGCACAGCAGTTCAAACTCTGGGCAAAAGAGCCAATACCAGATATTTCTGGGAGCAGAGGCCAAAACAGCTTGTATGGCCTCTGGGTCAGATCTTGTCCGGCCGTGTTTCAGATTACGCAGGTGCCAATGACAAACGATCTCTGGTGGACAGACTCTTGTCAGTTTGTTGGATCGGCAATCCGAGGAAGGCTCGGCTGACAGATCTCTGGCCCTGTCTTAACAGTGGCGTTCGACCCTTGTCTGAACACAAATACAGGCCTCCTATTGGCCAGACAAGTGGCCGAAGGTGTGTCTGGCCAATCAGCACTCTGTATTCTCGTTGGAGACTCTGCCGTTAAGACAGGGCCTCTGTCACGCCCGCCACGTGACTGGCGTCAAGCCGCTGGTCTGTCGGGCGCCCTCGCGGGCGCCGGCGGTTGGCGTAGCTGGGGGGTGGAGTGGGCAGATCTGCTGAGCAGAGCAGATCTGCTGAGCCCACTCCACCCCCCCGCTACGCTAACCGCCCATCGACCAACCGCCACCACCCCCGCACGTGCTACGGAGGCTCTCTCCCGCACCCCCCCAGTCGTCGCTGACTGGGTTTCTCCCCCGTTTTGGGATCCCACCGGGTCGGCGCGACCATACACACTCTAAACTCTCTGGCTCGCAGCCGTCCACCCATCCGTGGTCGCTGCGTGACCACCCCAACCGCTCCGTACCCCTCTTTGTGTCCCCCTCGCCCCCTGTCCCCCACCCGCCCACCATCTCCCTCGCATGTGTCACCCAGCAGCTTGCCGACGATCCCCCTCTTGAGCCCGCCACCTATTCCGCATCACCGGTCGCTGCCCCCCCCTCGGTC
>ENA-ORXT01005991-ORXT01005991.1-marine-metagenome-genome-assembly--contig:-NODE-5991-length-11575-cov-3.514785_pt1 | contig 11575 bp, 8 predicted proteins | sample MGYA00237868_ERZ511482 | MGnify/ENA metagenome assembly ERZ511482 | reverse complement strand
CTGTGGACAAGAATGCTAATGCACCCTATCCTTACAATCCGAATGCTCCTAGTCCTACAGATGGAGTTCATGGTTATTTCCAGGAGGAAGGTAAGCTGCCACTGAGTGGTTCTTATACCAGAGTCCCCGGGGGAACTACTATGCACTGGGAAGGAAAAACCATTCGCATGTTACCAGATGACTTTAAGTTAAAGACTAACTATGGAGTGGGTCTTGACTGGCCAATTAGCTATGAAGACTTGATGCCCTACTACCGTAAAGCGGAATCTGAAATTGGGGTTTCAGGAAATACAGAAGAGCAAAAAGAGCTAGGAGTTCCCTTTGAAGATGGCTATGTTCTACCAATGTTGGAGTTGCCACCTTCCTACTTAGATCAAAAAGTGGGAGAGAAAATTGATGGGACTACTAGCGTTGAAATTGGTGAAGATCAGATTGCATTAAAACTTAGTACGTTTCCCCAGGGTCGCAATAGTATCCCTAATCCTGATTACCAAAATTTCAACTACGGAGATAATTTTGTTCCCGATGGCATCGCCAGTATCAATCCAGTTGAGTATGGAGAAAGGTGTCAAGGCAATGCTAACTGTGTCTCCATTTGTCCCGTTCAAGCGAAGTACGATGCCCGAAAAACCTTAAATTCGATCGCATTTCCTGAGCGGGTGCATTTTCTGCCCCAAGCTGTAGCTTATAAGGTTGAAGTAGGAGAGAATAGTCGTATCACTGGCATACACTACAAGCGTTATGAAGAAAAAGATCCTCCTGAAAAGGATGTTGTTACTGAAGGAATTGCCAGGGGAACTATCTTTGTTTTGGCTGCTAATGCCGTAGAAAATGCCAAGATCATGCTAATGTCAGAACTGCCTAGTACCAGTAAACTGATGGGTTGTAATTTAATGGATCATCCCTTCCTACTGACTTGGGCTTTAATGCCTGAAGTTACAGGTACAATGCGAGGCCCGTTGGTTACTTCAGGAATCTGCACATTTCGCAAGGGTTCGTTCCGTAAAAATCAATCTGCATTTGCCATTGATATCCACAATGATGGTTGGGGCTGGTCAGGAACAGGAGCCACGGACATAGTGATGGATGCGGTAGATAATGGACATAAGTATGGCGCAGAACTCCGTCAAGAACTTATTAGTCGGATTTCACGACAGCTATTACTAGCATTTATGTGCGAATTACCCGCAAATTCCGAGAACAAAGTAACGATCAATCATGATTATAAGGATCAATTGGGTATTTGTCGTCCTGTTATTGAATTTGACGTAGCAGATTACTGTAAAGAAACATTTGCCTATGGCAGAGATCTATCTAAGAAAATCTTCAATATGTTAGGAGCGGAAGATCATACTGACTATGATCAAACAGATGAAAACGGTAATCTCGACCCTGCTCATTTCGTGTATAAGGATCAAGGTTACTGGTTTCGAGGTGGCAACCATTTTTCGGGAACTCACATCATGGGAACAGCTAAAGACACCTCAGTTGTTGATCATAATCAGCGTTCTTGGGATCATGAAAATCTTTATTTAGTTGGTGCAGGAAGTATGCCCTCCATTGGTAGTTCCAACACAACCTTGACCCTTGCTGCTCTTAGTTTTAAGAGTTCAGAGCAAATACTGCAAGATTTGAAATCTTAGTAAATTATAAGTTGCAGTAATTAATTACTCTAATGAATTCAGCCTGGAAGCCTAGCATTGATAACCTAAAGCAAGCAAAAGTTTGCGGTATCTAAAAATTGGGCGTTGGTAAGTGCGTAATGCTAAACATAATCTAGATCGATACTGATCAAATGATCAAAAATATGCAATCTTTAAAAGCTAAAAGCTAAAAGCTAAGAGCTAAGAGCCTAAATACTCTATATATTATACTCAAAATCACCAACGCCACTTATGTTACCTCCTTGGCGATCGCCTTTGTCCAGTGCTATACACCGCAATCGTTCTAAACCTTATTCTCGTTATTTCCAGCTAGCTACCGTCACACCTGAAGGCTATCCCACCAATCGTACAGTAGTATTTAGAGGTTTTTTAGATGACGAACAAAGTAGCCTCAAAATTATTACCGATCTGCGTAGTGCCAAAATTCAAGAGATAGAAAGTCAAAAAATTGGAGAAATATGCTGGTATTTTACCAAAACTCGCGAGCAGTTTCGGATTAGTGGTAATTTGCGCTTGATTACTGTCAAAGAAGCCGAGCTTGATTTACAAAAAGCTCGTAAAATAGCTTGGCACGACTTATCAGATGGAGCGCGATCGCAATTTGCTTGGCCAGATCCCGCCCAACCCGCAGCAGATAAAGAAGCTTTTGAAATAGATCCCCTCGATCCTCATAGTCCTTTAAATAACTTTTGTTTATTATTGTTGATTCCTAAAAAAATAGACCACCTTCAGTTAAGAGGCGATCCGCAACAGCGTTGTATTTATCAGCTAGAAAAAGATGGCACTTGGTCTAGTCAATTAGTTAATCCTTAAATTATGTTTGTTTAGTAATTAGTAATCAGTACCCTCTTCGAGACCCCGCGTCGCCGACAGGCGCAAGGGAATGCTCGAATCGACAGTTCCTACAACGCGGGCGGCGGCTTTTGGGACAGAATACTCTGACCCAAAACGCGCCTTGGGAACCCGCGCAACGGACTGTCTCGCAATCAGTAATCATTTGAGCTTTTGTTTGAGAAGTTTGCGTAGTTCATCTTGTTGGGCAATTGAACCTGCAAGCAAAACACCTATTTTGCCGACTAAAATACTGCCCCAGTTGTAAATAATTGCTCCTGTTTTGGTATTAGGATTGTATTCCAAATCTTCTAGACCAAAATCATCAAGCGATCGATACTTCGTAGTAAAATTATCGCTAGACCAATTTTTAATATTAAGCTTTTGAGCAATTCCTGTGGGATAGGAAGCACCATTAAATCTGGGATTACACTCGATCGCAAAATAATCTGTCGTCTTGTCCCGATCAACTACAGCCACATCAAAAGCAAAAATTCCTTTCATGCCTTTTTGCATCATCCAATGTGCCATTGGCTCGGTTAATTCCCAGGGCTGATAGGCTGTAGGATAGCGATTACCTTGATGAGCAAAACCATCTAAGATTTGTTCTGTGGCAGCTAGAGGTTTAACTTCGTGTTGGTCTATTTGATACTGTAAATTGAGAAACTTGTCAGCTACTACTTCTTGCTGTACCTGTATGGGCATATTATCGTCTAGCTTAATTAAAGCATTCTCTAACTCTTCGCGATCGGCACAGCGATAAATGCCAACCCCATCTACTGATATGGCAGGCTTGAGATAGCAGGGATAGGGAATATTCGCACTATCTTTGAGTTCGGCTTGATTGTTTGCACAAAGAGTACGAGGAATATTAACCTTTAATTCTTGAGCCAGACTGATAAAGTTGTTTTTAGAATTAATAAATTCAACTACGTCTTGCCAATCTTGATGCTGATTGCCAAACCTATCATCATTTCCACTTTCATCATTGATAGCATTTCCAAAAATAAATACTGATGGTTCATAATTTGGATAGTCTCTTAGGCGGTTAAAAGAAACATCCCAAATCGGATTTTGGCTATGAGTCAAACCAATACTACGATAATGTGAGCCAATAGCTGACCATTGAGATTCAAGCTCGGGATGTAGTTGAATTAAATCGTCAGGCTCTGTCATACCTAATACTCTGCCAGAATAAAGGTAATTGCCGACTACTTCATCATGGGTACAGTGCATGATATCGTGATTGAAGATTTTACGACTTGTCATATCTGATACCTATACCTACCTAGAGTGCAAAATAAAGCTACATTTCAACTTCTCTTAAATATATGTTATAAACTGTAGCTAAAAATACAATTTTTAAATTGGCAGTTCAACGTTGCCAAGTAACAATCTTGGTTGAAAAACTCAAAAGGTTGATAGTTAAGTGAAAGAGATCGGCGCGTTAGGAGAGAAGTTGGTAGGCAGATGGCTAGAGTTACAAAATTATAATTTGTTACGGCAAAGTTGGCGTTGTCGTTGGGGTGAGATAGATATTATTGCTCAAGATAAAGCGAGTAAAACAGTTGCTTTTGTGGAAGTAAAAACTCGCAGTAAGAACAATTGGGATGAAGGCGGTTTGCTGGCGATTAATTCTATTAAGCAGGAGAAAATCATTAAAACTGCATCTTTATTTTTGGCTGAGTATCCTCAGTTGGGAGAATTACCCTGTCGGTTTGATGTGGCTTTAGTTGGTTGTAAGAAGTATTTCGCCCAACTACACAAAATACCGCAACCCATAAGACTAGAAAACGCAGACGCAGACATTGATCTCAAAGACATTATCTCATTGGAGATCGGTCAATTTATAGAGATCGGTCAATATCAGTTGGCGATAGAAAACTATTTGCAGTCTGCTTTTGAGTTATCTTAATGACGTTGCTGATTTAAAGTATAAAATTACTAAGTAATCTGTTCGTAGCTTTTAGCTTTTAGCTTTTAGCTTTGTTGGGTACATATCAAATTAAAACTTTTATAATTCATCCCTTGATTCAGCAACGCCATCTTACATTTATATCAATCAAACATTTGGTTCATTCCATAAAATATTAAATTGCGATCGCATTTAACGGCTGACTTCAAATCGGGATATTGTTGTTGCAGATATTGAGCTAAAACTTCCCCATCCCCTCCTGTAAAGATTATTTGACTATTGGGGTATTTTTGTTGCCAATCAAGAATATAGCTATAGATACCTGCAACGATCGTATAGATGATACCACTGGCGATCGCACCCTTTGTATCTGATGCCCAACGTGGAGGTAAAGTTGTCGGGAGTTCTACTTTTGGTAAGGCTGCGGTTTTTTGATTGAGGGTAAGGAATTGCGTTCCGAGTCCTGGTAAAATAGCTCCGCCGACTAGTTTTTTTTGTCGATCTACTCCTGTAAAAGTTAGGGCTGTTCCGCCATCAATTACTAAGCAAGGATAACCATAGTTTTCTCCTCCTCCCCATACTGCTAAAGCCCGATCTATTCCCATCGTGGGATAAATATTTTTCAATTTTATATCTTTAAGAGTTATAACATACGAATTAGGGTAGTTTTCCCATAGTTTTGCCTGCTGTGGAACAACTGAAGCAATAAAAATTGGAACATCAGTTAAGTTTTGTTTTGCTATTTTGTTGGATAAGATATTTTGATATATGTAATTGTTATTGATTCTATTTGAGTGCAGCGTATTCCACATTTTTATTAAGCAATCACCTTCAAACCACGCCCAATGTATTCTAGAATTACCAATAGCCAGCAGCAATCGGTTTTTGTCTAATGCTTTTTCATTGTTTATAGGCAGCATAATATTGCTATTTGACACAGATTTTTTAACAACTAAAAACTTTATAAATATTTTGTCACTAGTCTGATAATATAATTTTCTATCAATCAAACTATTGATTTTATACTTGGCTTGAAGTTCAGTGATTAAGCAAAAATAATGTAATCCCATGAAAGCTTAATATCTTAAGCTACAAATCAAATAAAGTTATTTTGATTACAGACTTTTTACTATAAAGCTGAATATCTTTTTATTACAAATAATATGTTCGTCTAGAAGTTAATGTTCAATTTACTTAATGTTTTATTTGCTTTTATTGTAGTAGGAGTGCTGCTAATAATAGCCAGGATTATTAAACAGAAAATAAGACTATTTCAAACTCTTTATATACCAGAATCAATTATTGCAGGTGCGATCGCTTTGTTATGCGGTACAGGAGCATTAGGTGCGATCGCTGTCTCGATGGGTGCAAGTCCCGACTCATATGTTGCTGGGGGTTTATTTCCTGAAGAAATGCAGGAAGTTTGGTCACAAGCACCAGGGGTATTTATCAATATCGTCTTTGCCGCTTTGTTTTTAGGGGAACACATACCAAACCCCAAAGAAATATGGCGTAAAACTGCACCTCAAGTAGCATTTGGGCAAACAATTGCTTGGGGTCAGTATGTGCTTGGCATTTTGGTCACACTGCTAGTTTTAACCCCTTTATTCGATATCAATCCCATTGCAGGAGCATTAATTGAAATCGGCTTTGAAGGGGGACACGGTACAGCAGGGGGAATGGCTGACACCTTGACGGATCTAGGTTTTCCTGAAGGGGGCGATTTAGCTCTTGGTTTGGCTACGGTTGGTATTGTAACAGGAATTGTCTTTGGTACAGTTCTAGCCCACTGGGGTCGTCAAAAAGGCTATATTCAATCTGAACCTACACCTGTAGAAGGTGGAGATGCTCAATTCCAAGAAACAGCACCAACCGAGTCTAGTAGCGTCTTGGCAAAAAGATCGCGATTGATGAGAAATTTCTTAATCGATCCCCTGTCTTTGAACTTTGGTTTTACGGGACTTGCGATCGCAATTGGTTGGGTAATCTTAGAAGTACTAACCTTAATTGAATCTGCAACCTGGGGTAAAAATGACCTTGAGTTAATCGGTGCAGTACCTTTATTCCCAATGGCACTAATTGGGGGAATCATCATTCAGGTAGTTATGAAACGTCTGGATTTAGATGTTCTAATTATTAGAAGGCTACAGGAAAGAATTGCAGGGGTAGCTCTAGATTTATTGGTAGTAACAGCATTAGCATCAATTAATCTAGCTGTATTGGGCGCAAACATTGGTGTGTTCCTAACCCTAGCAATTGTTGGTATTGCTTGGAACGTCTTGGCTTTTGTCTACATCGCGCCTCGTATCTTGCCCGTGTACTGGTTTGAGCGCGGGATAGGTGACATGGGACAGTCTATGGGAGTAACGGCAACGGGTATTCTTTTGATTCGCATGGTCGATCCTGAGAACAAGACTGGTGCGTTTGAAAGTTTTGCTTACAAGCAATTATTCTTCGAGCCTATTGTGGGTGGTGGTTTATTTACCGCTGCTGCACCCGCTTTGATAGATAAGTTTGGCTCAGTTTCAGTCTTGTTATTGACGACTGGATTACTAGCTTTCTGGCTAATTTTCGGCATCATTAACTGCAAAAGGACTAGCAAACAGCTACAGGAAGAACGAGCAACAGCAGCAGATGTACCAACAACAGCAGCTAGATAAGTAATAAGGGTAATTAAAGTAAAATTTATTGCTCTTATTACTTTGCGATTAATAAAATGATTAAACTAGTTTTTTAATTTCTCCCAAAACACGATAGAAGCCACCCCGTGCAGATTCTTTAATTTCTTCGACAATGTAGGTTGCACCCTCTTCTCGCAAGTTTTTAGGAAACTGAACATTCCAATCTGAATTGTAGTCGGGAGAAACTACCCTGATTCTCAATTTTTCTCCCTGACGAACGCACTCAACCATGACACCCTGACTTTGATCGGCAGTAGTCTCTATGGTGTCAGAAGGAACTGTTCCTTTTGTCTTTGGTGCTTTAATATCCAGAGTTTCGGGTACATTTCCTGCCTGAGCATCGGCGATCGCTTTAGTTGAAGCATCAATACAGGCTAGATAACCGCTCGTAGTGACAATATATAATCGTTCGTTTAGATACTGCATCGAGTATGCCGAACCAGATCTTGTACCTAGTTTCCACAGGCGTTTTCCTGTGGAGTCGAAGCAATAAACCGAAGAAGAATTGTCTCCAGCAAAAACATATTTTCCATTCTCGACAGTAGCACAAGAATACACCGGAGCATCGCACTGATAAATCGTTCTGGCTTTACCATCTTTGGAAAAAGAGTAAACCTTGCGATCGCTTGTTCCTGCATACACCATGTCTGCTTCTTGCCAACCGAACAGAACGTTACCACGGGTTTTCTGATGCCACAACATCCGCCCTTCAACGGTATCGTACATTGTAACGCCGCCACTGTGTCCGTGATAGACTCCCTGGCGATCGCACCTTACCATCCAACCATCTTGCCCCTGACTTAACCGTGTCCACTGAGATTGTTCTTCATAGTCAATAGTCGTTACTCCCCCATTGGCATCAGAAACCCCTAACAAACCGTCGTAAATATCTAACCAAAAGATATCAACGTTTTCGTCGATTTCATAGGCTACGCGGGGAATTTTGCCCGTTAAATCGTACACTTTTCCATCATCACACCCCCCGTAGATCCAGTTTTCATCAGCAACCAAACATTTGACCCCATCTGGTAGCTGATACTGATTTAAAATTTGACCCTCACTATCTAAAGCAAATACCTTACCTGCTTGATTTCCTACCCAAGAACAATTTGCATCAATGAAGATACCAAAGGCACTAGAACCAGAATCAAATTTCCAGAGAACTGGTGCTTGTTTGGCACTAGAACTAGTGCTATCAACCTGCCTTCTCGTAATTTGACGTTTTTTTCGCACTCCCATGACTGAATGTTCGTAGCCCTTTTTCAATTTTTGCTTAATCTTTTTAGCTGCTTCAGCCTGAGCTTTTTCTAGGGTAGGATAAGCTGTCGTTTTGGACGTACCTGCCGTACCAATACGACCATAACGGATAGTAACTTCGCTATCTTGGACAATAACTTCGTAGAATTTATGAGAAACGTCAGTATCTTCTGACAGCTCTAAATAGGTTTTTTCTTCACTCATAGTTTTTCAAAATATTGGCGGCTATGTCCTTATATTTCCCTAAAACTAAGTTCAAGTAAGTAAGTGGATGTAATTAAAACGAGCGACCCCACGTTATGCTTGCAATATCCTTTTGGTGAACAGCGATCGCAAAATAGTTATTTACCACATTCGTTACATTGGGCAATCGCATGACCTTGGAGACGATGTTGTTCGATCGCTTCGTCAACAGCTTCTTGGGGAAGAGAACCCAATCTAATAGATAGTTTGAGATCTTATAGTTTATAGTTCGTAGTTATTATTCGTAATTTGCTGCCATTTAATTGGACTTTTATAAAGACGTAAATTTATTGAACTTATACGCACGTGTAGAACGTATAGGCGTTGAGTAGAGTCGATAGGAGATATAACTTGAGATTTAACTTTTTGTATCTCTCAGTTAGGTCAGAACCTGAGATTCTTAGCGTATCAAAGTAAATACTGAAGAGTAATTTTAGGCTTAATTAAAATTACATAAAGCAAGCTAGGTAACATTTTATTTTCAACTTTAACTAATTAAATATAACCAGAGATATTTCTATTTCATAAAGTTATAAATAATACAGGTCGATGATTTAAATCTCATTTAAAAGTGATTTAAATCACAATATATTTGTTAACCATGTTTATTTTCTGATTTAAAGTGATAGATTATACTTCTTAAATATTGCACTTAAAAATAAAATGCCTGTTTACAACATGACTCGTATTATTCCCGAATCCGAAGATAATACAGATACTTTTGGTGCAGCAATTGCGATCAATCAAAAGTATTTAGCCGTAGGTGACTATGAGGCAAATCGCGTCATTATTTATACTCGCGATAATTCTGGTCAATGGATTAGAACTAATCAAATTCTGCCTCCTAAAAATTCACTTCCCGATCAAATTGGTTCTGGTTTTGGCGAACAAGTTCAATTAGAGGGAGATTTTTAAATTGTTACTGCACTAGTAATGCAACAGATTGAAAATGTTACTAATCCAGAAGAGTTTACCAGAATAGGCGGAGGAAGCTACATTTTCAATGAAAGATATTTAGTTAATTTGGAGGATTTAGAAACAGAACCAAAAGCGGTTGGGATGCCAATGCAAAAAAGCGATGGAATGATAACTTTTAATTTATTTGATAAAGGAAAAATGATTAAAGTTATCTTGCCCGATCGTGGCGAGGCGCAGTTTGGAGCTAGTTTTGCTCATCATGAAAACCTACTTTTAGTCGGTTCTCCTTCTGCTTTAGAAGAAAGAGGAGCTTGGCTATATAACCTTGATGAGCTAGATAAAGAACCCGAAAAATTAGCCGCGCCAAATATTTATCTGGGTAATACTGTTGCCCTGAACGAACATTTTGCTGTAGTTGGCGATCGCAATTATCAAATGGGTGCATATCGTCCTTGGCGCGAAGATGTTCCTAACAAACCAAAATCAACCTTGATTAGAGAAAACAAGACTGGCAGAACCAGAATTGGGCAATTCAGGGGAAGAGTATCCCTCAGCGACAATATTTTAGCAGTCATGTATCCTACTTTCGGTTATTTCGTTAACGGTGCCGTGGTAGAAGTGCATGGTCTTGGTGCAGGAGTTAGTTTTTTGTCTATGAGAGGAAATGTAGCCAATGCTTTTGTGCTTTTGTGCAGAATGGCTTCTTGATTACTGTTTTGCCGACCTATCGTCTCAGCTATCACGAGATTCATATTCAAGAATTAGTTTGGAACTAATATTTTTTAATCTCATCTTGAATCGCTACATCAAGGTAGATACTAAATTATTTTACTACTAATTAATAATACTTAGAAAATCGAAAATAAATCTTGTTTTATTGATAAAAACTAATCAAATTTAACTATAGGCATATCACCCCACCCCTAGAGTTATAAATAATATAGGTCAATGATTTGAATCACTTTTAAAGGCGATCGCGATTACATTTAGCTATTAATCGCAATTATTTTATCGCCGTAATTAAAAGTTTAAGACAGTATATGTGCGCTTTAAAATATTAACTTTTACGAAATATAAAATCAAAATCACGCATTGCTAACTGCTAAATAAGTCTAACTATCAATTGTTATTTAAGAGCCTAATATCGCTTCTAATTATTATAGGAGTAGTATTAACAACGTAAATAACTATGTCTAATTCCAATCAAATATGCTTTTTACCAGAACCAGGCGATACTCGTGCTTTTGCTTCTTCTGTAGCTATCAACGATAAATATTTAGTTGTAGGCGACCCTGGTGCTAATCGAATAGTTGTTTATCAGAAAAATGCTCAAAGTCAATGGTATAGAGAACGCGAGATTTATCCTCCAGAAAATTCAGTCCCTTATCAAGCAGGTAATGGCTTTGGTCGAAATCTCAGATTAAATAAAAATACTTTACTTGCAGATGCTTCTAGTATAGAACCAATTCAGAAAAATCATCCTAGAACCGCCGTACCAGGTTCTCGCGGACAATATTTTGTTCGACTGGATCGGCTAGAAGAACCAATACCTCTCTATGTTCCGAATAATGAAGAAGGATTTATTCAGTTTTGTATCTTGTCAAAGGACGAACCAAAAACAGTCACCTTAGTAGATAACAATGAAGAACTCTTTAGTACTTTTGTCAAAATACTTAAAAATTTTAGTCTATACAAGAAGTTGTTGTTGATAGGTTTGCCGTCTAAATATACAAACGGTAAGGGATTACTGTTTAATTTGGAATCATTGGATACCAGACCAATAGAGTTGACAACCGAAAATGGTTATCTAGGAGATACTATCGCTATATCAAACGAATTTGCCGTGGTTGGAAATAGCGGCACCATGAGATTAAATCATGATTATCTTTATCATCCCAAGACTTTAATTAAATCTTTAAAGAATGACTCGAATATTATTACTGATATGCAGGGACAACTATCTTTAGATAAGAACTACTTAGCAGTTATGCTTCCTACCTCACGTAGCTATTTTCGCTCGGTTGCCCTATTAGAAATATTTCGCCTTAATGAAGACGCAATACCAC